>Ga0209542_10004694_pt1 | contig 27881 bp, 30 predicted proteins | sample RifCSPhighO2_01_FD_184028 | JGI IMG/M metagenome (GOLD analysis project Ga0209542, IMG submission 184028) | Soil microbial communities from Rifle, Colorado - Rifle CSP2_plank highO2_0.1 (SPAdes) (version 2) | ecosystem: Environmental > Terrestrial > Deep subsurface > Rock core/Sediment ...
CCGTAGAAAATCTTGGTCATGCACGGTGGGTTTTCTGCGTAGGCGAGGCTCTCTTTCCACCGCGTATCCCTCGTGGCGAAAGGTGTTTTGAGTTGCGAAGGCATGCGCCGCGAAAGAACCATATCAAGTACTTTTTCTTTCCACGACTCTCCCATCGCGCGCGACTCTTCTTCCGAATAGTTTGAGACCACGAGAATGTCGGTAGGAGTACACTGCCGTACCGCCTCTTCAAGTGGGAGTGGCTCCGACATGCCTCCGTCAGTGTATGGCGTTTCGTTCACGTATACCGCGTTTCGGTAGGCAAACGTGAGTGCAAGCGATGCCTTGATTGCGGCAATGGGGTCTGGCTGCGCGCACTTTGCGTCAACGAGCTCTCCACTCCCGGTGTCGTAGTGCGTGACGCCGACAAGAAATTTTGAACGGCTCTCGGCAAGTGCCGTGAGGTCCAGTTTCTTTGCGCCGTTTCTGAATACCGACTCAAGAAAATCAATATCCACCGTAGGAATCGGAATCGTACGCTTGATAAAGCCGCCGAGGCACTCTTCGTAATAGATGGTGGTGCCACATGCGGCGTATGCTTTCCCCGTGAGAAAGTAGCCGCCAATCGCGGCGCCGGTGGATACTCCGATGACGGTATCAAAGCAGTCGGAAAGTTCCAGATGATGAAGGGCGATGCAGACACCGGCGCCGTAGACACCGCGCATCCCCCCGCCACTTATCATGAGCAGTGTGCGTATGTGTTCGTGCGCGGGATTTTCTGCCCGAAGCAAGTCGCGTTTGCGCAGAAAACGAAGCGCGCGCGAGGAAGCAGTATCTATCCCCATGTCTGTTTCTCCTGTTGTTGGGAACGAAGATTCTTCGGAGAGCATAGCAATAAAAGAGCGCCAGTCAATGCGGCATCTCTCGTGTTATACTCACTATATCATCGGTACAACCCTCTACGTTGACGGTGGATGGCTTGCCGCTTAAACTCTGCAAGGACGGTCCTTGCCCCTGTTTATCCACAAAGTTATGCACAATTTCTGTGGATAACTAACCGCAAGGACCGTCCTTGAGGAGAGTGGTGTTTTGACGAGCGGCATATATGTGATACTGTCTTCGGGAGAATCGTCGGTCTTTCACAATAATTTTCTCACTCTGTGGAGCGCATATGGAACTAGAGAGCCAACCAAATCAGAACGACCTTGTCCGCTTCCTTGACCCGTCCGTTTCACCTGCGGAAGATTTTTACGCACACGTAAACCAAAGATGGTGCGACAAGAATCCTATCCCCGCAAAAGAAGGACGCTGGGGTGTGTTCATGGTGTTGCGGGAGGAAACAAAAAAACAACTCCAGGAACTTCTCCTCGCACTTTCGCAGGACGCAACGCTCGCCGAAGGGGGAAACAGGCAAAAACTCCGCGACCTTTTTCTTGTGGGAATGGACGAAGCACGGATAGAGCGCGATGGTCTCGCGCCAGTGCAGTACACGCTTGGCAGTGTATACGATATAACCCTTCCTCATGGGGTTTTCGTGGCTACCGCAAAACTGCATCGCATTGGTGCCACGCCGTTTTTCGGGCCAATGGTCGTACCGGATACCAAACAGAGCGATATCTGCCGTCTCTACTTTGAGCAGGCGGGGCTCACGCTTCCCGACCGCGACTACTATCTCTCAAGCGACGAGAAGTTTGTGAAGATTCGCGCAGAGTTCCTTTCCTATATGGAGCGTATGCATTGCCTGCTCGGCGATACGCCGGAGGAAGCGGCTACACGGGCAAAAGCGATTCTCGCCATTGAAACGCGGCTCGCACAGGTGTCCCTCTCCGCTACGGAGCGGCGCGAAGAAGAGAAGCAGTATCACCCGATGACGGTTTCGGAGCTTGCTCTGCTTGCGCCGGCGATTCCGTGGTCCTCCTATTTTGAGAACCTTGGTATTTCCGAAGAGCCGGACTACATCATCGTCCGGCAACCGGAGTTCGTACGAGAGTGCAACCGCCTCGTAGAGGAGGCGGAAAAGGACGCACGCGCTCTCTTTGCGCTCAAGACATATCTCCGTTGGCACTTCATTGACACATGTGCGAAGACCCTCCCAAAGGTATTTTCCAGCCTTCAATTTGAGTTCCACGGCAAGGTGCTCACAGGGTCCCTGGAAGAGCGGCCGCGCTGGGAACGGGTTCTTGGTATCGTGGGGAGCGTTCTCGGTGAGGCACTGGGGGAACTCTACGTGGAGAAGCATTTTCCCTCGGAAGCGAAAGCCCGTGTGCACGAGCTCGTCGGTGACCTGCAGGAAGTGTTCAAAGCACGCCTTGAGAAACTTTCTTGGATGGGCGAAAAGACAAAAGCGCGCGCGCTTGCAAAGCTCGCCACATTTACAAGAAAACTCGGCTATCCCGAAAAGTGGCGGGACTACAGCCGTTTCCGTGTGAGTATCCGCGATTCATACGCGGAGAATTATATGCGCGGGTGCACCGTGGCATTTGAGCGGGAGCTTCGAAAAATAGACAAAGAAGTGGATAAGACAGAGTGGCATATGTTGCCGCAGACGGTAAACGCCATGTACAACCACCAGTGGAATCAGATTACTTTTCCCGCCGCCATTCTCCAACCGCCTTTTTTTGATCCCCGGGCGGATGATGCGGTGAACTACGGTGCAATCGGCTCCGTCATCGGGCACGAGCTTACCCATGGATTTGACGACCAAGGATGTAAGTTTGACGAAGAGGGAAACCTCTCTGAATGGTGGACCGAAGAAGACAAAAAGTGCTTTGCAGAAAAAGCAACGGTCCTCGTGAAGCAGTTTAGCGAGTGCACGTTTTTTGATATACCGGTAAACGGTGAGCTCACGCTCGGTGAAAACATCGCCGACCTCGGAGGTATTTCCATTGCTTTTGAAGCACTCGCGCGTGCGATGACACGAAAGGGCAGGCAAGAAAACATTGATGGGTTTACGCCAGAGCAGAGGTTTTTTCTCGGGTACGCTCTTGTATGGAGGGGCAACATCCGTGAGGAGCTTGCGCGGCAGTACATTACCATAGACCCGCATTCGCCTGGGCCCCTGCGCGTCAATATGCCGCTCTCCAATTTCCCTCCGTTCCACGAGGCGTTTGGGTGTAGGGAAGGATGCGCCATGTACCGCCCCCCGGAAGAACGTGCCGAAATCTGGTAGTCGTTTCTCAAACCCAAGCCCGCAGTCCTAAAAAGGACCGCGGGCTTTTCTTAAGGACTTCTTAAGGACGGTCCTTGCCCCTGTTTATCCACAAAGTTATACACAGTTCTTGTTGATAACTAACCGCAAGGACCGTCCTTGCGGTTAGTTCTTGTGGTTATGGAAAAACAGGGAGAAATGTGCTTGTATTAGTGGATTGGAGGAGTGCCTGCCAGCCCGAGGCTGGTCCGCCTTGGGCGGAAGTGGTGAAAACCGCGAAGTCATAATTCCGCGTCATGCGGGAGTCAACCATCAAAACCTATTGGAGGAGTGCCTGAGTGGCCGAAAGGAGCGCACTGCTAATGCGTTGTCTGGGTAACACCGGACCGTGGGTTCGAATCCCACCTCCTCCGTTTTGAACTCTGTGAAAAACAGAGGAGAGCGAGTGAACTGCTTCACTCGCGCGTGGGGTTCGAAGGGTTTCTCCCTGCGGCTCTGCCGCGAGAGAAACCCCGGAGTTTTCCCTGCAAAGAAAACTGAATCCCACCTCCTCCGTTTATAGAAATTATGAAAGACATACCGTTCACAAACTTCACGGTGTTCGTACTCTTCTTTGGCCTTGCGCTTGTGGAGGCACTTGAGAAGGGGAGCTGGCTTTCTGCCGCGCTTTTTCTCGCACTCGGGGCACTTTCTCTGCGGGCGGATTTTAAAAAGAAATAGGTAGCGCCGAGTATCCTCTCGAGCTTTTTATCTGTGGACAACTAACCGCAAGGACGGGCCCGCGTCAAACGCGGCGGGCTTGCGGTTAGTTACGGCACCTAGGCCCGTACATGGGTATGCTTGACATATATACAGAATAGTGATATAATCGCCATAGTTGCGCTGGAATAGGCCAGTGCTACTGTACTCCAACAACCGACTGCGGAACGTAGTGTGTCAAAAAGACCACACGGAATCCGGGCGGTACAAAGAGGGAGACAGAAAATGTACGTTTACTTGACAGACGAAGTCGCAAAAAACAGACGGTTTACCACCAAATATCCGGCGGTAGGGGGCGAAGACGAGCTGGCAGAAGTGGGCGGGAACCTCAGACCCTCCCACAGAGACGGCCGTTGGAGGGTCTACCTTCCCAACGACATCAATGAAATCCCGGAAGTGCTCGATCAGGTCGTGGACGAGATTTCGTTCAAGGAGGGCATTCCCTACTCGCCTTCTCGTGAGACGGGTATCTATCTGCACAAGGATGCACGCGCAGAGATTACCTTTGGCGTTGCTTCGAAAGATCTGCCCCGCATGCTCATGGTTCACATCGCGGGAAAGGATCTCAAAAACATCCGCGAACTCTTCCACCAGATTCGCGTCGGCTCCATCCGCCCCGAAGAGAGTTACGAGGGCGAACAGAGCGGGAAGTCACGCAAAGAGCTTGAAGCGGAGCTTGCGCGACTGAAGGGAGAGAACGAGGATGCGAGTCAGAAATACACACGTGCCACGGAGCATTTCAAAGACCGCGTCTCTTTTGTCTGCAGGCAGTTTCGTGTGATTGTCAGCCTGCTCACGGACTCGAGCTGTTTCAGTCCGCGGTGGTGGCCATGGTGCAACAAAAAACTGATGGTGGCAGAACTTGAGACAGTACTCCGCCTCTGCGACAAAGAGACAGAATACACCGTCGGAGCAACGACGGTAGTGTTGCCTCGGTGAACCCAACGTTTTCGCACAAAGAACCAACGGGCGCAGCACGAAGTGCTACGCCCACTTTTTAATACAAGCCTTGAACGCTCCAACAAAAAACGCCCTCGGCATGGTGTGCCGAGGGCGCTACTTACTGCTTGGCAATGATGTTCACGAGCATTTCTTCTTGGCGGACGGTCTCGTCAAGGGTTTCTGCGTTTGAGAGCAGAAGGTTGCGGTGGGTGACCCACGCGTGCACGGTATCACCGAGCCGTTGCCAGAGCCACCGCGGAGTCACTTCGCAGAACTGGCATATTTCTGCTGACGTTGATTCATGGACGACCAGTCTCTCCACCCACGTTATCATTTCAAAGTTTGCGTAGTGAATCAGGTCGCGCGGTTGGGAGATGAAGCGGAGTGTCGTCTCTACCGTAATCCACGTGTTGTTGCGGGTAAGACCCCAAAATTTGAGCACCTCACCAACAGCTTCAACTTTTCCTTGTTCTCGGATGAAATCACCCTTGAAATGGCCGTGATAGTAAACATCGTCGTCAGGGAAAATCCCACGGGTGTCAAAATCAAAAACGGAATCTCCCTCCATGACAATGTCTAGGGTGCATTCTTCCCTGTATGGGCGATAGGGGATATCTTTGGTGAACTTTTGCGCTACTCCTCCCATCCGCAGAGGCCGTCTTCTACGCCCCCCCGTCACGCCGACGATTTTGAGGTCGCAGAGTGCCTTCAGGGACATATCTCGCAGGTGCGGCGCGAGAAGCAGTCTGCGTTCTTCAAGCAGGGTGAACCAATCCGTGTTGGTCAGCACATTTTGGCGGGCCAAAATGCGAAGACTCTCGGTTCCTTTGATCATACGAATCTCCGTGTTTGTGACGCGAACGGCGGGCCGTTCGCGCGTCATTACTACGCCGGAAGCGGCATAGTATCCGTCCAACACACTATCACCTTTAAGGCTTGGACGCCAGTGTCCCTATCAGTGCGCCACGGCGATGCAGATAACCGTCCGCGCGCCTTGGGCTTTGAGGACGCGCTTCGCTTCGGCGAACGTTGCGCCTGTGGTAAAGATGTCGTCAAGGACGATGACATCGCGCCCGGAAAGGAGCGCCGCCTTTGGCGGCGCAACGGCAAAACTTCCTTTGATATTTTCCATCCGCGCGCGTTTCTCCGAGAGTGTCGTTTGCGGCGGCACGTCTTTTATTTTCTGCAGTACGCCACAGGCGAGGGTAAACGAGTGCCCGCCATCAAGGCGGGCGAGCTCGCGCGCGATGAGCTCCGCTTGGTTGTAGCCGCGTACCCAGCGCCTTCGGCGCGAGATGGGCACCGGCACGAGAAAGGGCTTCGTCACTCCGCGATAGAGTGCGTACTCCTCCAAAAGGGGGATGAGCGAATCATAAAGAAGCGCGGCGCATACCTCCGCGACCTCGCGTGTGCCCTTAAACTTGAGTGCCCAAAGCGCTTTGCGGAGCGGCTCATGCCGGTAGGCGAAGGGAGCGTATGCGCGAGGGGCTCCCGCGCCGCCTAAAACCGGTGGCGCGAGCGGAAACTCACGAACACACGCATCGCATAGTACAGCCCCCTCCATCCCGCATCCGAAACAGTGGCGAGGGAAGAGGGTGTCTAGAATGTAATCGTTGACGAGTTTTAACATGGTTTAACTTTTGCACGTCGTATAAAAAAACATGAAACCCCAAACCCCAATGACCAACGTCCAAATAACCCCCCAAAATCGTAACTTTTGGTTATTGTGATTTAGAATTTGATTGGACGTTGGGATTTAATCATTGGGATTTTAGCGACATACAACATACCGCATACGGAACGTGTGGATAAGTTGCGCCTTTTCAAAAAAGGTTGCATGCCCCTCGTGGTATACTTATCATACGGTTTTTCTGCATCCGACCATATGTATGCACGATTTTTTAGAGAAGATACGAGGATTTTGGGGCGAGCTCTTTAAGAAGAAGGGTGAGAGCGTTCTTGGGATAGACATTGGCTCTTCCTCAATAAAAATTGTACAGCTCCGGAAGGCAAAGGGGAAAGCGGTACTTGAAACGTACGGTGAGCTTGCACTCGGGCCGTATGCCGAGCGTGCGATAGGGCAGGCGACGATGCTTCCCGCAGAAAATCTCGCGCTCGCGGTGCGGGACATCATCCGCGAGGCGAATGTGTCCGTAAAAAGCGGTGGCATCGCGATACCACTCGTCTCAAGCTTGATTTCGGTGATAGAGCTCCCGCAGGTAAGTGAGAAACAATTACAAACGATGATTCCGATTGAAGCGCGGAAATACATTCCGGTCCCCATCTCCGAAGTGACGCTTGATTGGCAGATACTGCCGGTCGAAGCAGACACCGATGTGGAGGTACCTCCGTCTGCGGCAGAGCGAGAGCGCGGATCGGATGGTAGTACTGCGCCGAAGAAAGCGCACGCGCTCGTCGTCGCCATTCACAACGACATTGTCGCGCGATACCAAACGATAGCGACGCGTGACGCGCTTGATATCTGGTTTCTTGAGAGCGAAATATTCAGCTCCACTCGGTCGCTTCTCTCGCTTGAGCGAGGCCCCGTACTTCTTTTGGACATCGGCGCAAGCACGACAAAATTTTCCATCGTAGAAAACGGTATCCCCTGGAGTACGCACGTCCTTTCCCGCGGGTCGCAGGACATAACCCTCGCACTATCCAAATCTTTGGGCATCGGTTTTAGAGAAGCAGAAGAAGTGAAGCGGTCAGTGGGGATGAGCGGAGAAGGAGTGCATAAGGATGTCGCAGATACGGTGCGGTTTACCCTGGGCACGATTTTTTCAAGTGCGAATAGAATGCTTCTTGACTTTGAACGGCACTACGGGAAGACCGTTGAGAAAGTGGTGCTCTCCGGCGGTGGCGCGCGCCTGAAGGGGGTAGAAGAAGTCGCCCGCGCAAATTTTTCCATAGAAGTGACGATCGCAGATCCTTTTTCCAAAGTAGTTTCTCCGGCATTTCTTGAACCAGTACTCAAAGAAGCCGGTCCCTACTTCGCGGTTGCGGTGGGTATCGCGCTTCGTGCGCTGGAAGATTTGGAATAATTATAGATTTCAAAATAGACCTACTGCTTAAAAATTTTCGTAACGAAATTCCTGAATTTTGAGCGAGACGAAGGCAAAAATTTTGAATAATACCAGTGGTATTTTGAGAAATTTTTGACCAGTCGCAGCCAAAATTCAGGAAAGTGCCCCGACTTTGTCGAGGATTCTCGTTTCGGCAAAAGCGGAATCGGGACAGTAGAAAGATTTTTAAGCAGTAGGTCTAATGAATAAAACAGATTTGCAGGAAAGGATAGAGTAGTACGCCGAGCAGATAATCACAATAATGAAAGCGTTCGGTTCAAAAAAAGAAAAAATAATTCTAAAATCTGAAATCAAAAATTTGAAATTAAAACATGCCCGATCTTAGAACCACATTCATACCAAAAACACCGGCTTCCTCTCTCACGCGGACGCCCGAAGTGCCGCGGACGGTGAATGTCATCGTGCTTCTCGCGACAGTGGTATTTCTTGTCGCGCTTACCGGCGCGGCAGGATTGTATTTCTACCGGGCGGTGCTGGCGCGCGATATAGAGCGGCTCTCCGGGTCTATCACCCGCGCCGAGGAAATCATAAGTCCCGTGCTCGTAAGCCAGCTTTCGGAGTTTGATACGCGGTCAAAGATTGTAAAGAATCTCATAGACGGACATATGGTGCTCTCCCCGCTTTTTGACCTTCTGGAAGAGCTCGTTATCCCCAACGTCCGCTTCACCGAATTTAAATATGCGCTTGGACGTGAGGGAAACGCGAAGTTAAACCTCGCAGGTGAGGCACGGAGCTATGTGGCGCTTGCCTCACAGTCGGATGTACTCGGCAAGGGTGGCTCTGTTAGGAATCCTATTTTTTCAAATTTTGAACTAAATCCCTCAGGGAACGTAACGTTTGCGTTTTCTGCCGATATCGCCCGCGATGCCCAACTTTTCAGAAACACCCTGAAAACGGAAGCTCCTCCGGTTGTTGCACCTCCCGCGAGTCCTCAGGCAGGTACATCTACCCCCGCCACGCAAGGAGAACAGTAAGTGCGCTCACCAGAGCTATCGTATGACCAAGTATCTTATCAGTATCGTTCTCATCGCGGTCTCCGCAGGAGTGTTCTACCTGTTTATTGACCCGCTCTACGAGGAGTCAAAGGCTCTCAAACTGAAAATCGCCACGCTTGATGAGACATTTAACAATTCAAAGAGGATACAGGAAGTGCGCGACCAGCTCTTTGGCAAATTCAACGCGATTCCGGAAAGTGATCTCGCACGCCTCCGAAAGAGCTTGCCCGACAACGTAGACAACGTGAAGCTCATTCTTGAACTTGACCGGATTGCCTCGCTCCACGGGGTAGACATAAAAAAGATTGATGTGCGGGATGAATCAGGGGCGGAGGAAGCACTGGGGCCCTCGGGACGCGGATACGGGACGATAGAAATCGGGCTTACAGTGACGGGTTCCTATGCGGCGTTCCGCGGGTTTCTCACCGACCTGGAGCAGAGCTTGCGCCTCGCGGACATTACGTCCTTAAACTTCCGCGCCGCAGGATTTGACTTTGACCAGTATAACCTTGTGTTGCGCACGTATTGGCTCCAATAATTTAAGATATGAGATTTACGATATAAGATTTATAAACTCTACAATTTAAAATTTTACGAACCCGCACTTCTTTCTTTTTCAAAATCTTCAATCTGAAATCATAAATCTTACATTTAATCATGAGTACCCCAGTAAAATATTTTGCGATAGCAGGCCTTATCCTCGCAGGGGGGCTTCTCTTGTGGAATGCATTCCGCGGCGAACAGGGGACTCTCACCGGGTCGCTCCTTGTGTCTGAAAAAACTCTTTCGCTCGGAGACTCTCCTGACGTCACGGCGCTCCTTCTCGTACTCCGGAGCCTCCAGAATCTCTCGCTTGATACGAGTATTCTGGATGATGTCGCATTCCGTGCGCTCAAGGATTACAGCGTCATTTTGGATGCGGTGCCGCAGGGAAGAAAAAATCCTTTTGCGCCAATCTAGAAATTTAAGATATAAGATTTAGGATTTATGATTTAAAAAATCAGAAGCCCAATGCAGTCTGACTGAAGGCAAAAAATCGTAAATCTTACATCATAAATCTTAAATGTAAAAATGGACTTCCTACACTATCTTGTTACACGAGGGATTATAGATGAAGCACTGCGCCAGAAAATAGCCGGTAGCGCAGCACAAGCGGGGACTGATGTCCTCGAGCTTTTGGTAAAGGCAGGGATAGATAAAGAGAACGTGTTGTCGCTCAAGGGGGAGTTTCTCCAAATCCCGTGGCGGAGCGTAGACCCTAAAAACGTACCACCGGAGGTGCTCAAATATATCCCCGAAGAATCGGCGTCATACTACCGCTTCATCCCTATCGGGTTTGAAGACGGAGTGCTCGAGGTGGGCATGGTAGACCCAGACGACCTTCCTGCGCGCGACGCGCTCCAGTTTATCGCGACACGGCTCGGTATTCCATTTAAGATTTTTCTCATCACCAGCGGTGATTTTGACGCGCTCCTCCTGAACTATCGCGGACTTTCCGGGGAGGTGCGCAGAGCCCTTTCCGAGCTGGGCGAAGAATCAATAGATATCGTGCGTAAGGCGGCACCTCCACCTAAAGAACCCGTCACATCCGCACCCACGGTCGTGAGACCGAGTTCCTCTCCGCGCGGGCAAGGAAAGGCGAAGCCGCTCCGTGATGTGCCCGCGCCGGAGGCGCTTGTTTTTTCGCGCGGCGAACCCGCCGCGCCGTCTTCCGAGCGCGACACGGGCCCTCTCCCCAATGAATATGCCGCGGCAGGAGTCATAAAGATTGAAAAAGAGATTCCTGAACTAGACAACGGACCGCAGGCGGTTGAAGAAGCTCCTATCACAAAAATCGTCTCGGTCGTCTTACGGCACGCCGTTGACGGCAACGCATCGGACATCCACATAGAGCACACCGGGGAGCAGGTGCGCGTGCGGTTCCGTGTAGACGGCGTACTCTACACGAGTTTGCTTCTACCGAAGACGGTACACAATAGCGTCGTTGCTCGCATCAAGGTCCTCTCAAACCTGAAACTGGACGAACGTCGTAAGCCGCAAGACGGAAGCTTCAACCTTACGTTTGATGACCGCAAGATAGATTTTCGCGTGTCTACATTTCCTGCATATTTCGGAGAGAAGCTCGTACTCCGTATCCTTGACCCGGAAAAAGGGGTAAAGAAGCTAGAGGAAACGGGACTCGGAGAAAGCGACCTTATCCGCGTACGGACTGCACTGATGCGGCCCTATGGGCTCATACTTCTCACCGGTCCTACCGGCTCGGGAAAGAGCACGACCCTCTACGCCATGATGAACGAGCTAGACCGCGAAAAATCAAACGTGGTGTCTCTTGAGGACCCGGTGGAATACACCATATCCGGTGTGAGCCAGTCACAGGTACGTCCGGAGATTGACTACACATTTGCCACAGGTCTCCGCTCTATCGTGCGACAGGACCCCGACATCATTATGGTGGGTGAAATTCGCGACAAAGAAACGGCACAGCTTGCGATTCAAGCCGCGCTTACCGGCCACCTCGTTTTTTCAACGCTTCACACGAACAACGCCGCAGGCGTCATTCCGCGTCTTGTGGAAATGGGCATAGAACCCTATCTCATCGCGCTCACGCTCATTCTCGCTATCGCCCAGCGGCTTGTTCCGGTGATGTGCGAAACATCAAAGAAGCCCATGCCGATAGAAGGAGCGCTCAAGGCGAGCATAGACAAATCCTTTGAGGGCCTCTCTCCGGAGATACGCAAAAAAATAGTCATTCCGAAACAAGTATTTGAGGCCGTGCCCTCAGGCGAGTGCCCTGGCGGCACTCGCGGGCGTATCGGCGTGTTTGAAATGTTTGACGTAGATAAGGAGATAGAAGAGGTTATTTTAAAGAAGCCATCCGAAAGCGAAATGTTTCTCGCCGCCCGGAAGAAAGGCATGCTCACTATGCGCGAAGATGCGCTCCTCAAGGCATTTAACGGAGTTATCTCTATACAGGAAGTGAACCAGTTTGAATAATTTTTTGTACGCTGTGAATGCGTGTGTGATACAATGGAAGAGCGTGAAAGCTCGGAGAGGGGAGCATAATAAAAATAAATCCCAAAACCCAATGTCCAATGACCAACAAAATCCCAAACCATAAATCACAAAAAATTGGTCATTGGAACATGGGACTTGATTGGGCATTGTGATTTGGTCATTGGGGTTTTACGCCTCACGTTTTTAATTTTCTTATCATGGACACCAACGAGCATTCAAACACACAAGCAGATGTTACTGCAGATAAGCCCAAAGTCCTCATCGCCGATGACGACAAATTTCTTCTTGATATGTATGCGATGAAGTTCTGCGAAAAGGGATTTCAGGTGGTTCCCGCTTCTGGAGGCGAGGAGGCGCTTGAGGCGCTCCGAGTAGGCGGCGACACGTTCCGCGCACTGCTTTTGGACCTCGTCATGCCGGGGATGGATGGGTTTACACTTTTGAAAACCTTGCGGGAAGAGAAACTTTCCCCTTCGTGCAAGGTCATTGTTCTCTCTAACCTCGGCGAGCCAACGGATGTGGAAAAAGCAAAAAAATATGCAATTGACGGCTATATCATTAAGGCGAGCGCCACGCCGTCGGAAGTCGTTGAGAAAGTGCAGAAAATCATAGGAAAATAAAAATAAATCCCAAACCCCGATGCTCAATGTCCAACAAAATCCCAAATCATAAATCTCAAAAATTGGTCATTGGAGTTTGGGGTTTGATTGGGCATTGGGATTTGGTCATTGAGGATTAATGTACCCGTTGTTATATTTTTTTGAAATACTCAATACTGGACCATGGACACTCAAAAACTTTTTAATGAACTGGTTGGCATCGTCATTCGGGAAGGTGCCTCTGATCTCCACCTTGCCGCATCGCGCCGGCCGGTAATCCGTGTCGCGGGGCGTTTGTATCCTGTCACCAAGGCACCGGAGCTTTCCGACCAAGACACTTCAGGGATATTGAAAATTCTTTTGACCGAAGAAAAGTATAAGAAATTCCTTGAAGATCAGGAAGTAGATTTTTCATATACGACGACAGAGAAGGCACGGTTTCGCGGCAACGCCTTTTTCCAAAAAGGGGTAGTCTCAATCGCGCTCCGCCTCATTCCTGCCACGATAAAGACGCTTGCCGAGCTCAATCTCCCCTCTGCGCTGGAGCAGTTTGGCCGTCTCGAACAGGGCTTTTTCCTCGTGGTAGGGCCTGTGGGCCATGGGAAATCAACCACGCTCGCCGCGCTTTTGGATATCGTGAATAAAGAGCGCGCCGCGCATATTGTCACGATTGAGGATCCGATTGAGTATCTCTTTACCCCCGCGCAGTCGGTGATTGACCAACGGGAGGTCGGCATGGATACGCGCGCATTCGCTACGGCGCTCCAGAGCATGTTCCGTCAGGACGTTGACGTGCTCATGATAGGGGAGATGCGTGGTCCCGATACGATGGCCACGGCGGTCACCGCCGCGGAAACCGGCCACCTCGTTTTTTCAACGCTTCACACGAACAACGCCGCGCAGACGATTGACCGCATCATTGACACATTCCCTCCTGCAGGGCAGGGGCAGATACGCGCCCAGCTTTCCCAAAGCTTAGCAGGCATTTTCTCCCAGCGACTGGTGACGCGTGTCTCCGGAGGACTTATACCCGCCTACGAACTCCTCATCAACAATTCTGCTGTTTCCAATCTCATCCGCGAGGGACGCACGCATGAAATCAATATCGTACTGGAGACAAGCTCCGGCGACGGAATGGTGACGCTCAACAGGACGCTTGCCGAATTGGTGCGAAAGGGAGAGATTACGCCCGACAGCGCGATGCAGTATTCCCTAAATCCCGAAGCGCTGGAGCAAATGCTCTAGGTTCGTATATTGTATGTTGTATGTAGGGGGAAAAGACAAGAAAATAGAAAGTTTTATTGACTTGTACGCATGGAAGGAGGCGCACATTCTTGCGCTTTTGATATACAAAATGACAGAAAAATTTCCAGAAAAAGAAAAATTCGGTCTTACTAACCAAATGCGCAGGGCCGTAGTTTCTGTTACCTCAAACATTGCCGAGGGGTTCAGTAGAAGTTCTGCAAAAGATAAACAGCATTTTTATACTATGGCGCGTTCCTCTATCGCTGAGCTACAAAGTCAGTCATTGCTTGCGCGTGACTTAAAATACCTTGGAAATGACGATTTCAAACAAATTGCCGACCAATCTGTCATTGCAAGCAAGCTTATCGTTGGGCTGATTAAATCTGCCACAAACAAAAAATAATGAACTTTCCAACATACAACATACAACATACAACATACTAAAATTATGTTATTCAAATACTCTGCTATTTCCCCACAAGGCGAAGAAAAGAACGGTACCATAAATACCGTGAATATGGATGTTGCGGTAAGCACGCTCCAGCGCCAAGGACTCACCGTAATAAACATTACTCCCGCAGACAACGCGCCTTTTTGGAAGCGCGGGTTCGTGTTGTTTGACCGTATCGCGCTTAAGGATATTGTCATTTTCTCTCGCCAGCTTTCCACGCTTTTCGTGGCGCACGTCTCTGCCCTGAAGGTCTTCCGCATGCTTGCCGCAGAGTCGGACAATCCGCTTTTGCGGCAGAAGATTGCCGAAGTCGCGGACGATGTGCAGGGCGGGCTTTCCATTTCCGATGCGTTTGCCAAGCACCCCGCAGTGTTTTCTGACTTCTACGTGAACATGGTTCGCGCCGGTGAGGAGTCGGGCAAGCTCTCGGAGACCTTTGAGTACATGGCTGACTATCTTGACCGTTCCTATGCCCTGACGATGAAGGTGAGGAACGCCTTAATCTACCCCGCATTCATCATTGCGGTGTTCACCGTCGTCATGGTGCTTCTCTTTACGATGGTGTTCCCGCGTCTCGCGTCAATCCTCCTTGAGAGCGGACAGCCGATTCCCGTCTTCACGCAGGTGGTTATCGGGTTTTCAAACTTTCTTATAAATTATGGATTGTTCCTTCTCATCGCGCTCATCATCGGCGGGTTCTTTGCCTGGCGGTATTCGCGGTCGCTTTCAGGACGGCTCTACATGGGCCGCCTCCAACTTCAAGCACCGCTTTTCGGGAACCTCTTTAGGAAGTTTTACCTTGCACGTACCGCAGACGTGCTCTATACCATGCTTACAAGCGGGGTGCCTGTAGTACATGCGATAGAGGTCGCCGCCGCGGTCGTAGGCAGTGCGGTGTATGAAAACATCCTAAGCGAAACGGCGGCAGAAGTGCGTTCCGGGAGTACAATTTCTAATGCGTTCGCGAAGCATGAGGAGGTTCCAAGTATCCTTGTGCAGATTATCCGTATCGGCGAAGAGACGGGTGAGGTGGGGCGCATCTTGAAGACGCTTTCAGAGTTTTATCGCCGCGATGTCAATGACGTGATAGATGCAGTCATTTCCCTCATAGAGCCGGCCATAATCGTCCTCCTTGGCGTATCGGTGGGGACGGTCTTGGCATCGGTCTTGATTCCGATATACAATATATCCACGAGTATTTAGTATGTTGTATGTAGTATGTTGGGAAAGAAAAAGTGGCAATTTTTAATTTTATACAACATACGGCATACGATATACAGCATACAGTTTGTTATCCACACCCCGCGTCTTTCCTTGTTTTTGTCAGCGGAAGGGTGGTAGAATGAACGGTATGTAGTGTGTTGGGAAAGAAAAAAGAAAGTCTTTAATTTTTCAGCAACATACAACCTACTACATACAACATACAACACTATGTACGACTTTTTACATACAACATACAACATACAACATACAACATACAAAAAACGGGGTTTTACCCTCATTGAGCTCCTCATCGTGGTGGCCATCATCGGTATTTTGTCTGTGGCGGCGTTTGCAACATTCGGCAACACTCGAGGAAGGGCGCGCGATGCGGTCAGGGTTTCTGATATTTCTCAAATACAGACCATACTCACGATAGAAAACTTAACTCCTCTTGGTTCTAGATTGCTAACTGGTTGTACCGGTGCTGGCGGGGAACGTCTGACAACTCTATGCACCGGATCTTTTCTTGAGATAGCATCTTTTGAGGACCCGCTATACAGCAGTTCCGGTGTATGCACCAGTTCCAGTGCGGGTGGGTGTGACTACACAATCTACAAAAGTGGTGGTGGCGTTGGTGCGAAAACCGATGACTACCAGATATGTTTTTGGATTGAGGACCCAACTAGCTTGAAATTGACCGGCACCGCCCCCGCCGTAGCAAAGGTACTTGTTACCCCTTCTACTCCCAAACTCGGTACATTTTCTCTTGGGTGTTAATTTCAATCTTTGTTATTTTTAGTTGCTCAGAACATATGCACAAAAAAGGATTTACTCTCATAGAACTTCTCGTTGTCATCGCTATCATCAGTATTTTGGCGTCGGTGGTGCTTGCATCGCTCAACACCGCACGCGAGAAGTCGCGTGATGCAAAGCGTGTGTCCGACGTGAAGCAGATTCAACTTGCCCTTGAATACTATTTTGACGACAACGGGCAATACCCCACTGAACTTACCACGACGACGCTTGTTACCCCCGGGTATCTTCCTGTCGTTCCTGTCCCGCCCGTGGGCACCGGAGAGGCGGCGTATCTGTACGCCGGACTTAAGACGGGGTGCATAGATTATCACCTTGGCACCACACTTGAGAATGCGGGGCACGATACCCTTGAGAGCGATTCCGATGCCGCCGCTGACGATGTCTCCGCGTTGGAATGTCTCCCAACCGAGGGGGTAGATTTTTCCGGCGTAGATACGGTCTTTGACGTAAAGCCGTAAGAGAAAACACGAATTCACGCAAATCCCGCCAGAAGCGGGACGAATAGACACAAAAAACTTCGCCTTTTGGCGGAGTTTTTTGTGCAGTAGAGAAACCCCACCGACTGTTGAAGTCTGACTTCAACAGTCATACAAAGTGAGATACTAGATACAAAATACGATATACTTACGGTATGTACGCGCTCACGTTCTTTTTCGTATTCGCCCTCGGCGCGGTAATCGGGAGTTTTTTGAACGTGGTGATTCTGCGTACCGGAACGGGGCTCGGGCTACTCCGCGGTTCTTTTTGTTTTACCTGCCGCGCCGTGCTCCGGTTCTACGAGCTTGTGCCCATCTTTTCGTTTCTCGCGCTTCGCGGACGATGCCGGTCGTGCCGCGCAAAAATCCATTTTCAATACCCGCTCGTTGAAACACTCGCGGGCCTCCTCTTCCTCGGCGTGTGGCTCCGCGAAATGGGCGGTGCGACCCTCTTTGACCTCTTTCTTCAAGCAGGCGCGTATGAGCGCATACTCCCGCACCTTGTCTTATTGTGGACAATCGTCAGTATTCTACTCGCCATTGCCGTCTACGACATCCGTCACAAGATTATTCCGAACGCATTTGTATATACTTTTATTGCTCTATCCTTTTTGAGTTTATTTGGGCTTTGGGCTTTGGGCTTTGGGCTTTGGATTCCACTGGAACACCTTATCGCAGGAGTAACATTTTTTATCCTTTTCGCCGCACTATGGTTCGTGTCTCGTGGCACCTGGATGGGCCTTGGTGATGCAAAACTCGCGGCAGGCATCGGACTTTTCCTCGGAATCTCATCTGGAGGTGCCGCGCTCGTTCTTTCTTTTTGGAGTGGCGCGCTTTTGAGCGTCGCGCTTCTCTTTCTTAAGCGTTTTCACACATTGTTTGGAGGACTCAAAAACCTTACAATAAAGAGCGAAATACCCTTTGCGCCGTTTCTCATTTTTGGGACGTTTCTCGCATACTTTTTACAGATTTCCTTTTGGGATATCGCGAGCATTTTCGCACTATGAGGAAGCCCCAAACCCCAATGCCCAAAGCCCAACAAAATCCCAAATTCCTCCGATGGCAAAGCCACCGAGAGTCCTCGACACAGTCGGGACAATATCCAAAAACGTGGAGTTTTAGACGTTGGGATTTGATTGGTCATTGGTCATTGGTCATTGGGACTTTAAAAAATACAACATACAACATATCCCGATTTTGTTTCTGTTCTGCAGAAACACAAAATCGAGGATCCTCGATTCGACGACCGCGCTTTACGCGTGTCGAATCGGGACAACATACGACATACAACGCCGGTTTTTCCCTCATTGAGATGCTCGTCACCATCTCTATCATCGCGATTATTTCAGGCATCGTGCTCATAAGTTTCCCTACATTTGCGAGCACTATCGTGCTTGAAAACCTCACGCACGAAATAGCGCTCGTCGTGCGACAGGCGCAGGTCTACGGCATCGGCATCAAGCAAGCACTCGGGGGCGGTTTTCCAAGCTATGGCGCGCATTTTGACACGTCTGAGCCGGCACAGGTTATCTTCTTTGCCGATACCTATCCGCCCGCGGTGGGGAGTACGCCCGCGGGTGATGGCGTTTATACAAATGACGATAACGGCACTCAGACCTCCTACGAAGACATTATTGTTGAGAGATTCCTCATTCAGCGCGGGAATACTATAAGCGGACTTTGTTTTGATACATCTTGCACTCTCGCTGACACGATAGATATTACTTTTACGCGCCCGAACCCGACGGCTCATATCTGGGCAAATAGTGCGGGAGACCGCGGTTCTGCAAAAATCACCGTTTCTCCACCCGATGGTTCAGTAATCGGAAACCGCTTTATTTATGTATCGTTAACCGGACAGATAGCGGTGACGTCAGAGTAGTATGACATATGTAGTATGGCAAAAATGAAACCCCAAACTCCAATGCCCAAAATCCAATCAAACCACAAACCCCAATTCCCCAAAATACGGGCTTTGGATTCTTGGGATTTTCTTGGTCATTGGTCATTGGTCATTGGGTTTTTTAGAAATTTTTCTCCTACAAACTACAAACTACAAACTACAAACTCTCGGCGTGGTTTTACCCTCGTTGAGATGATTGTTGCGCTCGGCATGTTCACGACGGTGATGCTTGTCGTGGTGAGCGTGCTTGCGAGTGTGGCGGGAGCGAATGAAAAAGGACGCACGCTCCGTATCGTGATAGACAACCTAAACTTTGCCGTTGAGAACATGGCGCGTACGCTTCGGGTCGGGTCGCAGTATCATTGTGGAGCGAACGGTGCAACGTCCGGTAATGACTGTGACGAGGCATCCATCATAATTTTTCACAATTTTCAAGACAATAACGTTATTACGGCTTTCCGCTGGAAGCTAGATGCAAATAGCATAGGGATGATAGAGCGTTCCAATGCGTGTACCGATTTTACGGAAGGGGATTGTAATCCCTCTCCTGGTGATTGGAAACGTATTACCGCGCCGGAAATTGACGTGAAGTCGCTCCGCTTTTATGTGAACGGAGCAGAAGAAGACGACGATGCTCAGGCACAAGTGTTTCTTCTTACCAGGGGCACCGCAGGCAAAGGGTCTGTACAGACCGATTTTAATATTCAGACAACGGTGACCCAGCGGTTGGCGGATTCGTAGAAGATAGTATGCGGCATGTCGTATATAGTATGGCAAAAACAAAACCCCAAACTCCAATGTTTAAAAATTTGAAATCCGAAATCCGAATATCAAAATCCGAAATCCCGACTTCGTCGAGGATCCTCGATTCGGGCATCGCCAGAATCGGGACAAGCCCGAACGATAAAAATCAAAAACTCAAAACGAGTATTTGGGGTTTTGAACATTTGAATTTTAAATTTGTTTCGGATTTCGCGCTTCGTGCTTTGAATTTGTTTCGTGCTCCGGCATTGGTCAGTGGGACTTTAAAACATACAACATACAACATATCCCGATTTTGTTTCTGTTCTGCAGAAACACAAAATCGAGGATCCTCGATTCGACGACCGCGCTTTACGCGTGTCGAATCGGGACAACATACGACATACAAAGCGAATGGCTTTTCGCTCATAGAAGTCCTTGTCGCCGTGTCAGTCCTCATCATTTCGGTGACGGGGACGCTTTCTATCATTGCGCGCGAGGTATCATCGGCAGCCATTGCGAAGGACCAAGTGGTCGCGTTTTACCTCGCCCAAGAGGCATTGGAATATGTGCGCGGGGTGCGAGATAACAATGCCATCAATAATCAAAGCTGGCTTAACGGGCTTGATCAGTGCCTTTCGCCTAGCAAATGCGTGATAGATGTAACGGCAGACCCAATAGCAAGCGAGTCAGAGGTGCAATCATGTGTGGGAACGTGCCCGTTACTCTTTGATGCAGTAAGGGGCGTATATAATCAAAATAATCATGGTGATCCGACCATTTTTACGCGCGAAGTTCAGATTGTGGGCGTTGACAATACTTCTTCGCCTACCCGCGAAGTGCGCGTGAATGCGACTGTCAGATGGACAGCTGGAGTGGAGCGCTCATTTACCATAAGCGGGAATTTGTTTAATTGGAGATAGAAAATATGAAACCCCAAACCCCAATGTCCAAAATCCAATCAAACCACAAACCCCAATTCCCAAAAATACGGGCTTTGGATTCTTGGGATTTTCTTGGTCATTGGTCATTGGCCATTGGGACTTTACAACATACAACATACAACATACGGCATACGGCATACAACAAGGGCTACGCACTGATATTATCCATCGTGGTCTCAAGCGTGGTGCTTTCTATCGGGCTTTCGCTCTTGAACATCGTCCAGAAAGAGATTATCCTTTCTGCGACGGGACGTGATTCGCAGTTTGCGTTTTATGCGGCAGATGGAGGTGTAGAGTGCGCGCTCTATTGGGACATCGGATACACTGACACGAAGGCGTTTCCTGAGAATCTCGCCGAAACAAACGGCAACGATAGCCCGTCTGCTCCTGGCGGAGCAGGGGATTCTGACTGTGGGAATACTGATTTTGGAGGAGGAAGTGATGTGTGGGACGCAGAGATAGAGGACGGTGACATCACGTATGTACCTCCGAATCCCAATGACGCCGACCCGCAACCAAGTGGTTACGAAGATGACGAGGCGACGTATACATTCCAGATTACATTTGTTGCGGACGCTACCATGGAGTTACCGGGCAGTTGCGCGAGAGTCACGATAACGAAAGACGACCCTGATAATGCGGGGGCGGATGATGTGGTGACTAGGATTGAATCAAAAGGATATAACGCCGAATGTCCGGCAGGCGGCGGTGACTTTGATGCCGCCGCTAACCCCCGGCTTGTAGAACGCGCCATCAGCGTCACCTATTAAAATTAGGAATTAGTTGGTAGGTTGTAGGGAAAGACGCATTGTTACATTGCTAAATGGTTATATTGTTGAAAAGACGATACAACAATTTAACAATAAGCGAGCGTCTGAGCGAGCGGTAACAATAGAACAATTTTTCTACAAGCTATTTCCTAACTCCTACAAGCTAGCCTATGTCTCTGCATCAAAAACCAAACATACCAGCGGAGGTGAGGGAGCGAGCGAAGAAACTCCGAGGAACGATAGAAAAACATCGCTATCTTTACCATGTTCTTGATAAGGAGGAAATCTCTTCCGAGGCGCTTGATTCGCTGAAGCACGAGCTTGTGCGGATAGAAGAGGAGTACCCCGCACTTCGCACACCCGACTCTCCGACACAGCGCATCGCGGGGAAGCCACTCCCCGAGTTTAAGAAAGTTCGCCACGAGGTCGCGCAGTGGTCTTTTAACGACGCCTTTTCAGAAGAAGAAATCCGTGAGTTTGATACGCGGGTAAAAAAAGTCCTTGCCGAGGAGTTTGGCGGAGCCGCACACCCGACTTACATCTCCGAGCTCAAGATAGACGGTCTCAAAGTAGTGCTCACTTATGAAAAAGGCGTTTTGAAAACTGCGGCGACCCGCGGAGACGGTCTTATCGGAGAAGATGTCACAGCAAATGTCCGTACAATAGAGTCGGTTCCGCTCCGCTTGCGAAAAGATAGAGACATTATCGTTGAAGGGGAGGTGTGGCTTTCCACGAACACACTGGAGGAGATAAATAAGGAGCGCACGAAAAAGGGCGAGCAGGTATTCGCCAATCCGCGCAATGCCGCCGCCGGGTCCATCCGTCAGCTTGACCCGAAAGTCGTCGCCACGCGCCATCTAGATAGCTTTATCTATGACATCGCACAATCTGCGAACCCTGTACCCGAAACCCAAGGAGAAGAGCTCACTTTTTTGGAAGAGCTCGGTTTCAAGGTGAACCCGCACCGCCTACACTGCGACTCCATAGACGAAGTCATCACGTATTGGAAGAAGTGGCAGAACGAGTCACGCCGAAAAGATGAGGGATACTGGATTGACGGTGTTGCGGTCAAGGTAAATGAGAAAAAATATCAGGATGTGCTCGGCTACACAGGCAAGGCTCCTCGGTTTGCCATCGCCCTTAAATTTCCCGGAGAGCAGGTCACCACAGTATTAAAGGAGGTGAGGTTTCAGATAGGGCGCACCGGTGTAGTGACGCCCGTTGCCGTGTTAGAGCCTGTTTCCATCGGGGGGTCTGTGGTCGCGCGCGCGACGCTTCATAATGAGGATGAAATTGCGCGCCTTGATGTGCGTATTGGCGATACGGTGGTGCTCCAAAAAGCGGGGGATGTTATTCCTGACATTGTGCAGGTGGTGACCGACATGCGCACGGGAAAAGAAAAGAAAATCCACTTCCCCACGCATCTTTCCGGATGCGGTGGCGATGGACGGGTGGTGCGCCTCTCCGGGGAGGCGGCGCATCGGTGCGCAGAGAAGGGCTCCGGTGTACAGCGCGCGCGGCAATTTCATCACTTTGTTTCTAAAAAAGCGTTCAACATAGACGGTTGTGGGCCGCAGATAGTAACTCTTTTACTAGACGAAGGATTACTCCGGTCGTTTGCAGACATATTTACACTGAAGAAAGAAGACCTCGTCGGTCTTCCGGGTTTCGGAGAAAAAGCGGCGGACAATCTCCTGACGGCAATACAAAAAAGCAGAACGGTTGAATTGCCAAAATTTTTAGTCGCACTCTCCATTCCACAACTCGGTGAGGAGACCGCTCTGGATATCGCGTATGCGTTCGGGACCCTTACCGCGGTGTCGGAGGCATCGCGCGAAGCGCTTTTGGAAGTACCCGGCGTGGGGGGGATCGTAGCCGACTCAATCTACGAATGGTTCCGCACCGATGCGAACAAAGAACTGGTACGCGACCTTTTAAAACACGTGGAGATACGCGCGGTAAAAAAGATGGACAAAAAGTCGCTTTTCTTGAGCGGGAAGACGTTTGTCCTCACGGGCACTCTTTCGGCGCTTTCCCGTGAAGAGGCGAAAGAGGCGGTCCGCGAAAGAGGCGGCAGTGTGTCCGGTGCCGTTTCAAAAGAGACCGCGTATGTAGTTGCTGGAGAAAATACCGGCTCAAAGTATGAAAAGGCGAAAGAACTCGGCGTGGAGGTGATAGATGAGAAGGAGTTTTTGCGCCTCTTGGGGCGATAGACCATTAAAAATGAGTAGAGAAAAAACTACCATGAGTTCAATAGGAAGAATACACCCGGAATTACTTCCCAAAGATGTTTCGGGGGATAGTGTCTCCAGAGAAAAGCTAGAGGAGATTATGCAACAAGACGATATGGTTGTGCCGATTGATAAAAAAGAGAGAGACGCGCGCAAAAAACGAGAATTTTGGGAGCAAGACAGATGGAAGCAAGAACACAAAAGTCAGCTGGATGAATATGGGAAAATGATAGAAAAATATTACTGCGGGCTAGACATTGAACCGCGATGGTGTGTTTGGGGCTCTCATTGGAATGGGAACGTGGGCGTGCTTGGTTGGATAAGGCCAGGGGAAGAGGATGAATTTGCCGCGCGCAAACTCGCAAAAATAATTTCGGAGTTAGGCGGTGACGCTAGGGCTGAAAAAACCGAGTGGAACGAATCTCTCAAGGGAGGTCCTGTCTATAAAGACAGCGCGGCGCTCAATCTTTAGAAAAGATATCGTTTGTGCCACGGCACTCATCAGGGTATATCGACACAGGACTGATGTGCGCGAGCAGATGATTTTTGTGTCAAAAAATGCTATATTTTTGTGATGGATAAGAAAGAAATAGCGCGGCTTGCCTCGCTTGCGCGCATAAAGATTACCGACGAAGAAATACCTCGTATCGCGGAGAACCTCGCGCGCGTGGTGGAATACGTCTCTGAAATACAGCGCGCAGATATCGTGGAGAGCGTTGCCCTCACCCCTACCGCGGGAACGCTCCACAACGTGATGCGAGAAGATACTTCTCCGCACGAAACAGGCCTCTATACAGAGGCAATTTTAGAGAATGCTCCCGTCCGTGAAGGGGATTATATAAAGGTGAAGAAGATATTGTAAAATTCGTATGTAGTATGTTGTATGCGTTATGTCGCAAAAATCCCAATGACCAAGCCCTAATTCCCAATCAAATCCTAAATCCCAATGACGCCGATGCCCCCCTTGTGGTTTATGTTTTGGGGTTTGGTTGGGCATTGAGCATTGGAGTTTGGGGTTTCTTGTTTTTTATATGACATGCTAAAACATGCTTGACCTCAAAAATCTCACGATAGAAAAGGCGCACGCCCATTTACATAATGGAGATTTTTCCGCACGGGAGCTTACGGGAGCGTATGTGGACGCGATTGAAAAAAAGAATCCCGAGTTGAACGCCTATATAGAAGTATTTGCCGCCCGAGGCGGTTCCGCCTCGGGCGGAGATGACTGTTTCGTACAGGCAGACCGCGCGGATAAGGCATTCAAAGAAGGAACCGCAGGGGTGCTCACCGGCATTCCTTTTGCGGTCAAGGACAACATCCTTGTAAAAGGCCAGTACGCCACCTGCGCGTCACGGATTCTTTCCGGCTACCGCGCGACCTATGACGCATGGGTCGTGGAGCAGCTCAAAAATGAACACGCGGTATTTTTGGGGAGAACGAACATGGATGAGTTTGCCATGGGAAGCTCTACCGAACACTCTGTCTACGGCCCCACGAGAAATCCTCATGACACCTCCCGAGTCCCCGGAGGTTCATCAGGCGGTTCTGCGGTGGCTGTCGCGGCAGACCTTGCGCTTGGCGCACTCGGCTCCGACACCGGCGGCTCTGTTCGCCAGCCTGCGGGTTTCTGCGGGATTGTGGGGCTCAAACCCACCTACGGGGCGGTGTCGCGAAGAGGGCTTGTGGCACTTGCCTCGTCTCTAGACCAAGTTGGCCCATGTGCAAAAACCGTGACTGATGCGGAGATCATTTTCAACTTTTTAAATGCGCATGACCCGCGCGACAGCACGTCGGTGCCGCTCTCTTTGCGGCAGAAAGACACGGCACAGATGAGAAAGCGCATTGGTGTTCCCTACCATCTCTTCTCCGAAGGCGGGGTAGATAAAGATGTACGCGCTCTTTTTGACGCGTCTCTTGCGAGTTTTAAGGCGCACGGATACGCGATACAGGAAATCACTCTCCCGCATCTCGCGTATTCGCTGAACGTCTACTACATCGTGATGCCTGCGGAGGCATCCACCAACCTCGCGCGGTTTGATGGCGTGCGCTATGGACTTAGAAAGGAGGGGGAGGGCGTGTTGGGTGACTATGAGGAAACACGCGCACAGGGTTTTGGAAAAGAGCCGAGGATGCGCATTCTTCTTGGGTCGTATGTGCTCTCCGCGGGGTACCATGATGCCTATTACCGCCGCGCGACAGTGCTTCGTGAACTGATACGAAAAGAAATGGAACAGGCGTTTGTCGGTGTGGACCTTATCGCGCTTCCCACGTCGCCATCTCCCGCGTTTAAAATCGGAGAACGAGTGGACGATCCGCTCGCCATGTACCTCTCGGATATATTTACCGTACCCGCAAACATCGCCGGTGTTCCCGCGATTTCTCTCCCTATGGGAAGCGTTGTCCGTGACGGGAAGCATCTTCCCGTCGGGATCCAGCTTATGGCGTCCCATTTTGCCGAGAAGCTCTTGTTCACGGCAGGGAAAGACCTTGAACACTTCCGTGCGGTATAATCTTTGATATGTTCCCTGCATTTTTGCAGTTGCCAGGAGTTCTTGAGAAACCGGTCTTTGACCCGAAGTATTTAAACATGGAGTATCTTTTTAATAAGATTCTCCAGATTGCGCGCGCAATCGTTGATTTTTTTCTCACGACCTCCACCGGAGTTCCGGGAGACGTCTCGTGGGGCCCGCTTCTAAGGATTATGACTTTGGCTGGATGGGTGCTCGCGGCGGCACTCTTCTTCACGGTGCTCTGGGTGCTTTACCGGCTTTTTGAGCTCACGTGGACGGAAGAGAAAATGTTCTCTCAAAAAGAGAAAAAAACTCTTGAATCGTTTGACCACACTGAGCACAATATCAAATGGCAGGGAGTGCTTGAGCTCCTCGGTAAACTTTCCGAGTCGGATTGGCGGCTTGCGATTATTGAGGCAGATAACATCCTGAAAGAACTGCTGGATAAGATGGGGTACGCGGGGGATTCTATCGGCGAGCAGTTAAAGAGCGTGGAGCCGAGCGACTTTTTGACGCTCTCCTCCGCGTGGGAGGCGCACAAAGTGAGAAACCGTATTGCGCACGAAGGCACGAGTTTCCGCCTCACGCACCGCGATGCACAGCGTATCGTCGGGCTTTTTGAGAAAGTGTTTGAGGAGTTCCATTATATTTAATCTTCTGAAAAATCTCGGCTCAAGAGTTTTGAGCCGAGATTCTGGGAACAAAGCCAGGGTTTCTACTGGTGCGGTGTTGTGCGTCTTTTGTGTGCATCGTCCACGAGGCGGTTGCGCGCTTGTTCCTCAGCGAGATGCTGTGCTTTGCGCTCCCTCTCGTTTATCTCCCGCCGTCGGTTTTCTTCGGCGAAAAATGCCTCGGTGCCTCTCTGGGTAATACGGAGTTCTTTCTCATCCGTATACCCCATATGTGGCGTTCCCTCAACGAAGAGTTTTTCGTGCAGTTCGGCGACGATCTCTAGGGTAACTAGAAAATATTCGCTAAGATTCCAGTCGTGTCCGTGATCGTCGCGTACCCACGTAACTTTTATATAGGGAGGTTTCTCATACAAGAGAAGTTCCCTCCATGAGCTTTCGCCCCAGGGGCGCACCAAAAGTCGCAACGCTTCGTGCATCTCGGTAATGGGTGTCTCGTTTTCAAATTTCATTCTCTTTTCTCGGAATGGGTACAGGGCACAATGGGCTACAATCTGACTCCCATAGTACAGACAGCGTATTCTTTCCGCAAACGAGTAGAACGCGACCATTGCTTTTAGTAATTAAGTCGTGTATAATTACCCCATAGTCGCGGGGTGGAGAAGTAGTATCTCGGGAGGCTCAAATATGGGCTCGTTAAGCAGTAATGCTTGATGGAACATCCATCAAATTCGGTGAAACCTTACCCACAAATTTTTGCGGGTTGGCAATACCGAGCCAAGCTCCGGTACGATACTGGAGAAGGTGTAGAGGCCAGATGGTGGACACCCTTGCTATGAGTGAAGGGTGAAGGTATGGTCCAGACCACAAAATCTTTTTAGAATAGCGGCGAAAGCCGTAGTTGGTAGGCATAACCTCCAGGCCTGGGTGCAATTCCCAGCCCCGCAACAAGCTGAAAAAACTCCGATGTCGGAGTTTTTTCATTGAAAGAGGGGGATTTTTGTGGTACCGTTACCGATAATTGTCGGCGTAGCTCAGTGGTAGAGCGAGGGACTCATAAGCCCTAGGCCGGAGGTCCGATTCCTCCCGCCGACATTATGAAAACCCATTTTGAGAACAAAAAATTGGATTGGTGCAAGGACGAACTCAAGGTACTTCTCTCGCGCCTCGTTGAAGGGAATTATCATACGACCGCTGAGTTTGTCTTTGACCACATTGCGCATACAGGCGTGGAAACGGATTTGAACAAGTCGCTCAAAGAAAAACCATCTTTTGATGAGTTTATGGACGCGGAGTAGAAGGAGGGAAGGGGCGTAGTAGATAAAAATAAATGGTTACCATACTCCCGTGTTTCCGTGTCGCTTTTGTATAGTAAATAGCTTTCTGCGACGTTGGTCAATTTCCCGCTTGAGCACAAGAGGATTCAAGGACTCGTGCAG
>Ga0209542_10004695_pt1 | contig 27877 bp, 22 predicted proteins | sample RifCSPhighO2_01_FD_184028 | JGI IMG/M metagenome (GOLD analysis project Ga0209542, IMG submission 184028) | Soil microbial communities from Rifle, Colorado - Rifle CSP2_plank highO2_0.1 (SPAdes) (version 2) | ecosystem: Environmental > Terrestrial > Deep subsurface > Rock core/Sediment ...
CCAAGAGATGTTTTATGAGAGAAACAAATTTAAATCATTGAGAGAATTAAATTGGAAAATCAGAATTTGGAATGAAGAGTATAACAATTTAGAACATTGCGGGTTAAACGGTTTGACTCCCAATGAATTTCTTGCAGATTATCAATTAACTAACCCGCCAAATGTGGCTGCCTAAAACACGTATTGCAAAGATTCATCAAATTTCAACGATAACAATTTTGATACGCCGTCTTCTTGCATCGTTACGCCGAAAAGCGCGTCGGACTGGCGCATCGTCTCGCGATTGTGCGTGATGACGATAAATTGAGTCCCGTCCTTGAGCTCACCGATAATCTTACCGAAGCGCAGAGAATTGGCCTCGTCCAGCGGGGCGTCTATTTCATCCAGCACCAAAAACGGCGGCGGAGAAGTGGATACTAGAGCGAATATCAGTGCCAAAGAAGCTAGCGCCCGCTCCCCGCCCGAAAGCATCGCTAGCCCGGTTGCTTTTTTGCGCGGCAAAAACACTTCCACCTCTATGCCATAGTCTTCTTTTCCGGCGCTTTGGTTTTCTTCCATATCCGACGCTTCTTCGCCTTCAAGAAACGGCCGATCCTCTGCCAACTCTAACCTCGCGCGGCCGCCATCAAAAAGCGTGTTGAAATAATCGTTGAAATTCTTGTTGATAGTATCAAAAGCGGTTTTGAATTTTTCAGAAATCAGCTCGTCCAGCTCCGCGATCACTTCTTTCAAGGAAACAATCGCCGCTTCAAGATCGCCGAGCTCTTTGGTCAAAAAATCATGCCTCTTTTGCGCTTCATCGTATTCCGTTTTCGCGCTTTGGTCTATTAAGTCTATATTTTCAAGCTTCAGCTTCATTCGCTCAATATCCCTGATAATCTCATCGTCGGCGACCGAAAACAGTTCGTCGTCAATCGGCTGACTGAAAAAATCATCTCCGCCCAACCGATTTTTTTCCACTTCTAAAGCAAACTTATCTCTGGAAAATCTTTCCTTATCGCGCTCAAACGCCGCCATTCTTTCTTCCACACTGGCCAGCTCTATCTCCAGCTCGCGCCGTGTGTTCTTCAACTCAAAAACGCGCTCTCTTTCTTTGCCGTGCGCCGTGTTGATATTCCTTATTTCCTCTTTGATTGATTTTAACTTTTGGTCCGACACGACAAGTAGTGCCAGAAGCGATTTTCTTTTTTCTTCATATTCAGAAGAGTCCGCTATGCCCGCAGACTTGTCCGCCAAAGCTTTAGCGTCGGCGGAAGCTTCACGCGAAGGACGGGGCACCGGCGTAGCCGGAACGACTTCAGGACTCACCGGAATTTTTCTCTCTCTGATAAACCCAAATACTTCGGAAAACCGGGCGCTGAAATTTTTCAATTTTTCGGACAGAATATTTAAATCCGTCTGCTTCAATATATCATCCAAAAGCGCGTTCAGTCCGCCGAGCTTTTCCTCCACGAACGCCAAGTCAACCGGCTGATAAGCGGGACCCGGTCTTGGCGGCGCAGACCGCGCGAAAGCGATCATCCCCTCTATCTTGCCTATCTCTCTTTCTATACCGTTTCTTTCCGACTCCACTTTGATCAGAGAATCTTCCAGTCGCGGCACATCGGAGAACGATTGCATTATTTTTTTATTTTCCTCGTCCAGCGCATCGTTGGCCTCACACAGCTCGCGCTTGGTTTTTTCAATGACATCTTTCCCGCTGTTTATTTCGCCCAACAATTTGCCGAGCGCGCTTTCCACCGCCGTCATCTTTTTGCGCAAAAAATTGCTTTCCATTTTGGCCAGTTTGTCTCTCAAGACTTCCCGCTCTTCCATTTTCTCAACCTGCTTTTTCAAGAAACGCAAATGCGGCGCGAGCTCGGCCAGAACGGTTTGGGCCTTCTCCGTGTTTGTTTTGGTCTGCGCGAGCTTAATTGCGGCGTCGTGTTTTTTAATCTGAAACTCGCGCAAGCCCAGAGCGTCAAATATGATCTCCTTTCTCTCTTTGGGAGAAGCGCTCAATATAACATCGCCCATACCTTGGTTGATGACGGTATATCCGCGCAGACCGAGCCGGGCTTTGGCGATCAACTCCGCGATATCTTTCAGACGCACTTGGGCGTTGTTGATAAAATATTGGTTTTCTCCGTCCCGAAATATTTTGCGCTTAATGATGACCGTTTCAAAATCAAGCGGAAACGCCTTGTCGGTATTGTCAAAATGAATGGCCGCCGAAGCCATACTGGTCCTCGCCTTTGAAACCGAGCCGGAAAATATGAGATCCTCGCCCTTTTTGGAGCGGATGTTTTTCATGCTTTGCTCGCCCAAAACAAAGCGCAAAGCGTCGGCGATGTTTGACTTGCCGCTCCCGTTCGGCCCAACCACCGCGCAAACGCCGCGTTGGAATTCCAGCGCGGTAGAATTGGCGAACGATTTGAAACCTTGGAGTTCTAACTTTTTGAGATACATGCAAAAAATTTCTAATTTCTAAGCTCTAATTTCTAATGAAATGTCCAATCTCAAAAGAATTTTTTAGAAATTTAAACATTGGACATTGGGGTTTGATTAGAAATTAGGATTTAGGAATTAGAAATTTTGATAACTTTTTTGATTTTTGATATTTATTTTTACCCCCACCCTAATTTCATAAGCCCGTCTTTAGCCGCTTCCTGCTCCGCGTCCTGCTTGGAAACGCCCTCGCCTTCGCCCGCCAGCTCGTCGCCCAGAAACACTCCCATCCTGAAAGTTTTCGCGTGATCGGGACCCCACTCTTTCAACACGGAATATTTCGGAGTAACCCCTCTTTTGTCCTGCGCGATTTCCTGAAACAAACTTTTAGCGTCTTTGTAAGATTGCTCTCTGATAATCGCCGGCAGTATCGGAAGAATGTATTTGCCGATAAACGCCACCGACTCTTCGTATCCTTTATCCAGATACAGAGCGCCGAGAAACGCCTCAAAAGCGTTGGCCAAAATCACCTGGCGCGCTTTGCCGGTGTCTTTCGCTTCTCCGCGTGAGAGTAGTATGTATTGATTAAAATTGAGTTCGTCGGCGATTTTCGCCAAGGTTTTGGCGTTCACCAAAGCCGCCCGCCAGGCCGTCAGCTCCCCTTCCGGATGGGGATAGTTTTTATAAAGATAGTCGGTTACCGCGAGCTCCAAAACGGCATCGCCCAAAAACTCCAGCCGTTCGTTGTGGTCCAGACCGATTTTCGGATTCTCGTTCAAATAAGAACGGTGAATCATCGATTGAGTTAAGAGATTTTTGTCGTTGAATTTTACGCCCAGTTGAGATTCAAATTCTGATAGATCCATCTGAAATGGAATCATGAAGTATGAATTATGAATTATGCGTTCTCATAATTCGTAATTCGTAATTCGTAATTCGTTATGATTGTATCATTCCCATTTCTTTGTAAATCGTGCCGAGCACGCCGTTGATGAACTTTCCTGACGACTCGCCTCCAAAAGTTTTAGCGAGCTCTATCGCCTCGTTGATCGCCACCTTGGGCGGCACTTCGTCCTTATCGCTGTACAAAAGCTCCGTGATACCCAGACGCAAGACATTCCGGTCCACGATGGTAATCTGGTCAATCGGCCACTCGGGCGCGCACCGCTCTATGATCGCGTTGACATCAGCAAGATGATCCACCACCTGGCCGACCAGGCGATTGACAAAGTCGGTGTCCGGCGCTCCCGGCGCGAACTCCTTTATATTCTTCTCCACTATCTCTTTGAGTTTTTGATCGTCTCTGCCCCAAAAATCCCACTCATAAAGAGATTGAAGCGCGACACTGCGTGATAAGTGCCTGTTACCCATTTTCTTGTAACCTGAAACATGAAACTTGAAACATTTGTGAAAAGAGTGATTTTCAAAAAATCCCGTTCCGATGTTTCATGTTTTATGTTTTATGTTTCATGCTTGTGCTCTTTTTCTTTCGCCGCCAATTCTTTCTCGCGCTTTTTCTTTTCTTTTTTGTCCAGTTTCGCGAGCACGTTCAGCGCCTCACTGCCTTTGTAAAAACCGCAATTCCGGCACACTTGGTGCGGCAAAGCCGGACTGCCGCATTTTTTGCAATTAATCGCCTGCGTCGCCTTGAGCGCGTGATGCGACCTTCTTAAATCTCTCTTGGTACTAGTTGTACGTTTTGCCGGTAAACCCATAAAATAAAATTATAAATTATTATGATAAAAAATATAACAGATTTTTCAAAATTATGCAACCTCTTGAGCTTTCAAACGCGATTTCAAAGTTTCCAGTGTCTTGATAAATCCTTCCCGCTTGCCGGTCCAAGTGTCATGATTTTCGCTCATTGATTTTATTATGTCGGACGATTTCATCCATTCAACCTTCTGGACCTCACCATCGTTAAAAGCTAAAGACAAAGCATCACCATTGAATTCATAATAATGAGCGTAAACAAACTCCCTGTTCGGATAGCTGTCGCTCTTGCCCGCTTCTCCGCGAATTAGATGTAACGGATCCAATTCCAAACCAACCTCTTCTTTCAATTCGTTTCTTACCGCGTCTTCAACGCTTTCTCCGGATTTCAAATGCCCACCGAAACGAGTGTCCCATTTATTTGGATTCAAATCTTTATTTTTCGCCCGCAAATGAACTAAAAATTCAATATCGTTTTCTATTCTTCTGAACAGATAGACATGCACGACTCTGTGCCACAAGCCCTGTGAATGGACTTCGGAACGCAATCTTCTCTCCTCAATCGGCGCGCCATTATTTTCATCAACTATGTCCAAATATTCTTGCATAATCTTTTTGTTGGATTATAAGATAAACTAAAAAAAGTCAGACACTCGCGACAAAGCAAGCTGGTTCATATCTTCATCATTATAATTATCAATATGCGAAGATACGCATAGAAAAACGATGATTGCACCTTTTACCACGAACCACATTCTCGGCCACTGATTAGGGCGCAAACCTGAATTTGGCACGACAAGCTCAACTTTCCAAAGCGTCCAAGTATCGTTTTGCGTGATCCTATGAAGTTTCGCCGGCGCGATTACCTGTCGCGGATTTGTTGGATTAAATTGCACTTCGCATAATCGCTCAAACGCGAAAAAACCCTTGCGTATAGTGCGAAATCGCCGTTCCAAAGCGGCGATTTCTTTTTGAAGACCGTCGTGATACAAAAACTCAATCATAAATCACTGAAATCCGTGCCCCGATAAAAAGCTAGTTCATAAGGAATCTCTTTTCGTAATTCCGTGCCTATGTAGGGCGCTTCGGCGTGAGACAGCTCTTCCAGTTGCTTTCCATTAAGGTGACCGTACTTGATCACAATCCGATCGAGCATTTTCTTCTCCTCATCATCAAAAACGGAAAGATCCGGCTCAACCAGGCACTTATACACCTCGGTCGGATTATAGCCGTCTCTCTCCCCGACCTGTTCAACACCAAGCATTTTTTTCTTTGTCATTTCAACGGTAATTTCTTCCAACGCAACCGGAACCGGCCCCATCGGCAAAGCGCGATAAACATCACCGGTTATTGATTTTTGTTTCTTTTCGTATAAGTCAAAATCGGCAAAATAAAGCAATTTTGCCAATTTCTTTTTCCCACGCACCTCGCCCTTTAACTTGCGGCACAAATACAAAACGGCATTCTGATACTTTTTTTTATGCAAAGACATGTTTGTATGATACTAGATTTGACGATAGATAACAAGAAAGGAGTTGCTGGGCACAAAATGAACCTATTCCATTCTATTAATCTTATTCCAAGCATCTAAGCCATTACCAAGATAAAGATGTATGGGTTGATTGTCAACGACAGCGCATTCATCTGTATTTTTAATGGTTGTGCGCGTTGCAGAGACTTGTTTTTGGGTGCGATCAAAACGCATAATATAACGCGTGCAACTAAAAGCAGAATCGTCCGGCTTTGTAACTATTTCGCGGTCATTCCAAGTTTCTATGTCAAACAAGTTTGTATCAACGATTAAATGCCCGCTATCAGAAACTTCTCCGCGCGCTTCTATGCATAACATCGAATCTTGAAAACATATGATTTTACTTGACTGAATCGGATTCGCGAGTTTTGCATCCGATATCCAAGTACCCTCGGCAGAAACATAAGTATCATCATATCCAACACTAACCCACCCATCACCATTATTGAAAATAAAATAATTCAGAGGGATAATTCTTTTCTCAACATTATATATCGCATAGATAAACCAGCTTTCTGCAGTTATAACTATAACCGCCGCCATGAATAATACGCCGATGATTACATTTTTATTGATTTTTGCCATACAATTTAATGCAAGCGTCTTTCTGATATTTATACCATTCATCATCCTGCACAAAACCAGCCGCCTTCAAACATTCATCAAGTTTTTCGTCTTGCTGAATAGGTCGGATAATAAAGTAATAAACAAAACTTCCGGCTATTGCGATGGCTAAAATGAGAATGAAAATACCAATAAGTTTTTTATTGTTGAGCTCCATAGGATTAAAAATTTTTTCCTTCTAAATTTTTAATCTGTGCGCGCACAAGGGATTGAACCTTGGGCCTTTCGAATGTGAATCGAACGCCCCGCCTGACAAAGCCTGTCAAAGAAAGTTCGTGAAAATACAGAGTCAGATATTTCTACGAAATATCATTGAAATACGGCGTTAGGCATATGGCGAGCAGGTCTACTTCACCCGCCGAAACTTTTTGACTAGTGTGGGCACACAAGGGATTGAACCTTGGGCCTTTCCGATGTGAACGGAACGCTCTACCACTGAGCTATGTGCCCATAATTCTAATTGTCAAAAAGTTTGGGCGGGCAGGCTGAGCTATGCGCGCAAACTTTTACCTCTTTAAACTTTCAGTTTATTGATCAGCTTGCGGTGCGGGAATTCCAAGACATCCAGAACGAACCGGTCAAACATCTCTCGGCGGTATTTGAACTCGTGCGTGTTCATAAGCACATAATGCAGTTCTTTCCCGACGGACGATTCTATGGAGCGCAGGAATCGAGCGAACTTTTTTTCGCTGATTTTGTCGCCCACAACCAGAAGATCCGCCCGCGATTTGGACGAGTTGAGAAAAACACCGGCGACGATCATCAGCTTCACCGCGCCGATTTTCTGGGCTTCTTTGACAATCGTTTCGTCGGACACGGCCGGAAACTTTAACACCAGCTCTTTCAACTCGCTGAAATACGGGAATTTGTAATTCACCGAAAAATGAGCCGAGCGCGACTTTAAAAAACCGGCGTCAAGCAATTTTAAGAGATCCCCGCGGATGGATCGCGCCTTCACGCCAAGCTGTTTGGCGATATCGCTGATGTGATAGAATTGAGCGCCGTTGTAGATGAAAAACTTGATTAGACGCGATTTTGTCTCGGAATTGCAAAATTGTTCAAAAGTCATAAGATATAATATAGCAATTTTTTACTTGAATGTAAACTAACCTTAGCTCGTGGTATAATATACGTATGGATGCTAAAAACTACGCTATCTCCACCAAAGAACTGATATTGAAACAAGCCAAACATAAAGGCGGTACGGAAACTTTCGTTTATGAGCCCTCCAACATTGAAGAGGAACCGCTGGGCAATCTTTACATCATCGGCTGGATGAAAAAAGGGTCCGCTTCCGCTAAAGCTTCGGCGGACAAGCAAAACGATCTGTCTTTCGTGCCCAACCTTATTGCTTCGCTGATGAGAAGAGAATTTTATAAGCAAAACGGCGAACCGGCCGAAACTTTATTTGAAATAAGCTTAAAAAAAGCCAACGCGGCGCTTTGGGACATCGCCGCGTCAAGCGCCAATCTGGCCGATGTTCTGGGACTTTGCGTCATCAATATAGCAGGCGAAAAAATCCGCTTCGCGCAGTCAAGCCCGATCAAAGCCCTGCTTTACCGCGACAACGGCGTCATTGACATCAGTCACCGCGACAAAGAAAAAGGCAAACGTGATTTCTTCGCGTCGGTGGTGGCGGGCGACATATTTTCCGGCGATAAAATCATATTCGGCACTGCCGGAGTGCTTGACCTTTTTTCGGACGCCGGCATTAAAAAACTCGGATCTTTGAACCAAACCGAACAAGCCGAGATCATCAGCGGACTCTATCAAAAAAACGCGAGAGAGGCCGCACTGCCGGACCAGGCGGCCGTCCTGCTGGAGATAAGGAAGCAGAAAGAAAAACCGATTATCGTGAAGCCGATCGCCGCGGTCAGCGAAGCCAAAAAAAAGCTGGTCAGAGAAACGCGGAGGATTGAAATACGGTTTGATAAAAAGCATAAGATAATCGCCGGCTTGATAGCTCTATTCATTATTCTCAGCCCGCTTTATATCGCCTCGCAGGCGCGCAGAGCCACCGCCCGCCAGATCAAGCTCAATATCAGCGAAGCGGAAAACATTTCATCAAGCGACAAAGAATCGGCCCGCGCGCTTTTGGCGAGAGCGCAAGCTTCCCTACCCACTCTTTTGTCCAATTGGTATTTGGCCGAGGAAACGCAAAAAATGTCGGAAGAAATTGATAAGAAATTGAGCGCGCTTGACGGAATTTACAAAGACGCTCCGGCGGAATGGGCGAAGTTTGATTTGGGCGCGTTCAAGTTTTCGCCTCAATACATATCGGATACTCAAGACGCGATATATATTTTCGGCGCGCAAGCCGATCTGGCGTATAAAATAAATGAGAGCGCAAAAAACGCGGTCTTTATCCCTCTTCTTTCCGGAGAAGAATTCGCGATAGAGCGAATACTTGAAAAAGACGGGGATATTTATCTCGTCAACGATACCGAGAAATCCGCGTATATTTTCTACCCGGAAAACGGCGAGATAAAAAAAGTTGAGAAAACGCTCAAAAAAATTCTGGGCGAGCCGTCAAAACAAAACTCGCGAACCTCTGGCGACTCCGTTTATTACGCCGATAATCCTGGAAAGATAATAAAAGAAACGAGAAACCAACCGAAACCGGAAAAATTTCTGCTTGGCTCGAATATAACGATCATTGACTTCACACTCTCGGCCGACGCAAAAAATATTTATGTCCTCGCCCGAGATAAAATACTGGTGGTGAGAAATAGATAACTGATCCCCGCTTGTCCGACTCTGGATAAGATCTAATAAATTTGCTATCCACTATCTCCACGATCGTGGAGATAGTGGATAATTCAAAATGTTCGGAGTTGGACTCCGAACAGGGTTTAAAATGACAAAAAAATGAGTTTGGTAATTAAAAAAATAAACTACGGGATTGAATTCCTGTAGTTTATTTGCGAATCGCGCTTTGCTTACTTCAACTCCACTGTTGCGCCGACTTCTTCTAACTTCTTTTTCATCTCATCCGCTTCCGTTTTGGCTACGTTTTCTTTCACCATTTTCGGCGCGCCGTCCGCGATGTCTTTGGCTTCTTTCAAGCCCAGTCCGGTCAGCTCGCGGATCGCTTTAATAATCTGAATCTTCTGAGCGCCGGCAGATTTCAGCTCAACCGAGAAAGAGGTTTTCTCTTCCGCGGCCGCGCCTTCGCTTCCGCCCGCAATCGCGCCCGCCATCATTACCGGAGCGGCGGCCGAAACGCCGAATCTCTCTTCCAAAACCTTCACCAACTCCACCATATCCACCATGCTTAATTTCTCAATTTCCTCCACAACAGTCTTAAACTTTGCCGGAACTTCTTTTTTTGTTTCTTCTGACATAATTTTCAATGAATAATGAATTAAGAATTAAGAATTACGGAATTTATTTCTGCTTTTATTCATAATTCATAATTCTTTATTCATAATTCAATTTTATTAATGATTTTTCTCCGCAATCGCTTTGATCGCGTAAACCAGCTTGGACGCCGGAGCGTTAAACTGCCTCAAAAGACGCGCGTATAGCTCGTCGCGCGAACCAGCGCTCGCGAGAGCCGCGATCTTGTCGGCGCCAACCGTCCGCGAATCAAAAACCCCGCTCAAAATCTTGAACACGTCTTTTTTCGCCTTGGCGAAAGTGTGCGCCATTTTAGCCAGGGATATCTGATCCTCTTTTGAAAACGCGATGCCCAGAGAACCCTCCGCCTGGCTGAGATCCACATTTTCAAAACCGGCTTTTTTGATCGCAATATTGGCGAGGTTTTTTTTGATGACTTTGTATTCTACTCCTTTCTCTTTGAACTTTTTGCGCAGATCTCTCAAGTCTTCCACGCTTACTTTGGAAAAAGAAGTAAATAGCAAAGCCTTGTACTTGGAAAATTTATCGTCCACATTTTCCAAAATTTCCGCTTTTTGTTTCTTGGTTATTGGCATATTTCGCTTCACTCAAAATCAAAATGCAAAAATCAAAATGCAAAACTTTAGTGTCGCCTTCGGCGACAGATTTTGACATTCTCTAATTTTTTAATTTTGCATTGTCATTTTGATATTTGATTTTTAAATTTTACATTTAAAATAAAAACGACCTTTAGTAAGGCCGTAGGCAAAATGAGTAGAAAGTCCATAAAGTCTTTAAAGTCTGTAAAGTAAATTCCGCGCTTTATAAACTTTATGACTTTATTAACTTTTAACTCGCGCGTCTAGCGCTTTACCTCGGGAGGACTTAAACGCCTCCTGTCTACGGCTTTAGTATGGTAGCACAACCGATAAAAAAATCAACCCCTCACTTGGTTCATGGAATATATACTAAATTATTTTAAAACATCAGCGTGTTTTCTATGCGCCAAGTGAGGGGTCAACCCCCTTCTATCTTGCTTCCAGTTGCTGAATAAACCTCTCCGATTCTTCTTTTAGGGACGGATCAATTTCCATTACCCGGCGCGCCGCGGCCGCCGCGTTTTCTTTCTCCCCTTTTCTGGCAAATTCCTCGGCCAGCTTTATGAAAACATAACTGTCGGTAATACTATCTTTGCCGGCCAGAATATTTCTCATTATCTTAAATTCCTTGTTTTCCGACCCGCTCTCTCTAAACGCGAAGGCCAAGTCCAATTCTGCTCTGCCGTTTATTTTGGCCTGGGGATTATTTTCAGAAAAAGCGCGCCGCGCTTCTTCCGCCTCGGCTTCCCCTTCCGATATTTTCCCGGCCCGGGTATAGGCGGAAGCCAGCCGCCAACGCAAATCATTGACATCCGGATTCAATTCAACAGCCGTTTTAAATTTATCAATCGCCCCGTCGCGGTCGCCAAGTCTCATTTTCACTCCCCCCCATTCCACATATAAAAGCTGTTTTCTCGGCGCCAGTTTCTCGGCGTCCGACAGCACTTTGTCGGCCTCTTTCAGAAAAGAATTATCATTAACCCCTGAAAAAGAACTGCTTTGGCTTAAAAAAGAAGCCCGGTACAAATAATCGCGGAAATCAAGAGGATTTTCCTCAACGGCTTTCATCGTTTCTTGATTGGCAAAATCAAAAAACTCTTTTTTCTTTTGCTGGTCAATTTTATCACTGCCAAGCAATTGGATCGCGAGGTCGGCGATCCGGCCGGCGATTTCCGCGTTTTTCGCGGGCGTGCCGTAACTCAATGATTTTTTAAAATAATCAATGACCGCATCCGTCTGCTCGGGATTGGTCATTAAAGCCTGAACGGCAAAATACGCTCCCAGCACCGGCCGGACGCTCATCCAGTATCCGCTCAAACCGAAAACAACGGATAAAATTACTATCGTGGGAATCGGCAATTCTCCACCGGCCATTAACTTTTTCGCGTTTTTCACAGCCACGGTTTCGCCGTAATTCGCGAAGAAAGTCGCTCCGATAAACGCGATAAATAAGAAAAACGGCAAATAAGTCACCAAGCTGTCAAAAACAAAAACATTTTGCGTAAAATAAGCGGCCATCAAAGCAACCGCGAAAACACCCGGCCAGTAATTTTCCCGGCCTGAACGAATAAACCGCCAACAATAAAAAACGATTACTCCCAGGAAAAACAAATAAACCGCGGCCCCAACCGCTCCGGTCGCGACTAGCGTATCAAAAATAATGCTATGCGCGTGATCAAACCAATTTTCCGCCGGATAAATTTTAGGATTGTAGTATTTGTCAAAAACAAGATTGTAGTTTTGCGGCCCCCAGCCCAAAATAGGCCGTGCCAAAAACCCTTCCCAGCTTGATTTGGCGGCCAGCAAGCGGGTCTGAGTCGTCGCCGATTCCATAATGCCGGAAAATCTTCCGAGCGGAGATAAAAAATTGCCTTTCCCCCCAGCCAGGAACGCTGCGCCGAATATAATCGCCGCGATAATCGCGCCAGTCAGCAAAAATTCTTTTTTGAAGACAAACTTTTTTTCCTTTCGCAGAAAATAAGCGGCGATTATAATCACCGCCGCGGCCGCTAAACCCAAGATGCCGCCGCGAGTCGCGCTGGCGTAAGCCGCCCAAACGCTCAAGACAAGCGCGAATATGTAAAAATATTTAAACCATTGGTTTGAATCTTTGATTAAAGCGAAAACGGCAAAAAACGCGGCAAAGATAAAATAGCCGGCGACAAAAGCCGGGTTACCGATAGTAGCGTCAATCCGGCCCGCCCCCGCGTGATACAGAAAACTCAAACCGAGCCACTGCCCAAACCCATAAAGGCCCACCGAAACACTGGCCAGTAAAAACGCTCTGAACGCCAACAGCCAATCCTTATTTGAAACAAAAACCGCCCGGGCGACAAAAAACAAAGCGACGAAATGAGCAACGTTCAGCACGCCGAGCATTCTTTCGTAAGTGCCAAAAAAACTTCTTTCCGGATTGGCCCCCAGAATGCCGGCGATGGCGTAAATTCCAAAAAAGGCAATCACCGATTTGGCCAGCATATCCCATTTCGGCAAATAATTTCTATCGGTCACAATAAACAATGTATAAAAAAACAGCGCCAACTCAACCGTTATCTGGAAAAACACCGTCTTAGGCACGATGTACGGGAAATAAAACGAACCGCCGACAATGAGCGGCGCGAAAAAAGAAGCCAAAATCAATATCTTGATCGTCCAAAGAAAAAATAATTTTGAATCTTCTTTAGCCATAATTCCTTTAAACGAAATGCGACTTTCTTATTTTTTCTGTCATTCCCGCGAAAGCGGGAATCCAGAATCTTTCAGATTGCACCGGATTCCCGATCAAGTCGGGAATGACAGAAATTCAAAGTAATTTATACTTCATCTATATACCACATCTTTGGCGTTTCCGCCATACGTGTTACTGTCTAATATCGGCGATGACTCCGGGCCGATACTGATGCCAATTCCGCCGATGGTTGTGCTGGGCGTGGCGAGCGCTTCCTTGGTACTCGTGAAAGCGGAATTTGAAATACTCGGCCTGGCATCGCCCTTGACATAAAGCACGATCGCCAAGTTGCGGTCAAATTCCGCCCGATTGATTGTCGGGCTCGCGCCGTCAATAAAAACCGCGCCTTCATAAGCCATACACGGTCCGGCCAAATAAGCGTAAGGACAAGTATCTATTCCGGAACCGCCGTATTTGATGATAACACTTTCTAGTATTGAATCGGACGAGCTCGCGCCGATGAATTGGATATTTTTCCAACTGCCCTCCTGCGGAATTGCCTCCGTGTTATTGCTGTCATATCCGTCGGAATCGTCGGCTAGCGCGGTAAATACGATCGGCTTTTCCGGAACACCAATCGCTTTAAGCGTACCGTTGATTGTCATATAAAGAGAATTGGATCCGCCGAATTTAATCACCGCTCCCGGCTCAATTTCAAGCACGCCTCCCGCCGCCACTCTAGCATAACTGACGACATACGGCATCTCATCAGCTTTAAGTGTTTTTTGCTGCCCATCTTGAATTGCCAAATTCATCCAAAACCCGCCTTTAGAATCAAGATCGCGGTTGCCGGAATTTTCCAGATTGAAATTCGGATAGCCGCTGAATTCTCCATTTTTATTATTATTCAAAAATACATTGTCTTTAAGTATGAAAGGAAAATCTGAAGCGGATTGGGATTTGATGGCAATGTCATTATTTTCAAACAATCCGGCGATGACTTGAGCGGAAGAGCTCGCATCGGCCAAATGCAAACCGTAGTTGTAATTCGGCGCGCCGAAATAATAAGCCGGCGTCGCGGTGTTTTTAATGACGCTGTTTCTTATCAACGGATAAGAATCGCCTTTAATATAAACAGCTGTTTGCCGGCTGTTTTCAATCTTGGTGTTTAAAATCTTCGGGCTGGAATTTTGAATACTAATAGAGCCGGCGTAAGTCGGGTACCAGCCGTTGGGATTGTGATTCGTACCTTCTCCGCCGTATTTTATTTCCACATACTCAAGCACGGATTCCGACGAACTCGCGCCGATGAATTGGATATTTTTCCAATCGCCGTCTTGAGCCGTACTGGTTGCAAAATTACTATCGTAGCCGTCGGAATCGTCGGCCAGCGCGGTAAATATAATCGGCTTCTCCGCCGTGCCGCGCGCCGTCAATACTCCGCGTATCGTATGTGTGATGTCTTTGTTCTTTATCACCGTCCCCGGCTCAATTTCAAGAGAACCTCCGGCGTTCACCGTGATAAACTCTCCGCCTTCAAATATGTAGGGCATTGTGTCGGCTTTCAATAAAACCGACTGGCCTTCCGTAGCACTGAATGCCAAATGAAACCCACCCTTAGAATCAAGATCGCGGTTGCCGGAATTATCCAGATTCAGCCAGCCTGAACTGTAAAACTCGGAATTCTTTTTATTGCCGCGGAAAGTGTTGTCGCGCATTAAAAGCGGCGTCGTGCTGGCGGAGCGCGACGAAATCGCGACGGTGTTATTTTCAAAAAAGTTTCCGATGATTTCGGCAGTGGAGCTCGCGTCAACCAACCGAATCCCCGCCCCGCCCAGATAAGACGAGTTGCCGGAAGGAATGGCCGTATCGCCGATTTCGTTTTGAACAATTTTGGGATATGAATCGCCTTTGATGTGTATAGCGGCGGCGGTACTGCTTGAAAAAACGGAATGGCTGATTTCCGAACTGGAATTTTGAATGTTAATCATACCGGTGTAAGTCGGATACCAGCCGTTGGGGTTATAGTTGGTCCCCTGCCCGCCGTATCTTACTTGAGCGTATTTGAACGAAGACGGCTTAGATGAATTTAAAAAATTAATATTTTTCCAATCGGCCGGAGTCGGCGCGGTTGATGTACCGTTTTTGTCCGTATCAACACCATCAGCCGCATCGTCGGCCGATGATGTAAAAATTATCTGATTTTGCTCCGTGCCGTCGGCACGTAAAACTCCTTCCACATTCATTCCGCCGCCTGAACGCTCGCTTTGAGCGAATTTTACCGTCACACCCGAATCAATGGTGAGCGTGGAACTGGCCGTGATCGTTATGACGGACGGCACAAAATACGGAAGAGAATAGTCGCGCCAGATTGTGTCTTTCGCTATTGAAAGCGCGGCCGGAATATACCAACCGGTCGCGCTATTTTTGGCACCGGGCGTGCCGAGAATGTTGTTATCTTTAGCGTCTTTGGCAAAAGGTAGCGCGTCGGCCTCGGAATATGTTTTCCAATTGTAAATATTATTCCCTTCGGCATAAGGACTAACCCGCTCCATTGAACGGCGCGAATTGGCGGCGGTATTGCCCCCGGCCGGCCAATAGCCAAAATCCAGATAATCAATCGTCGTTGAACCGTTTTTGAGATACAAACTCGCCTCGGGACCGGAATTATTTATAGAACCGGTGAAAATCATATCTTCCGCTTGATCAGTGGTCGTACTCGCGGTGCGTTCCAAAATAAAATACGACCCTGATTTAATAATACCGGTTAACTTGATATTCAAAACCTTATTTTTACTTTCCAGCGTCCAACCGGTTAAATCAATATCATCGTCGGTTTTATTGTAAAGCTCAATCCACTCGTCATTGGCTTGCGCTTGCGTGCCCATCCACGCGATTTCATTGATAACAACAGGATCGTCATAAACGATTTTCTTAGGCGGCTCCGTCGGCTCGGGCGGCGGCAAATCATCAGTCGTCGTTGCTGTCACAATATTATCGGTGGAAGAAGCAACCGCATCATTACTTGGGAGCGAAGCTTCCAAGTTTGAGGGCGCGTCCGAGTTAGGCGAAACTCCGCTTGACCACCCGCCACCTTGATAAGACGGAATAGACGCAACGGTCGTAGTGGCGGTGGAAGAAGCGGTACTGAAAACTGTGCTGGAAGCTGTTACAATATCCGGCAAGTCCAATATATGGGTACCCGACGTCAATAGGTTGTCCGGCTCCGGCTGTAATATCGGTGTCGGCGCTGGGATTGACGCTGGAGCCGCAACTTGAGTCAAAGCAGTATGCGTTATCGGCAAAGCCGGCGCTGGGACCACCGGCTCTTCCAATATATCGTCTTGCGATAACGTTATATTGTTGGACGGAGTTTGTATTGCTGGTGGCTGGACTGACGGAATATTGACAACACTGGCTGAGAGAAAACTGGAGAAAAAAGAAATGGTATCGTCGACAGCTGAAATAACTGACGAAAAGAAATTCATTATTCTATACGCCTCGCCAGTAATAGAGATAACCGGCGGAAGAACTATGCCGAGCGAATTTGTTTTCTGCGGTTGTTTTGCCTGCTCACTGAATAACTCAATCACCCCCGCGCCATATAACACTGTTTTCCGAGAGAGACGGGAAAAATAGGCGTTGAGAATTGGGTAATAAGCAAATGTTTCTAATAATTCATAAAAAGTATCATACTCTTTAATTTGAGTATTCCAAACTTGACGCCCTTTTACTATGGGAAATGGGGCGCCATCCTCATCAATTCCATAACAAAAATTTTCATCACAATTCTCTTTAATCAGATTAATATCTGGATATTGGTAATCAGAATTATCAATCGTATCTTTTGAGAAAAAATATCCGTTAGAATATTTCGCTAAAGAAATTAAATAATCATCAATAACTGGCAGCTGCGGCGGCTGTTTATTTTCTTGCTTGAGCGTTTCCGCGATCCGCAATCGTTTAATGGTTTGGCGAGTATATTGTTTCGCGTACTCTTCATATGGAGAACCGTAATCGCCGGTTGCCCAGCTCACTTCGTGAGCGTGCGTGTCATTTCGCGTATGATCCGGCACGGACGCGTCTTCTATCAAATGAAGGATGTGTCCCAGCGTGCGATACGCCTCTTTTTGATTGCCTTTTTTGATTTCTTCAATGGCGCGCTCCCAAGTATGATCTCCTCCATACAACATATATGATGATTGTAATTCTCTATTGTGAAGCCAATTGAGCGAAGAAACTGGCTCGTATTGAGCCAATATCCAATAAGAAATATTTTGCATCAAACCCTCCCAAAACCGACCGGCGTGATCACCCGACCAGCCGGTTTTATTTTTCGGATCGTAAAAATGATTGATCCAACGCGGCGGCGTGTCTTCCAGCATCGCGCCCTCCACCACCCACTCTTTCTGCTCGGCGGTTAATGGAACGCCCGGATGCAGAAGATTGTAAAAATCAACTATTTCGTCCGTCAGTGCTGGATGCGTTGTCTGATCGTCATAAGCAAAAAGCTCGCTGAAAGAAAAAGCAGCTGATAGAAATAGTACGATTACGGAAAAAATAAATATCTTTCGTTTCATCACAAAATTAAATTTCCATTAACTTCCAAATACCATTAGGATACAATCTAAAATCGATTGCAATCGGCTCATGAATAGAGAAGCTTTTTTTATCCATTGAATACTCCCCTTCTTTGTGTAAGGCAACTTTTATTGGATTAAGAAAGGCATCAGTTTTATCAACATTTTTTATTTCAATTAATTCTTTCCTCCATTTCTCCTGCTTTTCACCGATAAAATATTTACTCGCCAACTCATAGTCGCCTTTCTCAACCGCGGCAATGTACATCTGCAATGTCTCTTGCGGCGTCTTCCCGCCATAAGTATCGGCCATCGCGCGCCGATAATCTTCCTGCTCCAACCGCTTCAGCGTCTCCGCGAAATTTTCCACGCCTTTTCTCATCTGCCACTGTTTAAACATCCCCAGCCCCGCAAACGCGACCAATACCAATGCAATGACCGCGGCCGCGCCAACCAATATCTTCGCGTATTTCACCCGCGCTTTTCTGGCGCCCTCCTGATTTTGTATTTGATTTTCCATATTTTTAAATTATAAATTATTCATTATTATTTCGCGCGCCAATAATAAATACTGATGATAGCACTGGAAATAATTTGGTAAAATATTGCAAGACTCGTAATCGCTATGATTCCGATATCCTCTTCGTTGTTATGCGTTTTAAATATAACAACCGACAACACAAAAGTAAACAAAGCAACAATCAAAGGGACAAAGATCAACTTCGCAACGAACCAACGAAATCGCCGCGCCAGGTAAAATGCCGCTACCATAGGTAGTGCAATTAAAAACATAATTCTCAAAGTAACAATCATTGTCATTGCGCTTAAATATATCACAGAACTTATCTGTAATCAAACGCTGTGAAGAAAGTAGCGTTCGCCAATCCAATCCCGAAGGTGTGACCTTCGTACTGAAGGTCACACCTTCGGTGGATTTTTATAACGATAATTTAACATCCAATCTTCGATAAACATTTTATACGCATTACTATTTTCAAAATACTTCGGAAACACATCAAGATTCAATATATTATCTTTTTTCTCACCGAGATAGTGTTGATAGCTAGACCATTGATAACCCTCTAAAAATTTATGCGCCGATCGTATATCGCTCACTCCATTTTCTTTCCATTGCGAATCTGATAATTTTAAAGGGTTCATATGAATATAGATTGATGAGTGTCGCAAATATTCATCATCCTCGATCAAAGTCGCCTTGAAAGCGTTTTCAAAAAGCCGTCCGGTTCTTTTATATTTTTTATTAAAATACATCGCGTAACCGGTGCCTAATTTTCTCATAAATATTATTAAGCTTTTAGCATCTCTGCTTTTAATAAGCAGGTGAAAATGATTGGGCATCAAACAATAAGCGCCAATATCAACAATTTCCCGTCTATGATGACTTCCGAAGGTCACACCTTCTTCTGAAGGTGTGACCTTCGGAATATTTAACGCCATGTCAACCGGCTCATTATTATTAAAAAGATAAAGTGCCATCACAAACCGTAAATAATCGTGAGTGTGAATAAATATTTTACGTTTATCCACCCCGCGATTATAAATATGGTAATAACAATCATCAGCAAACTCTGTTTTTCTCATACGTGTACACCAGAAGGTGTGACCTTCGTACTGAAGGTCACACCTTCTGGTATTTATAACGCTTGTAAAAAAGCGGCGACCATTTCTTTTTGGGTTAGGTCTATTTCGGTTATTTTATTGGCGTGTTCTATGGCCTTGTCTTTTTGGCCGAGCTTGGCGTAAGCGACGGCGATGTTGATGTGAATGCGAATCTGCTCCGGTTTGTTGTCACCGTAAAAACCAAGAAGAATTTTATCCGTTATTATGAGCTTCGCGTAATCTTCTTTTCCCACGTAATATTTTTCCGCCCATAATATTTCTTTCGGGTTTTTCGGCTCGGCGCCGAGCCAAAGCGCTTTTTCAAAAAAAGGAATCGCTTTATCAATTTCACCCGAAAGAAGATGGTTTTGAGAAATTTTCCAGTACGGCATAAAATGTTCGGGGCTTATTCGCGATGCAGTCTCAAGGAGCTCCAGTGATTTCCCAAAATCTTCTTTCAAAAGTTCCGCTTGCGCGCGCGCCAAAAGAAGCTCTATTCGCCCGGGATTTTTCTCTATGGCGTCTTGAATGATATTCTCTATTTCTTCGGATGTCGCTGCCTTGTTTCTGGAAAGTTTCAGATTATACAAATCGGCCAGCTGAAGCCGGTAAATGGCATTGTTGGTATCGCTGTTTTCTATATTTTTCCTCAAGGCGACGATCGCCAGATCAAGATGGCCGGCCAAATTTTCCGGCAAGATCGTATCACCCTTGGCAGATTGCACTTCTTTCGCAACCGCGAGCGCCATCCGGCTACGCGCTTCGTTGCTACCGAAAGTGTTGAAGGATTCCGATTTTTTATAGTACTCAATCGCCTGATCTATTCCATAATCTCCGCTCTCCGCTTCGGCCAGATAATAATTCGCCTTGATCGGTTTGATGTTGAAAAAATAAATTATTATAGTAACAATAACCAAAAAGCTTGCCAGAATTTTTGGAGACCCGACCTCCGCAGAACGGACAATATTTGGGAGGTCGGGTCTCCGAGAATCCCCCGTGAAACTATTCAAAAAAGCGACTGCCAGAATAAACATCATAAACACCGAAAAAGTGTCAAACAAAAACAAATTTTGCGCGATATAACCGACGAAAAACAAAACAAAAACCAGCATTTCGTGAAACCGCAATTTTTCTTTTTTATAAAGACGAACCGCGACATAAAAACATGAGAGCAATAAAAACAAATACGCCAAAAATCCGACAGCGCCATTCATCACCAAAACATCAACAAAAGCGTTATGCGCCCGATCCAGCCAGGTGTCGTATTTGACGTAGTCATAAAACTCCGGATTGAAATGCTTGTTGAAAGCGGATATGAAATTTTCCGGCCCGACGCCAAAAATCGGATGATCGCCGAAAGAGCGGATGGACGATTTCCAAGTAATCAAACGGGTTTGAATGGTTGTGTTGTAAAAAGAGAAGTCCGCCAGACGTTTAAGCGAACCGAATTTTGACGGTGCGCTTTCGGGAATGCCCGCGCGATCCAGACTGAAAAACTTTTCTTGCGCGATTCGCCCATCCGGTTTTTCAAACAGAGAGCCGGCGGAAAAAAGCCAAATCGCGCCGACAATGACAAAAAGCAAGAAAACCGCGGAGATGATTTTCAGACTGGATTCCCGCTTTCCCTCCTTCGCGCAAGGCTTCGGAAGGGCACGGCGCGGGAATGACAGGAGAACCAACAATGCGGCCACAATTGCGACCGCCACGAGACCAACCAGCGCGCCACGAGTGGCAGTTGATAAAATCGCAAAAAGAGAGAGCAGAGACAGAGCTAAATAGGTATAACTGGTAATCAATGATTTTTTATTGACTGGATTCCCGCTTTCGCTCGCCTCGCTGAAGCTTTGGCGAAGCGGGCGGGAATGACGAAAGGAAGCGCGGAAATGATGGGCATACAAAAACAAAGAAAACAGGAACGGAAAGAAAAGATAGCTGGCAAAGAAAGATGTATTGCCGGTGATACTGGAAGCGCGCGACACTCCCCCGCCGTAAACCAAAGGATAGAAAAATTGAACAAGGCCGACTGCCATGGAAAGCGCGCCGAAAAACAGAGCGACTCTGATAAGCTTATTCCATTCATCACGACTCTTGAAAACTCCGGCCAATATTATGAAAAACAAAAAGAAATGCGCGAGCTGGAAAAATCCCCACATCCGCTCATAGTTGCCGAAAAAACTTCGCGAAACATCAACTCCAAAAAGCGTAGATAAAAAAATGGCGCCAAAATACGCGCCGACCGCCAAAAAAAGTAAACTCTTTTTCGGACGAAAAGAAGCATTTTGAATCGCCAAAACAAGATAAAGCGCGAAAATTATTTCAATGATAATTTGAAACAAAAATGCTTTGGAAGTTATGAATGGGAAAAAAAGAGGTATGATAAGATCGGGAAAAACAACGAGTGGTAAAAACAAAACGGCGTAAATGCCGAACTTGATTGCCTGCAATATGTTTTGTTCCGTCAGCATAGGAGCACTATAGCATTTTGAATTTTAAAATTCAATTTTTTAAAATCTCTCTTTCTGTCATTCCCAGCCCCCAATCGTAGTCGAGGGCAGGCCCGACTGGGGATCTAGTAAAACCAGATAGATCCTGGATTCCCGATTTGTTTGCGAGTCAGCGAGCAGCCACAAATCGCAATCACGTCTTCCTGATAGTATTATAATAAAAGACGGGGCTCCCGCTTTCGCTCGCCTCGCTGAAGCTTTGGCGAAGCGGGCGGAAATGACAGAAGGAAGTCAACAGCAGGAAATTACCAAGGCCAAGCCTATGTAATTACATAGGCTTGGCCTTGGTATAAAGAATAAAGAAACGCAAAAAGCCCCTCGGCTCTTCTCACACTTTTAATTTTTTAGTGATGAGAAATTTGAGCCTTGGGGCTTTTTGATGTTTCGCTGTAACTGGTAACCGAGATCCTTCGCTTCGCTCAGGATGACTGAGTGTAAAACTCAGAATGACAGAGCGTAGAGCTTAGGATAATGGAAGTTACAGAAGTTGAGTGATCACTCTGAAGTCACAAGCGACAGAGTAATTAGATGCTTAGTAGGTTACGGTCGCGCCGTACACCGGAGCATTGTCTATGCTGGTAATGCCAGTGGACGTGGTATCGCTCCAAGTGACGCCGGTAGCACTGATTGAAGTGGAAATTGTCTTTGCCGCCGCCGGTGTAAAGTTAGCAGTGTCAGCTAAGACATAAAGATCCACGGAACCGGTGCCATTATTGGCGTCAATCGTGAACGAAACAACTGGCGTGGTATTCCAGGTAGTAATACTAGTCGGCACAGCAGTAGTGAATTCGTGCTCCGATATAATCGTGCCTGACGGAGAATCCTTCCTGATCTGAACCGTACCGGTACCAGCGCTCAAAGTAGAGCTGATATCCAAGTCAAGATCAGTCACCGTAATGCTGTAATTACCGGCTGACGTATTGGTAAACGTGTATTTACCAACCTGCTGAAGAGTACCGGCTCCACCTGACATATTTGACATAGCGTTAGCCACAGTCAATTCAGAGCGGTAAACTCTCTGCGCCGTTCCGGCCGCGCTCGTAACAACGATATTAGTGTTGGTCAATGCCGTACCGGTAGTCGCTCCGGCTGATATCACATGGGTCGTGCTGGAACCGGCAATGCTGAATGCATGCGTGCTGCCGGAAACAGCGTTCGGGTAGCCATTGATATCGCCTTTCAGCGTTAATGTCTCCGATTTGTCTTTGGCGATCTGATAAGTCAAGCCGTCAAAAGAAGCGGTCGCGCCAACAGCCATAGAAGCAACGGTCGCGCCAATCTGTGTGCCAGCCGCGTTGAATAGCTTCAAGTTGGTGACAGAACCGGTCGCCGCCGTACTTGTACCACCCATAGTATCGGTGATAAGAAGCTTGGTCACATTGACCGCTTCGGCAGCGCCAGTGGTAAGCTTGAATGTCGCCAAAGTTTGACCGGTCTGACCCATTGATCTGATTTGGGCAATCGGCGTGTCTGAACCGGCAACAATCGTTAAGCTGCCTCCGGTCGCCAAGTAAACCTGTTGGCCGTTGACATCAGTTCCTGAAGCACGGCTCGCGTCAATACTGGTTGATATGCCGGTAGCGGCTACGCTGTCCAAAAGCACCGCGACATAAGCCGAGCCGGTGTTGGAAGCGCCGGTCAAGACATCAGCATACACATCAACAATATACTGCTGGCCGGCGTTGATTGTGATAGCGCTGGCCGGAGTGAATGTGTGAGTGTTGTTGGCCGTAGTTGACAAGGAACCGACGGTCGTGCCGATCTGGACCGTGCCGTTCATCAAGCGTAAATTCTGGAAGTCACTGCCAAGTGACAGGCCGGCTGTCGCGCTATTCTGCACAACGATTTGCGTCATAGACACCGCTTCGCCTGAACCGGCAGTAATCGCGAATGACGCAATCTTAACTCCGGTCGCGCCTTTCACAGCTGTCGGGTTAGCAGAGCTGGCGTTAGCTAAACCGGTGCTCGCGGCTACGGACAACGCGCCGGTCTGCACAGTTAATGTGCTGCCTTCAGCGGCCGTAGTGTTGAGCGTACCCAACGAAGTTTGTTTCTGAGCATTTCCACCGGATCCGGCAACCAAACTTACTTTGATAGTGTCGTTAGCGGCATATGAAGTGCTGGTAGCAGTCTTCACTTCGCCTTTGATAACCAAGGTCTTGGTCGCTCCGGCTGGGACGATAAACGAATTGCCGAAAGTAAATTCGGTATTCGCGGCAACCGCCGCCAAGTCAGTAGCTGAACCGATCTGTGTGCCGTCCAAGTACAACTTCGCCTGATTGACACCGGCATTGCCTCTCGTTGTACTAACAACGGTAGCGGTAACATTCAGGGATGAAACCTTAATCGCTTCGCCAGCCGCTTTGAAGTTGAATCTCGCGAATTCTTGGTCAGTGTAATCAGCGGCCACATTGCCGGTCGGAGTCGCCGGGTCAACTGAAATTGTCAGTGTGCCGGTGCTGATTTCAGTGCTGGCTGAAGGCTGTTGAACCGCGAAAGAACCAGTCGTAGCGGAACCACTCGGCTTCACGTAAACACCGTAGTTGGTGTCCATAGCGATAACATCAGACGCTCTTTGGACAGTGAACTTGAAGTTGCGCGAAGTACCGCTAACAATATCGGCCGTCAAAGAAAGATTCTTTTGCTGGCCGGCGGTAATAGCCAACGGGCTGGCTGACAGATCAAATATTATCGCTCCATCAGTGCCTAAACTCGCTACTGTTGCGCCTAACTGTGTGGCGCTATCCATTAACTTGAAGTTAGCCAAATCGGAAGCGGCAATGCTACCGACATTGGTAAACTTCAGATAGGAAACATTAATCTTCTGATCATTCGCCTTGACATACAACTTCGCGACTTCAAGGCCGGTTGAACCCGGATCAACTGAAGTAGGGGCGGTCATAGTGGTCGGGAATGATAGCTGTCCGAGATCGGACACTTGCGCTGTAGTCATCATATTACCGGAAACCGGGAAGGAACCGGAAACAGTCGCTGAACCGGCTACCACATCGCTCGCGGCGTTAACCGACAACGCGATTGTTTTTCCGGCAGTAATGCCATCGGCAATGTCAACTTTCACAGTGATTGATTTGGTTGAACCTTTTGATACGGTAAACAAACCAGCCGCGCTAGTGAATGTGGTATAGGTGCTGGAAATGTTGGTCATTTCAGCTAAGCGGGTATTGCCATCGTATAAGTAGACATTACCCAAATCTGAATCAGCCGAGATGCCGAGCCGTTTCAACTTTAATGTCGTTACGGTGACATCGCCATCGCTACCCGCCGCGAAATTCAATTTCACGAACGGAGCCATGGCTTGCGCTTTCTCGCTGGTGGTTGAATCAACCACTACCGATCCACCAGCTGCTGTGTCAGAAGCCAACGATACCGTCAAGCCCGTTCCAACCGGAGTCGGGATCGGAGTTTCGGTAACCGCCGCGCCTTCCACATACATATCTCGCTCTTTGTTATTCACTTGAGCGATTTGGCTCCACATGTAACCCTTAGCGAGGAATACTGATTCGCTTGTGATGTGGTGTCTGGTGCCGGTGTCGCCCGCCGGTCTCAATTCGTATACCTTCGGGTCATTCTCGCCTTTCACCAGAGCTGATGTCTGATAGGCGTCAAGCGTCGCTTGGTTTACGGTCTTAATGCTTGACCAGCTAAGATGTCCGTAAAGATTGAACACCTCGGGGTTAAGAATAAGACGTTTCCAACCAGAGTACTGGCCGTGCGGCAACATAGTCACGATGTACACATCGGGATTGTCCGCCGACTTTACGACATCGCCGTCAATCAGCGTCGCCACCTGAGCGCTCGCCGTGAAGGCGAACATCAGAGCGAAACCGGACAACGACAATGTGGTGGTGAAAGCAATGGCTACCGAAAGAAATTGTGACAATTTCTTTTTGGTGCTTTGCTTTAATGGAATAGTATCCATAAATTTCCATTGTCTCGCGAAACCGCCTGCCGGTGAACGGCAGACAACTTCACTTGAAGTTATAAATTAGTAATTTTAATTTTCATTAACCTCCGTGAACGGACGTTTCTGATTTTCTAACATGGAGTCAAGTTTGTCCCGCCGACCGCACTCGCCGCCGCCGAAACATCGACCCGACTTTTGTCTCCGAAAATTCAAAATGAAATGATTTCCTTATTTCCTTATTTCCTTATTCAGTTTTCAAAGTTCATTCATTTCCTTATTCGCCACTCCCCTTATCAGCAATTGTTACGCCAGCGAAAAACGAATTATTTCACCGAAGCAAAAATTGATGGCAAAGAACCGGCGCCTTTCCGACATTTTAACATCTAAACAAAAACAAAGCAATAGCGCGACTGCCTCGTCTTTACCGACTCCTCACATCATAACAAAAATAAACCGCTCAATCAATACGCCGCGCAACCGACTTTTACCGCCGTCCGAAAAATAGTTTTAAATAAAGCTCTATTTCCGTCTGCGAGAAAGCGCGATGCGCTACTTAATGTTATTATAACAAAATCTGGGACAATTTAGAACAATCGCCAAGCGCCTCTTGTGGATAACTTTTTTAGCGTAAAATCATGAAACTTGAAACATGCAACTTGAAACATGAAACTTGAAACATAAAATACAAAGAAGGAGTGATTAAAAAAGTCATCCGGCGCTATAAAAACATTAATCAATAAGGAAATTTCCTTATTGATTCTCTATTTCCCTATTACTTCCTTATTCATTTCCTTATTCGGCTACTTGTCATTCCCGCGAAAGCGGGAATCCAGTTAAATAAAAACAGATCTGGATCCCCCGCTTGCGCGGGGATGACAGAAAATACTTTTCAATGGTTCTAGTGATTTATCATCTCCTTACTAAAGTATAGAAACTCGCTTGGCCGAACCCATCACTGCGCGAAACTATCTTCTTGGAACACAAATCTTTGAGATCGTTTCTGATGGTGCGGTCGGTTAAGCCGGGAAAAATTCCGGTGATGTCTCTGAGTTTAAGTTTGTCGGATTTTTTCTTCTGAAAAAACTGGACGATCTTCGCTTGCCGGTCGTTCAGCGCGGAGAACGGATCTTCTTTTTCTTTCTTCGGAGCCGCCCGTCCTTCGCGTAAAGCTTCGGAGGGTGCAACCCGTCCTTTGTCCGCCTGCCGGCGGGACGCGGAGGGCGCGGGCGCCGATGACGAACGCGGAGACTCGCCCGACTCAGCCGAAACAGCCGGTTCAATATCGGTAACCGTCGCCTCTTGCCTTTCGGTTAATAATTTTTGAGAGAGCGAAAAAATGATTTTTTTGTATTCGTTTTTCAGTATCAAAAAATTTATCTCTTTGGACCGGCTGACTTTCTGAGCCAGCGAGAGCAGGGCGATATGAGTGTTGATATTTTTTATTAAGTTCTCCGCTCCTTTGTATTCGGAAATCGCGACCGGATACTGCGCCAAAATATCGCAGGAAGACTGCTTGATGCGTGTTCTTAAAAAATCATTGTCCGTCGTCAGATCAACCACCCGCCAAACCGTGTGGGTGAGATCAAGAAGTTTGTCCCAATTCTCTGTTTTTTCAAAATCTTGGGTAAAATAGAATTCGTTTTCCATACCCAGTATATCAACTTCGATAATGACCGATCGGCATCTGAGAGCGAATTATAGTCATTATCTTCTTGTTGGCTGGTAAGATTAATTATGTCCCAAAATACACAATCGAAGTTGTATTACTGGGCATACCGGAAAAGATAACGCAGAATCAAAAAAACGTCAACCCCAGCACTTAGAGCCGGACTTCTAAACTCGCTGCATCGGGAATTTGATTTAACTCGGGAGCTTTAATGTGGCGAGGTCGGGTTTCCAACAACGGGAATGCCGCTTAACTCAAAACTTTATTTCAAAGACAAATAGCACTGATGATAATTGAAAATCAGCGGGCGGAAGCCCGATCTCCAGAAAACTTCCGTTCAAGATATTTTCTAAACTCTTTTTTAGTTTCTTCGTGCTTTAAGCCGAAGTCAACAATCGCTTTTAGGAAGCCAATTTTGGACCCGCAATCGTATCGCCGGCCGTCAAAGCGGTAGCCGTAAACCGCCTGCCGCCGAAGAACGTTTTTAAGCGCGTCGGAAAGATGGATCTCGCCGCGCGCGGCCGTCATACGACGACTGCTCCGCTCTCTCTGTTCGCGGGTGGAGCGCAGTTTGCGCAACTCGTCAAAAACATTTTTGGTAATAATATATTTTCCGACGATCGCCAGATTGGAAGGCGCGTCTTTAGCCGCCGGTTTCTCCACGATATTTTTAATTTCGTA
>Ga0209542_10004696_pt1 | contig 27875 bp, 31 predicted proteins | sample RifCSPhighO2_01_FD_184028 | JGI IMG/M metagenome (GOLD analysis project Ga0209542, IMG submission 184028) | Soil microbial communities from Rifle, Colorado - Rifle CSP2_plank highO2_0.1 (SPAdes) (version 2) | ecosystem: Environmental > Terrestrial > Deep subsurface > Rock core/Sediment ...
TTTCTCCGGCGCAAAGTAAGATAATCGTCGTAGATTCTAAGGTTGCTTCCAAAGATTGTATGAGCCCGCATCAGATTGGTTTTTACTTCCAGTAGTAGGTTAGACATTATTTCTATAGTACATCATTTCGGCCAGTTTGTTCTCAAAACTTCAATCCCCCGCTATAATACACGCATGTCAGAAACTTTGTACGACACAATAATTCTTGGTGGTGGGCCAGCAGGTCTTACCGCAGCCATTTACACCTCACGGGCGCATCTTAAAACTTTAATCATTGGGGGGCGCCCAAGTGGTGGTCAACTCATTGATACAACAGATGTGGAAAATTACCCTGGCTTTCCCGAAGGCATCCTTGGCCCCGACTTAATCGCTACATTTAGAAAACAAGCAATACGCTTTGGTGCCGAACATGTTGAGGAAAACGCATCGGAAATCTCAGGCTCTGTAGAAGGGGGCTTTACGGTAAAAACAGATGAAAGCAAGGAGTTTAAGTCAAAAACAATAATTATTGCCACAGGAGCTTCAGCCAAGTGGTTGGATTTAGAAAGTGTTCACAAACTTCGTGGCAAGGGAGTTACAGCTTGCGCAACATGCGACGGATTTTTCTTTAAGGATAAAGTTGTTGCCGTTGTTGGCGGTGGCGATGTTGCGATGGAAGAAGCAATTTACATGACCAAGTTTTCGCCCAAAGTTTATGTTTTGGTTCGTGGCGAGCAGTCGATGATGAAAGCAAGCAAAATTATGCAAAAACGTGCCGCTGAAAATAATCGAATAGAATTTATGCTCAACACTGAAGTCAAGGAAGTTTTGGGCGAAAATTCTGTAAGTGGGTTGTTAGTAGTTAACACTAAAACCGGTGAGGAAGAGCGTTTGGAAGATGTAAAAGGTTTATTTATGGCAATAGGACATGAACCAAACACCAAGTTTTTGGAAGGGTTCATTGAACTTGGAAAAGGTGGCTACGTTGAGCCTATTAGCAGTACGCGAACCTCAAAAGACGGGGTTTTTGTTGCCGGTGACGTTGGAGATTGGCGATACAGGCAGGCGGTAACAGCGGCTGGGTTTGGATGTATGGCTGCGATGGATGTTGAAAAGTCTTTGGCGGAAAAAGAAGGAAGACCCTCTACCCCTGCTTATTAAAATATTAGAAAATTCACCGAAACCTAATTTAAAAACTTCAGGGCGCACCGTACATTGCTTGGTAGCAAAGTAGGTGCGCCCAGTGAGTAAAACATAGTTACTTATGTTGCTCGGTAGTGCCCGCGATTTCTGCTAGTCCCCTCTCGCTTGTATTCATGTCCTCCCACCGTTTCGGTTTGTACCTTTCCCGTACTCGCCGGTATGATTCAAACCTCATTTGCTTCGGTGATCCAACCGGTAGCCGCGGGTTGTGTTCAGCAGAAACAGAGAAGGCATCATGAGCGAAGTAAGGTGCCTTGGAAGCACCGCAGTGGCGGGCTAGCCTACTCCGCAGTTTTTTCTGCTCTTCCACGTCTAACCCCAGACCCATGCTTTCAGCTATTTCCCCAATGAACATCGGAAGGTCGCGATCATACAGATGTTGCTCGATGACGGCGAGATCTGGCTCTGTTGCCCTCAACAAGACCAACAAGTCTTCAGGTTTCATTTATACACTCTCCTATTTCTTAGTAGGTTGGCACAGGTGGCGTATAGCTAGAGTCAAGCATGTAATAGATTTTGTTTCTTTTGACAAAAGCTATCTTAATTTGCCCTCTCGCCTGCCCCTTTTCCAAACTTCTTTCAACTTCCGATAGCCCCGCATCTCTATGCACTTTTTGGATAGCATTTCTTAACTCAATCTTGGTCAGTGGTCTTAGTGCATTCCCAAGTTGGATTAAGGTCTGTGCTTCTGTAGCCGACTGAAGTCGATCTGAATCAATGCGCATCAGAAAATCCTCCTTGGTTAGTAGTCTATAGGTTAATTGTACCTCGGTCTGATGATTTTGGCAAATTCAATTACTGCCCAACCACTTCTAGTTATTTACGGGTTTTTAGGCGTTGTTTCACGAAAAGAACTGCCAAAACCAGCGGAACCCATACAACCGCGTATACAAGCACCCAGATCACTACACTACCTAAATCCTGCAGGTTTTGCATCAGGGAGCGTACGGCGTATTTAAGTATCACGTTTGGTCTCCAGGGTTGTTCGGGCGAGTATGGTAGCTGCAGCTCGTCTGTTGAAAGATAAACTGTAATAAGCGAAGAATTGGCGGATGCCTCAAGATACTTAAGTTGGCCGGTGTAGTAGTCAATCTGATCCTGTATGTACATAATCTGTTGTGTGACATTTAAAATGTCGTTTATGTCAGTTGCATCGGCAAGAATTTCTTCATACCTTGCTTTTGTTTCGTTTAATGTAGCAAGCCTTTCCTCAACATCTACGTATTGATCAGTTATGTCCTGTCCGCTAACATTTTCGGAAACTACTTTTACAGAAAGACCACGCAAAAATTCCAAGGTTTCACTTAACCTGTCTGATGGAACGCGAATTGAAATATCGCCTGATGCTAAGCCTTCAGGAGTCGTTGCGTTTGAACTTACTAAGTAACCTCCAACCTCATCAGCTCTTGCGGAAATTTGGCTAATTGCGCTGTTTACATCCTCAACCACCACAGACAAATAAGCGTTTTTGGTTAACTTTCTTTGTTCAATATCAAGTTGTGGAACCACATTTCCGTAGTAGTTATATGTTTGAGCCATCATATCTTGAGCAGGATAGGCACCAGTTGCTTCGCCCATGTAGCCTTCGTTGTAATAAACATCGGTACCCATTGGCGTTGGGTTTAGTTTTTGGCGAAAGTTATATGAAAGGTTGTAGAAAAATGAGTTATCAAAGCGTGTAAGTAGTAGCACGACAACAACAAAAATCAAAACTGCGGATAATTTGTTTTGTTTAATCCAAGTTATTAGTTTTTGCATCCGGTTTGTTAACTGCGCTAATTATAGCCGATCCGTGTTTAAAATCCAAAACGCTCTTTTAATCTTCTTCTGGAATCTCTGGTGTATTCATTACTGAAGTACTTAAACCCATGTCTTTTTATGTGCTTTGCCGTTTCTGTTAATTGCCTTTGAAATTGCAGGACGTAGGATCCGAAGTTCATAAACCAAACTAGTGGAAGTGGATATTTATTACGGTAAAATTTGTTGACGAAGACACGCATTACTCGGGTAGAGTTGTAATGCATGAAGTTTTTCCAAGCTAATGGTTTTGGTGCAATATCAGCGGTCTCCTTTCTTGTTCCGAATGAAGCGCCCTTGTAGTGTCCTGCCTCAAACTGAGGTACATACATAAGCTTGTACCCAGCCAGTTTAATCTTGTAACACATGTCGGCATCTTCACCAAAGACGAAGTAGTTTTTGTCATCGAAACCCCCCACCTCATCGAAGACGTGCCTTGGGATCATCATAAAGTGAGTTATGCAGACTTCTATTTCATGCTCTTTGCTATGATCCTTATCGATCATGAAGTAGTTATTGAAAATCGGTGATTTTGGAAAGATTTTTGATAGCAAGAAAAGCCTGGTGAAGGAATTCCATGGGGTTGGAAGGTTTCTGTGAACATCTATATCTGGTTTACCATCCCGCATAATTAAACGGGCTGTCGTTAAGCCAACGTCAGGTCGGGCTTCCATATATCCAACTAATCCTGGAATTGTGCTTTCGCGCGGGAATCCATCTTCTCCTAAAAAGAGTAAATAGTCTCCACTAGCAACCTTTGCTCCCATATTAACCCCGTAAGCAAGCCCATAGTTTGGCGTGCTTAACATTTTTACCCACGGAAATTCTGTTTTTATCATGTCGGCGCTTCCGTCGCTAGAGTTATTATCTACAACAATTATTTCCAGATTTTGCTTTTTCTCATATACAAGCTCCTCGAGGTTTTTTAGACATTCTCTTATGACGTCTTTAGTGTTTGTGTTCGAGATGATTACGCTTACTTTTTTCACTCTATACTCCTTTTTCTACTGGCTGGTCCCAACTATGATAGCAGGTGTTTTATTGTAACGGTAGATACACGTTGAAATTCAAGTAAGTATGTTCCAAGGTTCATAAACCAAAGTAGCGGTGCGGCGTACTTATTTCTGTAGTGCTTATTCATAAATGTTCGCATGGCACTGGTCGAGCTTTGGGCGTATTCAGTTTTTAACGATAGGGAAGCTTTTTCTTTTGTACCTGCCTCTCCGCTTTTGCTACCCGGAACTCTCGTTTTAAGATGTCCCGATTCCCACTGTGGCAGATACATTACTTTATGTCCCGACTCTTTAATTTTGTAGCACAAATCCAAATCCTCTCCGTGAACGTAGTAATCTGGATCAAAGCCGCCCACTTCCTCAAAAACGCTTCTACGGACTAGCATAAAGCCAAAAACACAGGCGTCAATTTCGTGCGGTACATCAAGATTCTCAAAAGACATAAAGTATGAGTTAAAAAGCTTTGATTTGGGAAAGAGTAGGTAAAGGCCTGTAAGCCTTGTAAAAGAGTTCCACGGTGTTGGAAATGCTCTGTGTGCATCAGGATCAAGCGCACCCTTTTCTAAATATAGCTTTGGAGTTGCCAGACCTATATCCGGGTGTGCTTCCATGTAGTTAACCATTCCGCCTATTGTTCTGTTTCTAGGATATGCATCGGGGCCAAGAAATAAAAAGTATTCGCCTGTTGCAACTTTTGCTCCGGCGTTACTTGAAACCGAAAGGCCTTTATCTTCACTTTCTACCAGTTTAACGCTTGGATACTGACTTTTTATCATCTCGACGCTGTTATCGGTTGATCCCCTATCAACGACTATCACTTCCAAATCTTCGTAGTCGTGTTTTTTTATCTCTTCAAGGTTTCTTAATCCTGCCTGTAAGAGTTTTGCCGTGTTTTTGTTTGAAATAATAACGCTTACTTTCTTCATGACTGCCTCAATAATCATTATACTATAAACCAAGTTTTGCGATAATCAAATGCCTATAAATCGTATAAATGTGGTAGAATGAGGCGTATGAACAAACTATTAGCAATGCTTAAAGCCAGGGTCTCGGGTGACAAGGCCCCAACTAAGGTAGGTACAGTGAGCGATATGAATGAATCAATGTGTGAATGTGGTGGGGATTGTGGATGTGGTCATGGTCATGCCCACGCTCATGCGCATAAGCATATGCACGAACACGTGTGTGAATGTAGCTGTTAACAACTATTTAGAACTTATTTCCCTGAAATTTTATTGAACCTCAAATAGCGCGTCGGCGTAGTCCCAAAATGCGTCATTGCCGCCCTCTTGGGCTACACACTCCGAGGCTGCTGCAGCGCCTCTGGCACTTGGGTGAATAGATTCAAGCGGGAATTGTCTGTAAACCCAGGCAAACTTATCGCCGTAATTTTCCATGGCCTGCTTTACCGTTGGGTGGAACTGCTGGCAGAATGGGCATTCAAAGTCTGAATACTCAACTAAAACAATATTAGCGTTTGCGCTACCTCTAACATGCTCATCAGGTGAAATAGGATCTAAGTTTCCGGTAAAGTCTCCAACCCCGCCAGCTAAAAGGCTATCAATGTATTGGCTTAGTGTTTCGTAAGGAACCGCGCCTGGAACACTCATTATCTCGCCCGTTTGGGTGTTTACTAAAAATCCGCCTGGGGTTCCCGTTACTTGTGCCCTGTCTCCTGAGGCCAAACCTTCGTCAACCAAATCATTAGTTTCTCCGTTTTGCAAACAGGAAGTTATATCTAGTCCCAAGGCATTGGCTTTTTCTATCAAGCCCCCTTCAGATAAATCCCTTCCCCCGGTTGGCTGACCAACTACCGGTGCCCCACCTGTTGGTAAACGTCCCCCACCCTGCTTTAAAAGTCTTAGTTCAGTTGAAGCGCTGCCGATATAAAAAGCAACAATGATTGACATAACTAAAATAAATCCGTTTGAAATATTTTTCTTGGTTTCGGGGGTTATCTTCTTCAAGTTTAGCATCGGTAAATTCTATAACATTTTTCACTAATTAAACAAGGCTTTTGCAGTATCCCAGAAAAACGGATTATTATTCACCTCTTTTTCCCAAAGCCACCACTCTACTCCCCACACATACAAATCTTTAAACCCTGATTGCTGGGCATAACTTAACGTGGCCCAGAAATCGTTGCGTGACATACTTTTATCTTTTTCTTTTTGGCTTAGCTCCGAATTAATTTTTGGCCCCCAAGGTTCACCTTGAAGCTCTGTAACAATAATTTTTTGATACGGAACACCTGTTAGATCGGCTTTAATTTTGTAGGTCCAATGTGCCAATGGGTATTGAAAGTAGATAAAGTTTCCGTCCAACGCTCCCCAAAAGTCGTACCAGATTTTTCTGTACATCGAAATTGCCAAATAGTCACCGAGCGCATAAGTTGGCCGCCAGTAGCCTCCCTCACCGCTATCTTGAATAACAATTGGCCGCTCATCCAACCCCCTAACTATCTCCGCCTCTTGTTTAACGGTATCGTAGTCAATTTTAAATTTACACTCTCCAAAAGGAAAGAAAGGCTCGTTTTCCACCTGCCACTTATCAATTACCGAATAGCCTTTTAATTCATTTACGGCAACTTTTATGTATTCAAACAGTTCAGCTTTTCTTACATCGGCATTTTCTGTTTCTTTCCACCAAGTTGGTTCAAAGCATTCCGGATACCTTGGAACTTTTCTGCCGATTGTCATAATCACGGGAATGTTTCGTTTTTGAGCTTCGTCCAACTGCCATTTAATATCGCTAAAGTCGTAAACGTTTTGAACAGCCTCCACGTCATCCCAGTACGCCACAAGGCGCAAGTTATCAGCGCCTAAATCATCAAGTATTTTTATGTAAGTCTCCTGCCAGTCCAGGCCAAGCTCGTTGGAATATTTATTGCTAAATGTTATTCCGTAATTAATGTTTTGTTGTGGCGTTGGACGAAGATAAAGAAACAATAAAACCGGGCCAAGAGTAATAATTAAAAGTACAACTAAAATAATTTGAGCAACTCTGTTTTTCAGAAGTTTAAAAAGCAAGTGCTCGGCTTCTGCAGATTCTGACCTAAGAGATGTTTTTCTTTTGAGCAGTTTAATCATAGTAATTACACAACAGCATTATTTTTGCATATATTCGCGTAGTAATAAAACGACATTCGAGGTTTTCGCTCCAAGTTGTTTTCTCTATCTATTTCAACAAGCCCAAATTTTGGCCAGAAGCCCTGGTGCCATTCGTAGTTGTCCATCAGGGACCAGTGGAAGTAGCCTTTTAAGTTCACCCCTTGTTTTATGGCGCGCGCACAAGCAATTAAGTGCCCACGGATAAACTGCGCACGAAGTTTATCGTCAGCGTCCGCAAGCCCATTTTCTGTGACGTAAATTGGAATGTTGTATTTGTTTAACTGCAAAAGTATATGCTCTAAGCCCTTTGGATTTACCCACCAGCCCACCTCACTTCTGTATTGCGCGGGCGCATGTGGCCATAGGCCCTTTATATAAAAGGAGGTATAGTAGTCTATGCCTATAAAATCGGCGTTTTTCCTGCCGGGGCGGATACGAAGGCTACGGGTCAAGTAATTGAGAAGCTTGCAAAGAAGTTCGTCAAGGAAATTTTTTCTATACGGGTGAGTTTGATACCACACAATGTTTCTTGTTAAACCAACGTCCACATTCTTTACTTTCTTAATAGCATCATAAGCTTTGTTATGAGCTAGGTGCATAACAATTTCTACAATTCCGGTAAGAAACGGATTTATTTTTTGAGGAGGCCAGGTGGCAATTAGGTGGCTATACGTTGAGTAGACTTGTGGCTCGTTTACCGTCATATAAGCATCTACCAAGTCATCAAAGGCCTCAACGCATTTAACTGCGTATTTTGCAAAGAGATTTGGCGTTTTAAAGCTAGCCCACCCGCCCTTTTTGGCTAGCCACATGGGGGATGTAAAATGATGCAAAGTTACGAAAGTTTTAAGTCCCCTATCCTTTGCTGCTTTCAAAACCTTCCTATAATGCTCAAAAGCCTCTTCGTTAAACTTTCCTTCTTCAGGTTCGATTCTTGCCCACTCAACCGAAATTCTAATTGCGTTATTGTTTAACTTAACTGATAAATCAAAATCCTCTTCGTATCTGTTGTATGAATCATTGGCAATTCCCGAGGCTTCAAGAGGCCACTTTCTTTTTGCTGGTTTGTTCTGCTCCCAGTACCACCAATCGCTGTTTGTGTTATTACCTTCTGTTTGATGTGCGGAGGTGGCTGTACCCCACAAAAAATCTTTGGGAAAAGTGTGTCTGTGCCCGTTAGCTTCCATATTACTTAAGTATAAACGATTGCTTTGGGCTTTGCGATTTAAGCGTTAATCTGGGAGAATTTTAAATATGGAGACTGTAAGAAAGTTTTTAATGGGTTTTGTATACGCCTGGCATGGAATAAAACGGGCTTTAAGTCAGCGAAATATGAAGTTTCACGCTTTTGTTGCGGCGATGGTGGTTCTTTTTGGCTTTTTCCTTCAAATATCATTTGTGGAATGGGTTGTGGTCATAGTTTTGATTGCCCTAGTTTTTGCTGCCGAAATGTTTAACACCGCGATTGAAAACGAGGCCAATACTATGCGCGATAAGCTTGGCGCGCCGTACTCGTTGATGGGTGCCCCTAAAGACTTAGCTGCCGGTGCGGTTTTAGTTTTAGCAATTGCCGCTGCAATAATTGGCCTTGCGATTTTTCTGCCCAAACTTTGGGTTCTTTTTCAAGAAATCACAATGTAGGTTGGAAGAATATCCTAATTTCCATTGACATGTTTTTAATAAATTAGTATATTATATTTAATGTCATTTACCCCTCGAGAAACAAGACAAACGGAGGTTACTCTTGACTACTTCCTAAACCGTTTGGATAAAAGCTTCGGTCGCATAGAGGCTGAAATAGACAAACTTCTTACAAGGGACGAGCTTAATGCCTATATGGACAAGTTTTGGGCAGATTATGAACAGGTAAAGGCCGAGGCTGTAATTAAAGCTGCTCTTCCTTTTAAAGACCATGCCTAAAGGCCATTCGGTAGACGCCGTCTCCAGCTATGTAGACTTTCGTGTTGGAGATTTAGAAAAGCGTCTTGTCGAGAAAATCTCAACACTACCAGATAAAGAAAAATTTTTCTCTGACATGGATCGCTGGTGGACGGAGCTTCATAAAATAGATATGGAGCAGGTAGCTATGAGCGCTCAGGTAAGAAGAAACACCAAAGATATAGAGGAATTGAAAAAGAAACTTTAGTTTTTATATTCTCCCGCATCCGCAGCAACATTATTCTTAAGAGTCTCTTCAAAAACTACCCTCGCTTTTTTCACGTTTTCGTCTTTGCCGCGCCAGATTTGTAAAGCAGGGTCTTCAATTGCGCGTTCAAACGAAAAAGCAACTTCCCATGGTAGAGGCTCAAGTTTTGCAATTTCGTTTAGGTGCTTGGTTGCATCGCTTGGCATCTGACCTCCGGATAAAAACAGAACGCCGGCTACCTCGGGGGGAACAACTTCTTTTAGGCACTCAATGGTTGCTTGGGCAATTGCTTTGTCTGAAACTTTCTGGTTTGAAAGTTTCCCCGGCAAAACCATGCTGGTTTTTAACACTAAGCAGTCCAAATCCACTTTGTATGCCGACAGCTTATTAAAAACGCCTTTTAAAACATGCAGCGTTGCTTCAAAAGACTCCTCGATTGTATGGTCCCCATCATATAAAACTTCTGGTTCCACAACCGGAACAATATTTGTCTGTTGGCATAAAGATGCGTACAAAGCGAGCGAATCCGCGTTTATTTCTATAGCCACACGTGAAGGGATATCTTTGCCAATTGGAAAAACAGATCGCCATTTGGCAAAATTGGCTCCGCCGTCAAAATATTCTTTCAACCTTGCGTCCAAATTATCCAAACCCATCGCAAACTTTTCTCCCTCAGTTTCCGGAATCGGCACGGTTCCCTTATCCACTTTAATTCCAACTAAAATCCCCTCATCTTTTATAATTTCTACGAAAGGGGTACCAACAGAATCTTTTTGTCTAAAACTTTCGTCAAAAAGAATAATTCCGTTCAAATACTTTCCTATTCCTTTTGTTCCTATAAAAAGTTCGCGGTATCTTCGACGGTTTTCTTCTGTTGCCTCAATGCCCAACTCTTCCAGAGTTTTGTTTGCGGAAGGCAGGCTTTTGTCTAGGGCAAGAACACCCTTTCCGGGGGCTACTATTTTTTGAGCAGTTGATTTGAGCAGTTCCTTATCCATTATGTGTAATTATGTCGTAAAATCGTCTTTAAAAAAAGGTTTAGTAATGCCATAATCATCGCATGGCGCAGTTGAAGCAGTACAATCACGAAAAAATCGAAAATAACTGGAAAGATAAATGGTTTAAAGACAATATTTATGAAGCAGTTGATTTTAGCGAAAAACCCAAAAAATATATTTTGGCTGAACTTCCCTACCCCTCTGGAAAATCATTGCACATAGGACACATGATGCGCTATACAGTTCCGGAAATTTACTCACGATTTTTACGTATGAAAGGCTATAACGTCTTATTTCCAATGGGTTGGGACTCTTTTGGATTGCCGGCTGAAACTTATGCCCAAAAGGCCGGAATTACGCCTCAGGAGGCCATAGCTCAAGCGGCGGTTGATTATAAGAAGGCGATGCAGGATATGGGGTATGCAATTGATTGGTCACGTGAAATTAACACCTGCGACCCCGATTACTACAAATGGACGCAGTGGACGTTTAAGAAGCTTTGGGAAAAGGGCCTAGCGGTTCAGAAAGAAATGCCGGTTTGGTGGTGTAAAGAACTCGGAGTTTTAGCAGATGAGGAGGTTTTACCTGCTCCTGATGGAGATGGAAGAATTTCTGAGCGCGGTGGGTATAAGGTTGAGCGGAAGCAGTTTAAACAGTGGGTTTTGGATATCCCAGCCTACGCCGACCGTCTGATTGCAGATCTGGATAAGGTTGATTACCAGGATTCGGTAAAGGCTGCGCAAAAAGCCTGGATTGGGCGGAAAGAAGGAATAAATATTACATATCAGGTGTTGGAATCCAACGCTACAATTACATGTTTTACAACAACTCCCGTGAACTGGGGAGCGACTTTCATAGTTGTGGCGCCGGAACATCCGGTACTAACAGCCCTTGTAGACAAAGGCAATACGGAAGTGTGGAACTTTATCGACAGAATGAAAGCACAGTCCGATCTAGAAAGGGAAAGCAAAGAAAAAGAGGGTGTTTTTACAGGCCGCTACGTGAAAAACCATGTGACCAACAAGGACATACCTATTTGGGTTGCAAACTTTGCTTTGATGGATGTAGGCACTGGTGCTGTGCAGGGTTGCCCTGGACACGATCGAAGAGATTTTGAATTTGCCAAAAAATATGGCATCCCGATTGCTCGTGTAGTAGTTGGGGAGGACGGTTATGACGGCCCAATCGAGAACGTAAATCAAGTAGTTCAAGCCGGCGACAAAGGTAAAATGGTCAACTCGGACTTCCTGGATGGGATGGAATTTGCCGAAGCTATGCAGAAAACCATGGATTATTTTGAAGAGAAAGGTTGGGGCAAGCGGGTAGTTACGTACAAAATGCGACCTCAAGTGTTTTCCCGCCAGCGGTACTGGGGCGAGCCGATACCCCTCATTTATAAACAGGACGGCACAATAGAAGCGGTGGCGGACGAAGCCTTGCCGGTAGAACTTCCGCCGATGAAAAATTTCGCTTCCCTATCCGAAAACAAGGAGTGGGTCCAAACTATCGATAGCGCCGGCAACCCCGCCCGCCGCGAGACCGACACAATGCCAACCTGGGCTGGTTCAAACTGGTATTACTTAAGGTACGTAGACCCAAATAACGCTGAAATGCTAGCTGATCTGAATAAGACAAAATACTGGTTTCCGGTTGATATGTACTTTGGCACCGCGGCTCACACCACCGCACACCTTTTGTACTCACGCTTCTGGTTTAAGTTTTTGTACGATATTGGCGCGGTTCCGCTTGATGAACCCTATATGTACAGAATGAGTGGCGGGATGCTTTTAGGGCCTGATGGTCATGCAATGTCCAAAACCCGGGGGAATGTGATAAACCCGCAGGAAGTACTGGAAAGCTATGGTGCCGATGCCGCCCGCATCTCACTTGCGTTTCTAGGTCCATACGAGGGCACTTATCCGTGGAACCCGCAGGGGCTTGTTGCCTGTCATAGGCTTGTTAAAACGATTTATGAGGCAGGCGGTAAGGTTGCAAGTGTAAAAGCCGAACAGAAAACGCTGGTAAAACTTCACAAACTGATAAAAAAGACTACACGAATGATGGAAGAGTTAAAGCTTAATACAGCTATAAGCGAAATAATGATCTTCACAAACCATATTAAAAAATTGGAAAAGATTTCAGACGAGATCTGGAAAGACTTTGTAAAAGTTATCGCGCCTTTTATGCCGTTTGTTGCCGAGGAGTTATGGCAAGAGGCAAACAGCTTTGGCGAGTGGAAAAAGGAAAACAGTGTTCATTTACAAACCTGGCCGAAGTTTGATGAGAACTTGGCGAAGGAAGAAGAAATAAACCTTCCGATTCAAATTAATGGAAAAATGAGAGCCATAATTTTAGTTCCGGCAGACTTAAGCGAAGACGAAGCAAAAGAATTAGCTATGAAAGACACAACTATCGCCTCACATATTAAAGAAAAAGAAATAAAAAAAGTTGTTTACGTTCCCAATAAAATCCTAAATTTTGTTTTGAGTTAATAAAAAACGCTTATGCCGAAACATGAGCGTTTGATTTTCTTATCCACTTATCTGAGCGGCCGCGGTTGGACTCTGTTCGATGGAATCGCAGCACAGAGGCCCAGCATCATGGATAGGTTTGTTTTTTTGGCGTCATCAAATCAGTCCAGAAGTACGAATGTTGCGGCCGCTTCTGCGACTTTGACCGACCAGACAACACCAAGGCGTATTATACAAATCGATCTTACATTGCGGTATTTTTGTTGTCAACGCTTCTTAAGAAATTCTGCCAAATTAACCTAAAATTCCCCATCAGATAGTCTAACTTATCCTGCTCGGCACAAAACGTCGTTAATTCTTGTAGGTCTTCAGGAGCTAGTTGCGTAGCTTCCGATGTAATTGGGTTCATTATCGCTCCTTCAGCCAAAACGTGCTGTAGGCCTAAAGCGTGTCCTAGTTCGTGTGCTACGGTGTGAATGAAGCGTGGCCCACTATCGTAAAAGTAAATATCAATTTTGCTTTGCAGTGGAATATAAACTCCTTCTTCAGGCATTGTGCTTAATAAATTATTAAATGATTCTATTGTCGAATTTAGTTGATCGATTTTTGAATTTACCGCGCCCGTAGTTTGCCCAACGTTTTCCGCGTTTTCATTCAAGTCACTAATCTGTTCATTTAGTTCTCCCTGCTTTTCCACAAGCTCGTCGTAAACTTTTTGAGGCGCCCCTCCCCTATCGTTCCAGTATTCAATTTGCTTATTTAATTCTTCAATCGCAGAGTTTATCATGCGGTAATCCTGCTCGTACTGCATAAGCTTTTCGCTAAGCTGGAATTTCTGAAGTTGAACATTTTGCTCTTGCTGTCCGATTGTATTCATAAGCCTCTGCCTTTCATCAAAAAGTAGATTTATATCAAGACTGCTATTTTCATCGTAAACAAAAAGCGGCGAACCATACGCACTGGCCCACATATTAGCTGCGGTTTTTACATTTGCCAAAACCGTTTCCCTGTCAACGTTAAACTGCTCATCAATTGACCCGAGATGATAAGCAATAGGCTTTTCGCAAAAAGAAAAAGCCGCGAGGCTTTTGTACTTGTCGAAGACCTGGTCTTTATAGGCAAAGGCAAGTCCTAGAAGCACTGCCAAAAGGATTAATTTAAACAGTCTGTGCATGTAAATATTGTACTAAATTTGTATTATACTAGCTTAGATGAATAAGGCCGTTGGTAAGCGAAAAATTTTAGTTGGTGTAGCGTGGCCATATGTGAATGGAACTTTGCATATTGGACATTTAGCCGGTTACTTGCTGCCCGCGGATATTTGCGCAAGGTATCACAGAGCAATTGGAGATGAGGTTTTAATGATTTCAGGTTCTGATTGCTTTGGAACGCCAATTACAGTTGAGGCTGACAAGCGCGGTGTTTCTCCGGAAAAAATTGTTGAGGAATATCACACCAAGGATCTAAATCTTTTTACTAATATCTTAAAACTTAGTTACAATCTTTACACAAAAACAGATACACCCAATCACATTGCAGTTACACAGGAAATATTTTTGAAAATGCTTGCTGATGGATATGTTTTTATTGATTCCACCGACCAATACTTTTCTCCAGCTGAAAACAGATTTTTACCTGATAGATATGTTGTTGGTGAATGTAGTTATTGCGGATTTAAGGATGCGCGAAGTGATCAGTGTGATAACTGTGGAAAATTACTAAGCCAGGAAACTTTAAAAAATCCGAGAAGTAATTTAACCGATGGTGCTGTTGAGGTTCGAAAAACCGAACATTATTTTGTTGACTGGGCAAAGTTGGGGCCTTTTTTGAAGGAATATGCGGGGAGAGTTAGTTGGGGGTGGAAAGAGTGGGTTCGTAAAGAAACCGAGGGATGGCTTAACGAGGGTCTAAAACCCCGCGCCATTACACGCGATTTGGATTGGGGTGTGCCAATTCCTGTGGATAGAATGTCTTCGGATAAGGTAATTGAAGGGGTTGAGCATAAAAGGATTTATGTCTGGTTTGACGCGGTTATTGGCTATTTGTCGGCGTCTAAAGAGTGGGCTCAACTAAATAACAAACCATGGGAAGATTTTTGGTATGACAAAGACGGTGAAGAATTAAAGCACTATTATTTTATGGGCAAAGACAACTTAGTTTTCCATACACTTTTTTGGCCCGGCCAGCTTCATGTTTATGACGAAACCTTGCATCTGCCAGATGTCGTGAGCATTAATATGTTTTTAAACCTTGATGGTGAGCAATTTTCAAAGAGTCGTGGTGTTATTGTTGATGTTGAAGAGATTATTAAAAATTACGGAAACGATGCGGTTAGGTTTTATTTAACTTTGATAATGCCGGAAACCCGCGACTCAAGTTTTACCTGGAGTGACTTCGAAGAAAAAGTAAATGGGATTTTGGTTGATACTTTTAGCAACTTTGTTCATAGAGTTTTGTCTATTGCAAAATCAGAATCTGTTGAAGCGTTCAAAAATGTTTCTGGATCAGAAGAAGTTTCCAAAATGCTAGAGAATGCGTTTACTAAATCTTCGGAAAAATTGGAGAAATGTGAATTCAGATCTTATCTAGATGAAATACTGAACCTTGCTCAATACGGAAACAAGCTTGTTAACGAAACCGAACTTTGGAGTTTGAAAGAAAAAGATGAAGTAAAGCATTACGCAACTTTGTTTGATCTGCTTTTGATAATTGTTGGTTTAGGTTTTCTACTTTCTCCCCTACTCCCTGAAACTTCGGAAAAGCTACTTGAGATGTTTGGGATTAAAGATAATAACTGGCCCGCTAGCGGTTTTGCTGAAGCTGCAAAAAAGGCCTTACTAGGCAGTAAATTGCCCTCGACCCCCGAACCCCTGTTCAAGAAAATAAGCACCCCCTAAGTGTACGTATTTTACCTTAGATAAATGGCTACCTCTTTTTACTCTTGCTGTTGCTGTCTAGACCAAAAGCCTTAAATATAAGATAAACCAAAAAAGCGATGATTAAGAAATTTACCAATGTATTTACAAAGCTTCCCCACATTACCTTTGCCCCACCTACCGTATAGCTTGCTTCGCTTAAATTACTTGCAAAACCCAAAACAACACCAAGAAGTGGGTTTATAACATTGTTAACAAGTGAGGTAACAACACTTGATACCTGTGTTCCTATAACAAATCCTACAGCCATGCCAACAACCCCTTTAGTTTTTAAGAATTCTATAAAGCCCCTCATTTTGTAAACTCAAAAATTGCAAAAATAATGTACATCAGCATAAGAATAGCGCCTTCGTTTCTTGAGATATTTCTTTGCGATCTTGAAAAATGGTAGAAAAGCCCCAAAGCTAACGCAATAAACACAAAAGTTGTCAGAAAACTATTAACTGTAAGTACCTCACCTCCGTTTAGAAGTGTAAAAATCCCAAAGAACAGAGTGTTTGCTGCAGCAGAGCCCAGATAATCCCCCAAGGCTATATCTTTTTGGTGATTTATTACTGCTCTTAACGCTAAACTTAACTCGGGAAGATTTGTGCCTAAAGAAAGAATAACAAGACTTACTACAAACGGCGAAACTCTTAAAAACTGGGAAAAGAAAATTGTTTGATCAACAATAAATCTGCTTGAAATAAAAACAATGCCAATTCCTAAAAGTAACTTTAAAACATCAAGCAGAGAATATGATCTTATATGCATAAGCCTTTCATTATGTTCACCGAATATTCCCCTATTTTCCCTTTGAATAAAGATTAACAGCGCCACATACAAAGCTATTAAAATGGCACCCTCAATGTTTGTAACCCTGTGATCTATAACAAAAAAAGTTGGGGCCGCGATAACAATCAACGAAGAAATTAACCGTTTCTTATCAAGCTTGTGAGTAAGCCTTATTCCATTACCTAAAATTGCAAGAACTGGAATAATAAAAAGGAAAATAACTGTTATTCCGCCCAAGAGGTTCCCAACAAAAATTTCTGGATCATTTTCACTTATTGCAGTTAAACCTACTGCAAACTCCGGGATAGAAGTAAGAAGACCTAAAACAAGGAAAGATACCGCGAAAGAAGAAACCCCGAGCCTACGAGAAAAGCCATCGACTGAACTAATTACCAAACCTGCCCCCAGCCAAATTGCAATAAACGAAATAAGATAGATAAGTAGGTTATCAACAACCATTAATTTATCTTACCACAGCAACTCGCTGATCTTTTTTGCGATTGCTTTACCCAAAGCTAAATTGCCCTCTTCGCTTAAATGGATCCCATCTATTGAGGAAGGTGCAACTAGCTTTGTGCTATCGAGGAAATACAGACCATTTTTTGTTGCGTAACCTTCGTATGCTTGTGAAAATTGCTTAGATTTTTCTTCTGAACCCTTGAAAATATCCTTAAATGCTTTGTAAGACTCCTTTTCATTAATAAGTGGTGGAGCAACCAGCATTATTTGTGGTTTTGGAGTTGAGAAATGTTCACACCACCAATCAACTTGTTTCAAGTATCCGTCAAAACCATTTACAAATTCTCCGGGACTTTTGGTAAATCCGCTGTTTGTGTCATTTGTTCCCATGAATAATATTAAAAGATCAATTGGATAGTGGCTTCCAAAAATTGGTCCAAACTGTTCCGCGCCATTTCTGTAGGGAAAGAAAGTATTCTCACCCTCAATAACTCTGCCCCTTAGTCCCTCTTCAATTATTTCAACTTTATCTCCCAGTTCTTTTTGAATAATTCCGGTAAATCTCGTTTCGCTATCATATCTACTTCCTGCAGGCACGGGAATCTTTCCGAATACAAGCGAGTCGCCGAAAAGCAATATCCTTTTTGCATCTTTGTTAACAATCATTGAGTTAATTATAGTTCAAAAACCCATGTTTTTTAAACTCTTCCAAAACATGTCTTAGGTTTTCCGTCTGTCCCTCGAACACAAAATGTTTTTCTATTTCTTCAGGCCCTACCCATTTAATTTGTTTTAGTTCACTTTCCTGTGGTCTTATTTCCTTATGATCACCCGTAAATAATGCTAAAAACTGCTCCTTAACCTGCCCCTTATACATAGATTTTCCTTCTTCCTTTTCGTGTTTAATTAAATCGTCCGGAAAGTTATATTTTAAGCTAAAGGGAACTCTAAATAAAATTTCAAATTTAGTTGAGCCTAATTCTTCTTTAAGTTCACGCGTCACGCATTCTTCTACGGATTCGCCTTCATCTACCCCGCCACCCGCCAAGCCCCACTGGTTTTCGTCGTACCTTGATTTTCGGACTATCAAAAAGTTTCCGTTTTTGTCCATAACATAAACATCTACACCTTTTCGATATGGAAGATTTTCGTATTCTGGAAGCATAAAGTTGATTTTAGCACTAAATTATTGACCGCACCCCACAAGTGACATATAAATTCTATGAGGAAGGAGTAACCTATGGAGGTCATCTGTAAATCAGAGAAAGACGCTAAGGAGCTGATGGGCTTGTTCACGACTTGGAGTTCGAGGATGGGCGTTTTTTTAACTGGCCCTGAGAAGACGATTTTGAAGCCTGCTAGTGGGAGTGAGAACGGCTTCTTAAACTTTTTCTCAAACATTGGCACGCATGCGCCGCACATACAGCTTGTAAAAGGTGTTGAGGGACAGTATGCGAAGCCTTAATCGAGTCGGGGGTTGTCCTTACGAAACCCTCGACCTCCGACTTTACCAGTACACGGCGGATTAGGTCAAATCCAGCTTACGTGCTATACTTCTTCCCGCGATCGTCCGAAATGGATTTAAGTGAGCCTTTACTACCAGCTTTAGCCCTTTTATCAATTTTGCACAATCCAAACTAAATAAAAATGTACGAAAGAAGAAATTCAGTAGGAAATAGGTATGGCAATAACTCCAGAAGTGGCGGTCATAGTAGGTATGGCGGTGGAAGCGGTGGTGGCAACAGATACAGCAGAAATGACAGGGGCAGAAGAGGACAAGGTGGAGGTGGTGGACGTTTTAGTGGCGAAAAGATAAGTCATAATAGATATGTTGCTAAAGCACAAGATGTGGGACACAGCACAACTTATGTTACCGATATAAAATACTCCGACTTTGATTTAGTTCAGCTTTTAAAAACAAACTTAGTTAAGAAAAATTATATTTATCCAACAAAAGTACAGTCTCAAGCAATTCCTAATGTTATTGCTGGAAATGATATTTTAGCAACAGCAAGTACAGGTTCCGGAAAAACAGCGGCTTTTCTTATCCCAATTATAAACCGTGCTATGAAAGATAAGACTACTAAGTGTTTGATTATCACCCCAACCAGAGAACTTGCCGGTCAAATAAAAAATGAATTTGATTTATTTGCATTGGGGGCTGGGTTAAGACGGGTTCTTGTTATTGGCGGCGAAAATATCCGCAGACAAACATATGAATTAAGAGATAACCCGCAATTTATAATTGGAACACCGGGAAGACTTAAAGATTTGTTTGAAAGGAACCATTTGAAACTAGGACTTTTTAACGTGGTTGTTTTAGACGAGGTGGACAGAATGTTAGACATGGGATTTGTAGCCGACATAAAAATGCTAATTTCAAAACTTAATCAAACAAGACAATCCCTGTTTTTCTCCGCAACAATGACTTCTGCGGCCGAACAAATTGCCAATTCACTGCTTACGGAGCCGGTTAAGATCACAACAGAGGCCCAATCCCCTATTAAAAACGTGGAGCAGGACGTTGTAAAAGTAACAGGTCAGGGAAAAGTTGAAACTTTACACGGACTACTCATAAAAGATGAGTTTAGAAAAGTTTTAGTGTTCTCAAAAACCAAAAGAGGTGCAGATAGTTTAACTAAAGAACTTCAAACTAGAGGCTTTAAGGCCGACACAATTCACGGAAATAAGTCACAGCATAAAAGATCAAAAGCCTTAGCTTCTTTTAGAAAAGGTGAAATTAAAATTCTTGTAGCAACAGACGTTGCAGCCCGCGGAATAGACGTACCCGACATTACGCACGTTATAAACTACGATGAGCCGGCGACTTACAGCGACTACATTCACAGAATTGGCAGAACCGGAAGAATTGGTAAAAAAGGCGTTGCTTTAACTTTCGTAAGATAACTTTTACGAACTAAGATAGGGTTTAACTAAATCCGCTACCTGCTCATAATTATCCGTGTCCATTAATTGTTCCCTCAACTTATCGGCACCGCGAAATGATTTTACATAAACCTTAAAAAATTTCTTCATCACATCAAATTTAAGATTTTCTTTGTAGGTATCACAGTAAAGTTTTGTGTGCTTCAAAAGCAGTTTTAGATACTCTTGGGTAATATGTTCTGTTGAGACCTTTTCAAACACCCAAGGATTTAAAAATACTCCTTTGCCAATCATAACTCCATCAACTCCGTACCTTGTATGAGCCATTACAGCCTCCTCGTAGCTTGTAATATCGCCATTTCCCACAACAACTGTATCGGGAGCAATCTGATCACGCAGTTTTACAACCTTTTCTATTTCGTCCCAATGAGCCGGAACTTTTGATTGCTCCTTTGCCGTTCTACCGTGAATTATTAGCGCAGAAAGCTTTTGTTCAAGTAGAAACTCTGCCCATGATTCTGTAACTATGGCGCTCACTCCTATGCGAGTTTTAACACTTACTGGAAGTCCTCCTGCGCCATCTTTTGTAGCAGAAATTATTTCACCGGCAAGGGTTGGGTTTTTAATATGTGCTGCCCCGGAACCAATTCTTAACACTCCCCTGTCAGGGCACCCCATGTTTATATCAATTCCGTCAAAGCCCAACTCTTTTACAAGTTTAGCTGCGGCATAAAAATTCTTAGGATCAGTTCCCCATACTTGAGCAACAATAAAATGCTGCTTTTCAGAAAACTTAAGTCTTGGAATGGTTCTATCGTAGCCTTTAGAAAATAAAGCTTCTGTATTTGTAAATTCTGTGAAAAGAACATCGGGCTTGGCCGTTTCTGAAATCATTTCTCTAAAAACAAAGTCTGTAACGCCATCTAAGGGTGCCAAAGTCAAAAAAGGCTTGTTATCAAGTTTTAGTTGTTGCCAGAAGTTTGTCACTTGGCTATTTTACGCCAACATCTCAATAAGGGGTAATATCCTAGGATTAATAAACTTGTCCGGTATTTCGTAGAAATCAAACCACTTCCACTCAGAAAACTTGTCGGGTTCAGTAAGTTTTGCGTCTTGGTTTGTAGTGCAGTAAAAGACAAAAAGAGCATCGCCTTTTTTGGCACCCTCAACCTCGCCCAAAAACTTACCAATCTTTAAATCTGTGATACCTGTTTCCTCAAGCGCTTCCCTTCTAAGATTATCTTCAACACTTTCGCCTGCGGTGCATCTTCCGCCTGGCGTTGTCCAGACTGATATCTTTTTGAATTTATCGGGCGTGTAATGCCGCAACCCTAAAAGAATCTTATCGTTTTTAATAATTACTGCCGAAGTACACGTATGTTTGTTACCAATTTTATTTAGTTCTTTCATGGATTTTAACTCACCAAAGTCCCAAGCTTTAGTAAACCTTTGTTTAACGCTTTCCCGAGCAAATGTATTTTGTTTGCGCTCATAATTAAAATAGGAATATTGTATTTTTGACACAAGGCAAAGGCTGTTCCGTCCATAACATTAATACCTTTTTCAAGCGCCTCTTTATATGAGAGTTTTGAATATCTTTTTGCGTTTTTGTGAACTTTTGGATCTTTGTCGTACGCCCCATCAACATTTGTGGCTTTAATAATAAGGTCACACCCTATTTCACAAGCTCGCAAGGCTGCAGCTGAATCTGTGGTGAAAAACGGGCTACCAACACCACCAGCAAAAATCACAACCCTACCCTTATCTAAATGCCGTAGCGCGCGGCGTCTTATGTACGGCTCTGCCAAAGATTCCATTCGGACAGCAGTAAGCATTCGGGTCTGAATACCTTCCTTCTCCATTGATTCTTGAAGCGCAAGCCCATTAATAACTGTTCCAAGCATTCCCATATAATCAGCGACTGCCCTATCTATATTCATGCCCTCCGTAGACCGGCCTCTAAAAATGTTTCCCGCGCCAATTACAATTGAAAGTTTTACTTTATTATTTTTCTTTATGGAAACTAGCTCTTTTGCGATTTTTATGTAATTTGGAAAATGGATGCTTTGGGTATCGGAACCAAACAGCTCCCCGCTAAACTTGATTATGATGTTTTCGTATTTTGCCATTGGTTTAAGGGGAATATATCACAGAAAGCTAGCTTATGCGTTCTTGGCATTTCTCTGCGCTCGCCTTCTCATATCCGCATTCAAAATCTTTTTTCTAAGCCTTAAGTTTGTAGGGGTAATTTCAAGCAGCTCATCATCCTCAATAAATCCAAGTTTTTGTTCTAAACTCATTTCTGTTGCTGGTGGAATAAAAATCACATCTTCTCCAGCTGATCTATTATTTGTAAGTTGTTTCTCACGGCAAACATTTAACTCAATATCTTCGTCCCTCCCGTTAACTCCTACAATCATACCCTCATACACTGGAACTTGGGGTTCAACAAAAACTGGACCTTTTTCATGAGCACCAACCAGCCCGTAGGTAATGGATTTTCCGGTGTGGGAAGCAATTAGCACACCTTTTCTTAACTTTTGAAATTTTGGGCCCATTTTCTGATTTTTTAAAAAGATGGAACTTATAACGGTTGTTCCTTTGGTTAAAGTAAGTAAAGTTCCTCTTAGACCAAGAAGTCCACGGGTGGTGATTTCAAAAACAAGTCTAGTTGACCCATCGTGAATTTGCTCCTGACTAATAAGCCCGCCCCGTCTTTTGCCAACTTCGCTTTTTACAGCACCAACGTATTCTGAATCAACATCAACTGTTAGCTCCTCAACTGGTTCCATTTCAATGCCATCAATAACCTTTGTTATAACAGTAGGCTTACTTACTTCAACTTCAAAACCTTCCCTTCTTAAAGTCTCCAAAAATACAGACAAGTGAAGCTCCCCTCGCCCTGATAAAACATATTTTCCATCTTCGGAAATTTTAAATTTCATGGCTACATTTGTTTGCAGCTCTCTTTTGATTCTTTCAAGAATTTTTGTACCGGTTAAAAGATTTCCTTCCGTTCCTCTAAATGGCGAGGTGTTAGGCCCAATTGTTATAGCTAAAGTTGGTTCCTCTACTTTAATAGTTGGGAGGGCTTCTGGTGTTGCCGGATCGGTAACTGTATCCCCAATGCTTGCCGTTTCAATTCCCGTTAGTGTAATAATGTCCCCTGCGATTCCAATCTCAGCTTCGACTCTTCCCAAACCCTGGTTCACATAGACTTTTTCAGCTGTCGACTCTTTTTTGGTGCCATCTGGCTTAATTACAGTAACTTCCTGCCCTGACTTTACTTCACCTCTTTTAATCCTTCCAATAGCGTATTTTCCTTTGTAACTGTCCCAATCAAGGGCCGTAACAAGCATTTGAAAGGCTCCCTCATCAACTTTTGGCTCGGGGACGTTATTTATAATTGCCTCAAAAATGGGTGCAAAGTCAGCGGGCGCGTTAGGATCAGCAGGAACCTTATTCCAAGCTTTTCCAGCCTTACCCCAAGCGTAAACTACCGGAAAGTCCAGCTGATCCTCATGGGCAACAAGTTCGAGAAATAGGTCTGAAATCTTCGAAATAGTGTTATCTACAAGCGAGTTTGGCTTATCGATTTTATTTACAATCACAATGATCTTTAAATTTAACTCCAGTGCCTTTTTCAAAACAAATTTGGTTTGTGGCATTGGACCTTCTTGTGCGTCAACCACTAAAAGTGCGCCGTCTGCCATATTCAAAGTTCGCTCAACCTCACCACCAAAGTCAGCGTGTCCTGGAGTATCAATAATATTTATTTTTGTTCCTTTGTAAGATACAGCAATGTTTTTTGCCAAAATGGTAATTCCCCGCTCCCTTTCCTGATCGTTTGAGTCCATAATCAAGTCTTGATGCATAAAAGCTTCATTTTCGCGGAAAGTTTTAGATTGTTTTAGTAAACCATCAACAATGGTGGTTTTACCGTGGTCAACGTGCGCAATTATAGCTACATTTCTGAGTTTCATGACAGTAGGATTTTACACGACATTTGAAGAATCACTAGGGGTAAACGCCAGTACCAAGGTTTCCTTTTCAGGCCGTGAAAGCCTTTTTAGTATAGCTTCTCGTTTCATAGCTTCGCTGCGGGAAGAAAAGACCTCTTTATATACAAGTTTAAAGGAGGAGAAGTATTTCATATACTTTGCTGACTTTGGCCCGCGCTTTTTGTGCTCTTCCAACCTTTTCTTAAGATTCTTTGTCTGGCCAATGTAAAAAGTGTTTGCGGATGTGAGTAAGATGTAGACGGTGAAAGGTTGGGTTTTCATTACGACTGATTGTACAGTTTAATCATCGTGATGGGTAAATAGACTTTTATCTTCATCGTCTAATGAGAATTTTTCAAGCTGGACTATTTTTGCTGATTTTCTGTATTCCTGGGGTACTACAAGCAAAGCCTCATCTTTTGTATTTAAATCCACTACAATCCAGGCTTTGTGCTCTCCATCTGAACATCCCCAATCAGCATTTGTCATAAAGTGAGAACCTGTTTTAAGAAAAGTTTTAACCGCACGCTCGCAGGCAAGCTTAGTACCTTCATGAGGAGCTTCAATTAAAAATCTGCTCATAGGTAGATAATAGTATATATTTGCAAAACAGCAAAGAGGGGTGAATCAGGGCTTAAACTTATTGGAGTTTGATTATATTATAACTTTGTGTGCTCTGAAAGCTTTACTCTAACAGACTCCGCTATGGTTGATGTGCTTACATAAGTTAAAACATCAATATCTGGAGCATAAAGCTCAATCATATCAAGATCAGGTCGGTCAAAAATTCTTGCTCCTTTAACTTTCTTACCGGCAAGCATTTCTTGCTTAAGTTTGGCGTATTTTTCTGGTGGCAAATAAAAATCTGCATCGCCCACTTGGTGGCGGTACGGATCTGGTCTTCTAATGTAAAGATAGGAATAAGTTTGTTCTGGAACATCGCCTTTGGCTGGTATAACTATTGGCTCCAAAAGTCGAAAGTACTTCTGCTTCATATTGTCTGATTCTTCAGTCAGTTCTTTTCGAATGTTTGTGAGAGTTTCATATTCATCGTCATACTGGCAGAAAATACCCATGTTTTCGGCGTTTGCGAAATACTTGCCAAATGACTGTTTGCAGAGCCTGTAGGATTCAAAATGAACATGCTCAATGGCTTTTAGTAGTTCGTCTTTGGTTTTGATTGGGCTGAATCTGTACAGCTTCATAATATATCGTCATTTTACTATAAATAGAGCACGAATCAGAGAAGGAAGCTTGATATAATCTAAAAATGACTAAATACATACTTCATGGTGGTAATGCTCAACACCAAGATCCAAGAAACGACGAATTCTTCAAGGAAATTCTAAAAGACGCTCCGATAAACGCTAAGGTTTTATTAGTACATTTTGCAGGCAGGCCCGAAAAAAGTGAAATAAACAAAGAAAGAGATACTGCCCACTTTGAAAAGGTTAAAGAAGATCGAAATTTAACCTACGAGATTGCAAATGAAGAGACTTTTCCAGCTCAGATACTAAATGCGGATGTAATTTATCTTGGTGGCGGTACGACCACAAGGTTACTTGAAACTATAAAGAAATTCACTAATCTAAAAGAATTATTTAACGGAAAGATCGTTGCCGGAGAATCTGCCGGGGCAAATGTTCTATCTGCTTTTTCCTACAGTAAGTCTGGAGGTGGAGTTCTTCAAGGTCTTGGTATGGTTCCGGTTAAGACAATCCCCCATTATAAGGGCGAGCATAAGGAAGATCTTGATGAAATACCTGGGGATTTAGAAACGTTGCTGCTTCCGGAATACGAGTACAGGGTTTTTAACATATAAAAACTTGATTTGACAAAACCTCCGCCGTCCCCTATCTTACCACCTAGTGTATTTTAAAAGCGTTGAACGGGAGACGCCTGAGTTTACAGGCCCTAGTGGTCCCGGGAGCTGGTAGAGCGAACACCACAGTAAGTAGCTTTATCCGGAAGTTGGCCGTTACCTTCCAACAGGATACCACTGCTAAGTCAAGTATCCATAAAGTCTTCTGCAGAGATGCAGAGGTAATAAAGAGGTGGCACCACGGATTACCGTCCTCTATTTCTATCAGGAAATTATCCTGCTGGGGATGGGGATTTTTTTATCCCTTAAAAACAATTCAAATAAAGGAGAGAAATGCGCACTAATATAGCAGATGTGACCAACATCGTGTTAGGGGAAAAGTATCAAAGCAAGCTGGGAATGTTACGATCCTTGTCGGCGTTGTTAAGTCCGGAAGAGATCCGTAACCGGTTACCAGAAAGTATGATTGCTGAAGCTTCTAAGGTTAGTCTTGGAGAACTTGATGGGAAAGTGAAAAATCGAAAAGATCTTTCCTTCATCGAGGCACTTGGAGGCATGCTTTATGTAGTCTATGCAACCAACAATCTGGTCAGAAATACTTTGGCTCCAAGTCTTGGTTACGACGAGGCAATTGCTAAAGGTTCGTACTTCTTGACCTTAATGGCCGCAAAAGAATCGTTTGTCGGTCTGACGGATCATGAAGTGGCGGGGCTTGTTGCAGCAAGTCAATTGGACATTGTCTACTTCCCAAAGCTTGAGTCTGTCTTTGAGACAGCGGGGATGGGTGCCGATAGGGGTTGGGGGTCAAAGGACATCAAAACTATCAATATCTCGACCCTTTCGGCGTTTGTTATTGCCAGCCTGGACCTGTATTCGATGAAGCACGGTTCCTACGGCAATACGACTAAAGTGGGTTCGACTGATGTGCCGGAGAAGTTCGGTGCAAACATTGTGCTTGCTGATCCAGACCAAATCCAAGAACTTTTGGATGAGACGAAATTCTGGTTTAGTGACGCGCATTCGGTGAAGACCTTGCACTACTTGTCGCATCTTTTGATGGTGGAGACGATCAACCATGTGATCGGCCCAATGACAGCGCCGGTCTCCAAGGAAACCAAGCTTTACAAGGTTCTGGGTGTAAATCAAAACGTTCACCCGAAGGTAATAGCAAAAGCCTACGCTTTTTTGCATAGGCTGGGTTTAGTTAATCTGGGAGGGGTGGTAGCTTTAGGTGGAGTTGATGTTAAACCAAATGCAACCAAATCTAATAGCCCTTCTTGGTTTAAGGAGCATTCCTACTTGGACGAGCTTTCGCCTACGGCAACTGTAGTTAGTATGGCCGCGGGGCAACAGTTCTTGGGAACCGAAGTTGTTGATGCGGGCACTTTCGGTCTCACTATCGATGAGGAAACTCTTAAGGTGAGAAATGAACTTGCCGTTTTACTCAAGGCGGATGAAGAAGCATTACGCGGCGGGCCTCTAGCAGAATATCTTGCCTGCAATGTGGCCTTGGTACTATCCGCTACTGACTTAGAAAGGGGATTAGATTACAAGGCGGGGCTTCGTGCTAATTTTCAACGAGCCCTAGCTTCAATCGAGAATGGTGATGCTTTAGCCACCCTCGATAACTATGTGCAAAAGACTGGGGGAAAAAGAGTTAGCTGGTTGTAAGTAAGCTTTAGATAAAAAGCAAGGGCGTATACAAGTATTTCATTGTATGCGCCCTTTTTGTATTCCCTCACTTTCTTTTAGAGATGTATGATGGTTCCAATTACCGTTGCGACGAGTAACCATCTCAGGATGGCGGCTATCAGGATAGCAGGTATGAAGTTTACAACCTCAAAGTCATCCCTTAAACCTGCAACCTTAATGCCCATAGCCATAATCAGAACGCCTCCAGCGGCGGTCATTTCATCGACAACCTTACGTCCTGCTAAGCAGGCATCCATCACTTCCTTGCGTGTAATGTTACCGTAGGTGTTTTCGAAAGTACACCCATCTGGAAGAAAGAATGGTCCAAGAAGCCATCCCAGTAGGGAAAAGGTGGTTTGGAAGGCCAGTATCGGGAGAAAGGACCAAAGCACCCCCCGACCCATCGTCAAAGCGAGGAAGAAAGTTGCCACGCCATCAAAGACCCACTTGGTCTCAATTAAGTTTGTTTGGCCGGCAACCCTTTCAAGAATGGGGCCCATGATAGCCAAAGGTCCAACAACTGAAATCACAGTCGCTGTTACTAAGGCATCTACAAACTTACGTGTATCTTCCTTCTTGGACCTTTGG
>Ga0209542_10004697_pt1 | contig 27871 bp, 29 predicted proteins | sample RifCSPhighO2_01_FD_184028 | JGI IMG/M metagenome (GOLD analysis project Ga0209542, IMG submission 184028) | Soil microbial communities from Rifle, Colorado - Rifle CSP2_plank highO2_0.1 (SPAdes) (version 2) | ecosystem: Environmental > Terrestrial > Deep subsurface > Rock core/Sediment ...
GTGCTGTTGCAACGGAACCGGGCGCCTCCGACAAAGGTTGGCTATGATGGACCTTCCTGTTGGCGTTCCCGAAGGCATGTGACCGCCCTAAGGAAAAAGCGCTTTGGGTATCCGCACTCCGTGCACTCCGAAAAATTGCTTGGTCGAAGCTACTTTCCGGCGCCGGAGGTCGCCCTGGTCATCCGCATGATGCCGACTTTGGCGTACGGGTAGATCAGGGTAGTGTTGGACGATTGCTTGTCCATGGTCACCTCCTGGTGAAGTAGTGCACTCAAAACCCCGTTGTTCCGGGAGCCTGACGTTGTCAGCCTACAAACCCCGCTGACACTTCCAACTTCATAAAATGAATGAGTGTGTCAAATCCATGTCAAATTATAAACCAACCGGCAACCCCACTAAACAGGATAGCAACTTGGGCAGGTTTATTATATTCACCGTGTGCTAAAATGGATAAAAAGCCAGAAAAAGTTATGAAAAAACGCTGCAGTTGGGTGCCGGAGGGCAACACGCTCTACGAAAAATATCACGACGTTGAATGGGGCAGGCCGGTCCACGATGATCGCGTGCTCTTTGAATTCCTCATCTTGGAAAGCGCTCAGGCCGGGCTGTCATGGGAAACCGTGCTTAAAAAACGCTCTGGCTACCAAAAAGCCTTTGTCAATTTCAACGTAGAAAGAGTCGCCCGATTCACCAAACGTGATGTTGCCAAGCTCATGAAAAATGCTGGCATTATCAGGAACCGTCTCAAAATCGAATCCTCTATCAGTAATGCCAAATTGTTTATTGCCATCCAAAAAGAATATGGCTCATTTTCCAAGTATGTGTGGTTCTGGAAAGGTAAAGATGCTAAAGCGCTTTCCGCCGATATGCAAAAACGCGGCTTCAAGTTTTTCGGCCCCACTATCTGCTCTGCCTATATGCAAGCCATCGGGATAATAAATGATCACACCACCGATTGTTTTCTTTTCAAACCTCACCAATAAATATTACCATATAATATTATATGGTAAGAAAAATAAAGCTCCGGTCAGGAAAATTCTTCCTGCCGGAGACATTCTCAGCTTCGTTGGAGATGCTCATCTCCTTCAAAGCGACTTCAGTCTGCAGCCAACCAACCATTGACCGAACTGCAACAATTGCGGGTTGCCGCTGCTCATGGCGTCACGGCACCATCTCTGCAGATAAGCCAGAAGCTGCTCCCGTGGGTTCTGGAGTTTCCATAAGATTTCCAGATTATCCCGCAGAATCCGCACGACCATGAAGTTCGCAACCGCTTTTTTCATCCGCCGGTCGAACTCCGCCAGTATCAGAGGCCGTAAAGCGAGTACTGTCTTCAGGGTTTCAATATCACATGCTGACCAGTCAGACTTCGCGGAGTCGATTACGACTTTTGGCATGGCTTTTTTCACATGCGCCAAGCCGAGTATTTCCATGATACGGATATACATCCAACCGATGTCGAACTCCCACCATTTATTCGACAGCTGTGCTGACGACGGAAAAGCATGGTGATTGTTATGCAGTTCTTCGCCGCCGATAATAATCCCCCACGGCACGATGTTGCGACTGGCATCATTGGGATCATTCGGTTCAAATTTGCGGTAGCCAAAGTAGTGGCCGACGCCATTGATAATGCCCGCGGCAAAAAACGGGATCCACATCATCTGCACCGCCCAGATCGTAATGCCGATGAAGCCGAAGAGCACGAAATCGACAATCATCATGATCGCTATGCCGACCACCGAATGCGGCGTATAGACGTTCTGTTCCATCCAGTCATCGGGCGTGCCCCGGCCGAATCTCTCAAGCGTGCCACGATTTTTCGCTTCAACCTTGTAAAGGTCGGCACCTTCCCACATGACTTTTCCGATGCCGAGGATCTGCGGGCTGTGCGGATCGTCCAGCGTCTCGCAGCGCGCGTGGTGTTTGCGGTGCACCGCGGTCCATTCCCTGGTCGTCATGCCGGTAGTCACCCACAGCCAGAAACGGAAGAAATGGCTCACCAGCGGGTGCAGATCAAGCGCGTGGTGTGCCGAGTGCCGGTGCAGATAGATCGTAACGGCGGCAATAGTGATGTGTGTCAACACCAGAGTGACGACAATATAGCCCCACCACGGTAAATCGAATATGCCTGAATACATGTTTAGACCCTCTCAAATGAAATTTCAGTTTTTAAAGAAGTTCTTTCTTTTAATTGAAGGTACTGTATCACATTTACAAAATATAAAAAACATCCTCGACTTGCGCCAAGGATGTTTTCACTTGTTTTCTTCACCACGAAAACTTTTCAGCTCGTGGCTTTCACAGCTTACCAACGGCTGCCGCCTTGGTTGCCCGAACCGTAATCGCGGTTGCCACTATTGCCACCACGAAATCCGCCGGAACCACTAGTGCGAGGAGCACGCTCTTCCAAGGGACGAGCTTCGTTGACTGTGAGGGTGCGTCCGTCCAGTTCCTTGCCATTCCAGAGGGCGATCGCCTTTTGAGCATCATCCTCGGAACCCATTTCGACGAATGCGAAACCGCGCGAGCGGCCCGTCATCTTGTCGATGATGATCTTGGCAGAAACAACATTGCCAGCCTGGGCAAAAGCCTCACGCAAGCTATCCTCGGTCGTACCGTAGGAAACGCCACCAACATACAATTTGGTTGCCATATTCGAATCTACTAACTTGATTACCGTGTAAGGTGACCTTTCCCTAGAGCTCATTTAAAAGAGCTCCGCCTGGCCCTACTACGAACATCCGAGATTTGGCAACCTCTGTCTGTCGAGCGTTACTCCAGAAAGAAAAACTTACAACACCTGTACCGTAGCACGAAACCGAAAAAAAGGCAAGCATTAAACTGAATGTAGGAACAGCATTCTAAAAGTCAGGTTATTTATTTGATGGCTCTTCCAAATGTTCAAAGTGCTTCCTGAGTTCGTCTGCAAGACGCGCGCCAATATAGTAACGGGTTGTTTGATTTACCTGAACCAGGTGTAGCTCTTCAGGCATTTTTTGACTGGTACTTATACTTATGGCCGCTCTTTTTACTGTTGCAGAATCATGCCCGACCTCTCGGGCGAATCGTTTTAATGTCGCCCAATCACCTTCTGGTTTTTTCCTTTTTTTAAACTCTTTTGAAACGAATCCAAATACGTTGGATGAATAGTGTACCGATGGTTTTCCGGTTTGATCGAGATATACTCCTTTTTCTTCTTCCAACTTCCCTGGAAAGTCTGCTAAAATTTCCTTTACACGTCGATTTGATGTGTGTAGTTCAGCAACCATCATGCTTGTAGTTCTCCACTCTGCCGGCGCTATTTCAAATTTTCCAGTTTCCGCTTCAATCAAAGAAACTATCTGCGGAGCAAGATACTCAAGTTCCTGAGCACTGATCGGGTTCTCATAATCCTTAAACCATTCCGGATGACTACTGCGAAACGTTTCCGCTCTCCTTTCTACCCAATGATAATCTTTACCGCACCTTTTTCTTAAGGCGGTTTTGGTCAGCCATCCCTCAGGGGCTTGTTCCAGGTCTTCACTCTCCGAAACGAGCTGCTCCACAAAGTCAGATCGATAAAAGTAAGGCGAACCTCTCAAAGGAAATGTCCTCCTGATAGATGGATCCATGCCGCATGCCTTCTTGATACGAGATTCAACCCAAGCCTTACCTCTTCCGGTCAATTCGAGAATTTCATCCATAGCCGACCACCCGCTCTTCTCAGCTTCAAGATTATCCTGACGAGAAGATGGTTCCACACCATCACTCAAAAGAAGTTCCCGTACACTTTCTTTCCATTCTTCTGAATCTCCTCCATAAAAAAGAACACTTACTTCACCAGCTGTTACTTGTTGTTTTAGCTCACTTTTTCGCATTTTAAGATATTCTTTCCAATCCTTTTCACCAGAAACCTCATGAACGACAAATGTGGCGTTTCCTTCCTCATTACAGACCAGTACCATCTTCCCGATCTGCGGAAGAAGATAAGGCTTGTAACTAAGACCTCGCATCATGTTTTCATCATTCGTCCCATCTGCCACTGCGTAATGAAGTTTCATTTCACTTAAAAGATCTACCAGGTAGCGGGTCCGCGGTATGAACTCCGGTTTTTCAAAGCCAACTCCACCCCCCATTCGCATTTCTCTTTTATCGGGAGGTAAGATAGTCATGGGAAGAACTACCATATGATCAGGTAGTTGTATCTCATAAGATTTTCCCTTGGCAGATTCAACTACCCATGCGACAAAATCCGTCACTTTAAAACTTTTTACTGGCCCGTGTTTTTGACCTCTCACCGTTCGCGTTTCCAAGAAGTCTTCAGCTCCCAATAACTCCGCCAGACGCTCCAAACTCACCCCGCTCGTCAGTAAGCGATTTATGTCGGAACGTATCCTCTCTTCTTCAGAATTTTCTCCCTGGGGAGGAGGTATATTGGGCTGGTCAAATTCAAAACGCATAGTCTCATTATACCAAACATTTTCTATAAAGTATTTCTCCCTTAATTAAAGCTCTATCAAGACCCTTACGCTTGACTTTTTACCATTTCTATGCTATCATACACGGTTGTTGTTCGTTTCCAACCCGTATCTCAACCAACGTGGAGGACAGCGATGTACTCGTCACTTAATTCAAGAAGGCGTTGTGTGTCCATAAAACGTACTCGTATGTCGCACAAAATTCCACCGCCTTTCAAGCGCGGCAAACCCCACACTAGCGATCCTGGTGTCAGGGTATTTCATATCATCAAACACGCTGATCCGTACGGGGAAACCTACATCCCACGATACGACGAACTCCTCCGCGAATTCGCGGGACAGTACTAATCCAACTCCCTCCAACCTTTTATCTCGGAAAGATTGCCATGAACACTCGAAAAAAAGCACTGATAGCACTAGTTGTCAGCTGTGTTGCCACCATAGTCCTTGGTAGCATGCAATTGTTGGGATATTTCCCAATGTTTTTCGAACTAAAGCTTGTCAAGTATGGACAAGCAGCGTTGCTTGTAGCCATTGGGCTGAGCTACTTGGTAATATTCCTCGCTCCTCGACAACAAAGTTCGGTGGATGAATCCATCAAAGCGCCAAAACGTTTTTAAATTTTCAAGGCAGCTGACGCATCGCGTTTGCTGCCTTGAATCATTTTTATAAGGTTTTCAATTTTACAAAAACATTTTCCATTTTGATTTTTGATATTTACATTATCTAAGTCCTCAATCCCCGTCCCGTTTTGAAAAGATAGATATTGGCGAAGATGAGCACCGCACTCAGACCGATAAGAATGAAAAGACTGAACGGCACGCTGACGTCGGATACTCCCAAGAAACCATAGCGGAAACCGTTGACCATATAGAGGATGGGATTCCACACAGAAACGGTTTGCCAAATCGGTGGCAAAGCGCTGATGGAATAGAACACTCCGCCCAAGTACGTGAGCGGGGTCAGGACGAATGTCGGGATGATGGACACACCGTCGAAATCCTTGGCATAGATGCCGTTCAAGAGTCCCGCCAAAGCGAAGAGCAATGAAGTAAGAAAGATAAATGCCACCGTCAGAAACCAGTTATGAATCGTCAGATGAGTGAAAAAGAGGGAAACCCCGAGCACCAAGACTCCCGTGAGTAGTCCCCTGAATACACCTCCGGTCACGTAGCCTGCCACCACGAGAAACGGCTTGATCGGAGAAACGAGCAACTCTTCTATCGATTTCTGAAATTTGGAACCGAAAAACGAGCTCGCCACATTGGCAAAAGAGTTGGTGATGACCGCCATCATCACGAGCCCCGGCACGATGAACTGGATATAGCTGAAATCGCCGAATCCCTTGATCTGCGACCCGATAAACGTCCCAAACACCACATAGTAGAGCGTCGTCGTCACGACTGAAGGCAGAAGAGTCTGCGGCCAGATGCGGAGAAAGCGCACGCTCTCCTTGCGCACGATCGTCATATAGGCCACCCACATTTCTCTCAACGTCATACTTTTTTCGTTAGATGGAGAAAGAGCTCTTCCAAACGATTGGCTTTGTTGCGCATGCTCCTGACCCGGATATCCAGACGATTGAGCGCCACAATGGCATCACTCAGCGTTTCATCTTTTCCGAGGCTCATCTCTATCGTCTGGCTATCTATTTTTTGAACGCCGAAATTCGTAAGCAGCTTTTCCACCTCGGAAGAGAGCGGCGCTTCCAGATCAAAAACGAATGTCTCGACGTGCATCTTACTCAATAAATCTTTGACGAGGCCCTGCTCGATTATCTCCCCCTCATGGATGATGGCCACGCTTCGGCAGAGCTGTTCCGCCTCTTCCAAATAATGAGTCGTCAAGATAATTGTCCGGCCGGCCGTGTTAAGTTCCCGGAGAAACACCCACATCTCGCGCCTGAGCTCGATATCCACACCCGCCGTCGGCTCATCGAGAATGAGCAGCTTCGGTTCATGGATGAGAGCGCGCGCGATCATCAATCGACGTTTCATCCCGCCGGAGAGCATACGCGCCGCAGAATTCCTTTTTTCCCACAGCCCCAGTTGCTTCAGATATTTCTCCGCTCGTGGCAAAGCCACCGCGCGCGGAATCCCATAATACCCCGCCTGATCCACCACGATACTCTGCACTTTCTCGAAGATGCTGAAATTGAATTCCTGGGGAACGATGCCGACGCTCGCTCTGGCCTGACTAGTATCCATATCCAGATCGTGCCCCAACACTTCCACTCTTCCGCTTGTTTTGTTGACCAAGCCGACAATGATGCCGATAATGGTCGTTTTGCCGGCGCCATTAGGACCCAAGAGACCGAAAAATTCCCCCTCCGGCACCACCAAATCGATCCCCTTGAGCGCCACCACGCCATTGGAATAGACTTTTTTCAATTGTTTTACTGAGAGAGCTGCTGGCATATGATGATAAAACATTAACTCGTCGTTTGTCATCCCGACCGAGTCTTCGAGTGGAGGGATCTTAATTTGTGATGATTTGCATAACTCTGATACAACAGGGGGATTCCTCGACTACGCTCGGAATGACGGAAAATTATTGTGCTTTGTAATTATATTGTTTTTTTCAACAAGCTCTTACAGGTCTTTGAAAGGTAGCTCTCCAATATAGTCCGCCTTGCCGATAGACAGTCCATAGTGCCTGAGAATAGAATAGGCGGTCGTCATATGAAAGTAAAAATTCGGCAATCCATATCCATTCAGGTAATCCAAACCAAGCAGGTACTTGCCCGGAAAATACTTGAGTGTAATCCGGCGCTCCTCGCTTCCCGCGAACTGCTCGGGAGTGAGCGTCTCCAAAAAAACGATGGTCTTTTCGATCCGTTCTACGAGCGCGGCAAGAGTCTGCTCGGAATCTTCAAAAGCCGGTGGTTCTGCACCGATGAGACGCACGGCCGTGCCCTTGGCATTGTCCGACGCGACCTGTACCTGCTTCACGAGAGAGAACTGATCAAGAGCCAAACGCGCCCCAAGGAGAGTCGGCTCGTCGATCTTTTTTTCTTTGATCCAGGCTTTCGCCTTCACCAGGATATTTTTCAGATTGCCGAGCGTCCTCACGAAGTTCGGCACCGTCGCATTGTACATGGATATTTTTTCCATAGATTTGTAATGTTAGTTGTAAATAATGAACAGCGTTGTTTACAGTTCTTTGTTCTTTAAGAGAGAGGTTCTTCTCTTTTGTCATCCTCGGGCTTGACCCGAGGATCCAGGAGGTCTACTAAAAACCCTTTTGGAGAAGGAACATTTCTCTCTCTGGATCCCGCATCAAGTGCGGGATGACACCCTATATAAGTATTCCCTGACATTAAACACGTCTATGAAAAATGTAAACAACGCTGTTAATTCTTACAATTAAGAATAAAAAAAGAAGTTCTCCCAGTATAGAAGAATTTCTGAAGATGAGCAAGTAACGCAAGCCGAGCGCTAATGAAGATATTTTGTCAGCAGAGGCGCGATCCGCTCGGCAATCTTGCTATAACCCAAATCGTTGGGATGGATGGCATCGCTCATCAGATCAGCATGGGCAAAAACTCCGGAAAGAACATCCTCGACATAGACCGCGCCGGTACGCTCGGCCAAAGATTCATATTCTTCATCCGCACCACCGCCGATGATCCCGCTCCGCACCCCGAGCACCATCACGATCGATCCTCGAGCCTGAAATACCGTCACGATCTTCTCCAAATTCTGAAATACCTCTTCGCGCGGAATCTTTTTCAAAAAGTCATTCCCCCCAAGAAGGACAAGGGCTACTTTCGGATTTTCTGCGAGCGCCCTTGGAAGCCGTGCCAACCCGTCCTCTGTCGTGTCGCCGGGCACGCCGTAGTTCAAGATATCCGTACCGACCAGGCGGCCGAGCTGTTTTCCCAGCGTATTCCCTGCCGTAGCCCCTTCTCCCGCGGCAAGACTGTCGCCAAAGAGAAGCACCGGGCCGCTTTTTGTGGAAGGGTAGTTTTTGATTGGCTGGTCGCTTGAAGAAAAAAACCACCAAAAAATCCCTCCAAAAACAAGAAGGATTATCCCGCCCTTGAATAAAAATGATGATTTCATTCCGTTAGAAATTTTATTGATTCATCAATATTTTTTGAAAGTAGTGACAGATGGATTCGCTATCGTTTTGTAGTAACACCATGTTCGCCATTGAATTTCTAACGGGATTCATAATTCTATTTTACCGTTTCAAAATCCGGCGCTGGCAACCTTTATACATACAGGACGTACTTGAACATAAACCAGAAATGAGCCAGGCTCCCTCCCATGACGAAAAGATGGAATATCTCGTGCATACCGAACCAGCCGGTTCTCGGAAATTTTTTCTCTAGTGCGAAAAAGACGACACCCGCCGTATAAAGAATACCGCCCGCTATGAGCCAGGAGAGGCCGCTCCAGGGAATAGATTGAAGCAAAACAGGAAGAGCCAAAGCGGCAAGCCATCCCATAATGATAAAGAGTGTCGGCGAAAACCAATCCCGCTCCGCTTTCGAAAAGATTCTGTATAAAATTCCTGCAAAAGCCAAGCCCCACGCTATCCCGAACAGCGACCAGCCCCAGCCCCGCTGTGGTATGGCAAGCATAAGCGGCGTATAGGTGCTGGCGATAAGAACATAAATCATCGAGTAATCAATAGTCTTGAAAACTGCCTTGGCGCGATGTTCCTTGGAAATAAAATGATAGAGAGCGCTGGCAGAGTATAGGAGAACCAGGCCGCTGCCGAAAATAGAGAATCCGACAATTTTCGGGGCGCTTCCATACAGGCTGGAAAAAATGATCAACAGCACCAACCCAGCCACCGAAAATAGCGCGCCGATAAAATGCGTCAAACTGCTTATCAATTCGTTGTTGCTCTTTTCCATCTTGCTATAACTACCCTATTTACCACGAACACTATTTTCATATTTTAATATTCCGAGCTGAATAATTTACGTAAGGCTTCTTTCTTTTCCGGATACAGCTTGGCTTCCAGCAGCTTGAAAATAATTTCTTTTTCTGAGAATTGTTCGTGCGTGCCGAAATCGATGAATTCATCGAATGTCACAGGCTTGGGGGTAATCTTTTCTCCTCCATCGAGATCGAGGTCTGCCACTTTCTTCAAGCCTTTGGCGATGAAAACATAGACAGCCCAATCTATTTTGCTCACCGGCTGCTCTGCATGCCACAAGATATACTTCTCCGCTTCATATCCGCTTTCCCCCAGCAGTTCTCTCTTCGCTGCCTGGAGAACGTCCTCGCCCTCATCCACCCGACCACCCGTCGCGCCGATAAAGGGTTCTTTGCCCGGCTGCTCCTGCTCTGTCAGAATGATTCTGCCATCCGGAAGAACAGGAAAAACGACAACGGTATCGGGACGCTTCACTTTCTCGAAAATCGCCTTGCTTCCGTCGAAGAGTTCCTGCTCCCACTGATACACGTCGAACATCGCTCCTTCGAACACGCATTTCGCATCATCCGGTATCGGCTGTTTCGATTGTGGTCTCTGTATCTCCATAGCATTCCTTATTAAAATCACACCGAACTTTCTATTCCAATGTTCTTGAGAACATGAGAGTAAGAAAATGCCGGTTATTCCTTAACTTTGCTGTAATCATAAAAGACGGCTTCCACATTGTGTCCGTCGGCATCGAGAACGAACGCGGCATAATACCCTGGCCAATATTCTTTGCGATAGCCGGGTTTGCCATTGTCCTTGGCGCCGGCTGCCAGAACCGCTTTATAAAATGCTTGCACCGCTTTCTTGCTTTTGACCTCAAAGGCGATATGTCCGGGCACGACTTCATCTTTCTTGACGATCCAAAAGCTGGTCTGGCCGCCCTCCATGAAACCAACCGCTTCGCCGTACTCCATATTTTGTCTGTAGCCGATCGGACGCAAAGCCTTCTTATAGAACGCTTTCGCCTTTTTATAATCACTGACCGGGAGCGATACATGTGCGATCATACACGTGTGGTTAATTTTGATACGAAATCCAACGCTAGATCTATTCTACTCCCCTCTTCACAAAAAACAAAAATCATACCCACTGGCTCAATGCTATAGACAATTCCTCTTTTTTTCTGTCCCCAATATGCTACAATAGCGCCATCAGCAACCTGACCACGAGAGGAAAAGATGAGGTACAATTCGCATTTGGAAATAACGGTATTCGAAAAAGCGCGCCGTGAGCTCAAGCACCTACGTTTCTGCCTCTGGAGAAACATGATCAACCGGTGGTGAGAAACGCAAAGCACCTTCGCTCACTGGTGGCGCTGGGGTTGAATAGTCAGAAATAAGAGGGCGGAAGCAGAACCATGCTTCCCCCTCGCTGCATTTTTATAGGAATTCCTGTCTACAGAGAACAACTGAAAAGCTGGCATGGATCAAGCCAATTCTTGAGCGTTTGCTTCTCTGCCACATAGCCGAGGATATTGATGGCAGTACCGAGGTGAATTCCCAGATGCAGATGCTTGCGCTCACCATCGGTTTCCTGACTCTGACCCGTCCCAAGTACTCCGATAATATCTCCCGCCGCCATATCTTCCCCGACAGCCGCCTGAACGCTTGCCAGTCTCAGATGCCCATAAATGACTGTGACCGGCTGATTTTCAAACGTGCATTTCTGGACAACTACTCCGCCATACCCGCTCGTGCTGCGTTTTACTTCAAGTGAACCACTGCAAATCGCGCGGACAGGAACATCACTTGTAGCTTCTTCCGGGAACGTTTCAAAGTCCGTCCCGGTATGATACCCACGGAATTTCTCCGGTTGGATCGGCGACGTCTTCGGATCGATAAAGATACCGAACGGCTTTTTTGTCACTCGTTCTTCCACTCTCTTAAACGGCGGCACAAATTTTGGTGTACTGCTTAGCTCTGGCGGTGCATCCGATGACACAGCGGGACATGGTGCGAATGCACACACGGAGCCGCTGCGTCCCACCGCTGACCCGTCCGGACAGATCTTCGCCTCCATCGTACATCCGACCTGTGCCGGCTGCTTCTTCCCGAATAGCGCAAAACCGCCCGCCCCAATCAGCAAGATACCGATTATAATAATGAGTGATTTCCTCATAACTTCCTTCAGGCAAGCTTGCTGCCGAGGTCTACGAAAACTTTTTTGGGCTCGATGAGAATCCACCCATCGCCTGCGTTATTTCTGAAACCCAATGTCAAAACTTCAGAAGCAAACGAGCCTATTTGTTTGGATGGAAAATTGACCACGCAGCATACAAGTGAGCCGAGGAGCTCTTCTTTCGTATGCGCGCCGACGGCTTGGACGCTAGATTGCTTGATTCCTATGGGAGATCCAAAATCAATTTTCAGCTTATAAGCCGGCTTGCGCGCTTCCGGAAAATCCAGAGCCTCGATGATCTTTCCGACGCGAATATCCACCTTTTCAAAATCATCCCACGTTATTTGGTTCATAGAGTTTTTTCGCTATCTACACAACGAAGGCGGAAGCGGAAGGATTCGAACCTTCGATACCCTTTCGGGTACGACAGTTTTCAAGACTGTTGCCTTCAACCACTCGGCCACGCTTCCCCTAAACACACCTTCCCAATTTCTTGCCATTTCATCCTAGCAAGCCGCTCACGCTTTGTACAGACTTTTTTGCCTCCCCATCTGCATAGTACTTTTCTTGCAATTGCAAGAAAAGTACTACGGCAAAATTACTAAAAAACTACGTCATAAAAGAGCCCTTTTTTTCATAAAATATGCTATAGTAAATAGGAACCAATACCTCGCCTATGCCACAAGATTTTTCCTCTGAAATGTCTCAACAAGAACACAGCCTTTCTTCCGCCTATGGCGAGGTACTGCTTCATTGGCAAGCTCCGGAACATGAGCCCTTGGAACTCGGTCCTCGTTCGCGCATCATCGTCACGGTTCTCCTCATCGCCATCATCGCCTACGCCCTCTATACCGACAGTCCGCTCATGGCCATCACCTTCATCCTGATCGGTGTCGTTGGTTACCTCTCGCTCTATCGTGAGCCACGCATTCTTTCTTTCTTTGTTACCGCCAGAGGCATCATTGCCGGCAGTGAATTCTATGAATATGACACGCTCCAATCCTTTTTTATCTATACCGATCCGCCGTTCGAAAACATTCTGAGCATCCAGACCGCGGGCAAGCTCGTCCCCTATGTGCATATTCCGGCTATGACAGTTGATATCAATGTATTGCGTGACACTCTCGATGAGTTTATCCCCGAAGAAAAGCACGACCCCGGTTTAGTTGACACATTGGAGAAATTACTGCATATTTGAGTCTGACAAGGAATTACGAAGTACGAATCAGGAATCATGGGAACCGATCGTAATTCGTGATTCTTTATTCATAATTCATCACAAGAAAGCGCTTGTTCCGCCAGCCGGCGGATCAGTGGATAGTAAATAATGCGCTTGTAGCTCAGTGGATAGAGCATCTGGTTGCGGTCCAGAGGGTCGCAGGTTCGATTCCTGCCAAGCGCACAAATGAACGAAGTGAATTTGTAAGCTGGAATAAGACAATTGCTTGTCTTGTGTCAGAAATCGAACGCCGGAACGATATTTTTTCAGTAGAAAAAACCGTGAGGCGGTGCCCAGACAAACTTTTGTGACGACAAAAGTTTAGTCGAGGGAGTTTCCTGTTTACCCGCCCGTAGTTTTAACGGAGGAGGGCCAAGCGCACCACTAATAAATTTTCTGTGGAAAACAAACTTTTTCTCAAACAAAAACCGACTCTCAAAGATTTCCAAGAGTACCTAGGAAAGGCTCTGCGCGTGCGTGGATTTGAACGAGAGACGGCAGCGGAATTGGTGCTCTTGTTCCTCGAAGAAGCCGGTGAAATGGCCAAAGCTGTCCGCAAAACAACCGGTGTCAAAACCGGCACCCATTCCAAAAAGCAGCACCTCGACGAGGAACTCGCGGATGTTTTCATCTATCTTCTGGAAATCTGCAATCATTTCCATATCGATCTGGAGACGGCCTTCCGCAAGAAAGAAGAAAAGAACAAGACAAGAACATGGAAGTAACAAAAATATCTCCATTTACGAAAGAATACTTACGATTCGTCTCTATCGCGACGAAGACGTTCCCGATGCATTTTCCTTTGATAATTTTGGCTTCTTTGAGAAAGAGAGCCGATATCATCATCTGTAAAATTTATGGTAGAACAATAGGAGGATTCATCATCACTGATTTGCCGTTAAACACCTTTATTTTTCGTCCAAAGATCTTTTTTAGCACCCTAAAAACAAACGCCTTTAAAAAATTGATGAGCGAGGGATACAGATACTTGACTTATGTGGTTATAGACAAAAAATATAGAAGAAATGGCTACGGGTTGAAAATGATGCGTGAAGCAAGAGTAAAATATGATATCAAATCATATTTCACCCCTTTTATGGATGAACTGCAGAATTTCTATGAAAAATCCGGCGCGACCGTATATAAGACAAAAGATGGGAAGACCTTGGATGGATTATGCGGCCCGGTAATGGTTTTTGAAGGACGTAGTAATAGCATGATACACCCATAGCTAAAGACAAGACAGCTAAGGTAAATAGAACATTTCCCTCCGAAAGAAGAGATGCAGGCTCCCTGCCTGCCGGCAGGCAGGAATTCCAGTTTTAAAATTTGCCCTCGTCGTATAATGGATACCCGCCCGTACCGAACGCGGTACGTTCGGGCGGGAGACACCCCCCTGCCCCGTACGCTTTCATCGTTCAATGGATAGGACACTTCCCTCCGAAGGAAGAGATGCAGGTTCGATTCCTGCTGAGAGCACAATTATTAGAAAGCGTTCTGGGGCGAAGGAGAAAATCGTGGTTCCCCGCCAGAACGACTCTGTCGGGCTGGGATTCCTGCCGAGCGCACAAATTACACGTAAGCTTTTGAAACGGAAAAGAAAGTAAGTAGTGATTTCTAATAGGATGAATCCCGTTAGACATCGCTTTATGTTTAAGCTCCATATCTGTAAGCATATTTCAATCTTGTGCATCCTCAAATGATTAGCCGGTTTTGTTCATGACAGTGGCTACTCATATATTTCAAAGAGAGTTTGGGTAACCGTGGTTTACATAGAAGACCTAAAAATACGGCTGTATGTATCGTTTTCGTTCTATGTTCAAAGGAGAGTTCGGAGAAATTTTTGCAGACCAATCTTCAAGTTTTTTACGCAATATTTCCGCTTCCTCTGGGTATTTGTCTATAACATTTTTCGTTTCCAACGGATCATGAACCATATCGTACAATTCGGCCTCCGGTATATGCACCGGTATTCCTGTCAATGTCTTCCATAAAGATATTGCTTCCTCGCGTTCACGCGCAGTTCTCAAGATATATTTCCATTCGGGCGTTCTGATCGCAATATCCTTATACACCCCACTCACGACACTAATACCGCGCACCTCCAATGCATTACGCGACGAATGTTCTGCCTCTTCCCACAAAGGAATGCGCTCCAGAAATACCTCTTTTCGGAGGTTGTCATGTTCCCTACCGCTGATGATAGGCACCAGACTTTTACCCTGTATCCAATCGGGAACCGTGTCACCTAACAATTCTATAATCGTCGGAAATATGTCTATAGAACTAGACATCGATGACACCCTCTGTCCGCTTTGAAGAGACGGGATAAAAATATAAAGCGGAGTATGTGTCTGAGTATCAAACACATCATAATGAGCGACGTATCCGTGTTCGCCAAGACCCTCGCCGTGTTCGGATTCTATAACTATGAGCGTTTTCTTCAGCAAATTCCTCTGTTTGAGTTCGCTTAGCAGTCCGCCCAAAAAATCATCAAACTCCCGTACCCCGTTGTCGTATTGATCGCGGACGTACTGCATATCTGCTTCATTCAATTTTTTACCGCTTGGATACAGTACATTTTTGTACAAATGCATAAATACATTTTTATAGTCCAATTGCACCCCTTTAAAGACTCCGTCATATTTGTCATCGGCATATACGTTATTAGCGGTCCAGCCGTAAGGCCAATGCACTCCCCCTACTGCAAGCCACAAGAAAAATTTTTTATCGCCTAATGCATCAAGTTCTGAATCCAATTTGGATTGCACAGGAAATTGTCTGAATCTGCTTTCATCTTCGGCTATTAATGGATTGACATACTCATATCTGTCAAAACTTCTTGAAAAACTGGCCTCTATTGCCGGAAAAGCTTTAAATTCAGGCGAGGAAAAAACTGCTGATGTTTTGTACCCCTTGCTTTTCAAGTACCGTGTAATAGTCACTTTGTTATCCGGCAAAACCGTATCAAAATTTGTCACACCATTAGACGAAGGATAGAGGCCTGTCTGGACAGACATTTCCGAAACAGGAGTAAGAAATGAGGTTGAAAAATTATTGAGAAACAATGCACCCGATTGCGAAAATTTGTCGAAGTTAGGGGTAGTGTCACGCCGATATCCTAAGGTGCTCACATGATCGGCTCGCAAACTGTCAACGGAAAGCAAAATAACATTACAATCGCTGCAGATGCCATGAACCGTACCTGGCTCAATCCCCAATGACTTCAAGGTTAAAATACTTTCATTGTTTGCTCTTTTGCCATAGCCACCAAAAAACACAGCTCCTGCGAGTATAATAATAACGACTGAAGAAATGGGTAGGATGATGGAATACTTCCGCATGTTGCGCTTACTTACACTGATCACCATAGACCGGAACACAGCTTATCGTCCATACGCCCGAAAAACTCGTTCCCATAGCCTCGATATGCGTGGTGACTTTTTGCTTAAGTTCCGAAACTACGTCTGGATACTGCATAAGAATATTTTCACTTTCCCTAGGATCGCTTTTCAGATTGTAAAGTTCTTCTTTCCCGGTCTCCATTGTCACAATATATTTCCAACCATCAGCGGTTCTAATCCCACGCTTGTGGGTATAATTCCTGTAATCAGTCTCCATAAAAACATCCTGTGCGCCCCCTTTACCCGTTTCCAAATACTGGAGGAGACTTTTGCCGCGCTCCTGAGAAAGGTATTTCTCCCCCGGACTGATGCCTGTCAGGTCAATAAGAGTCGGTGCTACATCGAGGGTTGTCACCTGGTCGGAAATTATTCCCTGACTTGGAAATCCCGGAACCACAAAAGCTAAAAGGGTATGCTCAAGCTCGTCATAGAGAGAAAATCCGTGATCGATACGCCCGTGCTCAAAAACTTCCGTTCCATGATCCGAAAGAAGAACAACTATTGTTTTATTTGTAATCCCAATCCTGTTGTAAGCATCCCAAAACTGGGCGAACCGGTCATCGGCATCTCTGATTTTTGAATCGTACCATCCGCGCCAAAACGCGATATCCACAGACGTCATATTTAATTCTCCATCGGCAAGCCCTTTTTCTCGAAGCGCCGCCTGTTCCTTCGCTGTGCCTTTATACGATCCGGCATAGTCCTTCGGAATAAACCGTCCGGTAGTTTGCATATCGGACTGCCCATGGTCATCATAGCCATGGAGAAATACAAAGAACTTTTTATCTTTATTTTGTTCAATCCATGGGAGAGCGTGGATCGCCGCGTTCTGCATAGAGCCAAATGTCTGTTCATCCGTATAAACATCGAATCCTTTGCCATAACCGAACTGAGCTCCGACACCAGCATCTCCGGTGAATCCTCCCGTTACATACCCGTTTGCCTTGAATACTTCAGCCAGAGTTTGCACATCGGGCGACAACTCACTCAAATTGGCTATGACCTGCTCTCCCGTGGTAAAGATACTGTATTTATTCACTACTTTATGTTCCGAAGGGTAGAGCCCGGTGAATATGGACATAAACGAAGGAACAGTCCAAGGAGCGACCGATATGGCGTTCCCGAAAGAAGTCCCCTTTTTTGCAATAGCATCAAGCGCTGGGGTAGTATTGGTTTTGTTTCCTAAGTGAGATATGTGCGAAGCTCCTAGGGCATCAAAGGCTATAATGATAACGTTGCAATCCTGACAAACAGGTGGATTTTGAAAAATGTGGCCGTTATTTTTTTTTATGACAAAAACAGCAAAAACAACTAAAATAAAAATGGCAGTTACAAGATATTTGTTCTTAGGCCATATTCTGATATCTATAGTATAACATTAATGCACGTTAGACTATATGATATTATAATTCCACATTATGGATTATGATGAAACGCGACGGGATGAAAACAAGGGAGGTATGCTCCCCGCCAAAGATCGTTTTTACACTTGGAAACCCACATCGTAAGCATGTTCAGAGTTTGCAAACTATAGCCTATAAACAGTAATTTCCATCAGGATGAATATCGGATTTTTTGATTCAGGTCTGGGCGGGCTTTTTGTTTTGCACCACGTCATACAAAAACTGCCTGCCTATCACTATGTTTTCCTCGGTGATACGGTCAATGTTCCGTACGGTACCAAAAGCGATGAGGAAATATATACGCTCGTCAAAAAAAGCCTCTGCATGTTTTTTGACCATAACTGCCAGCTGGTAATCTTTGCTTGCAACACCGCCTCCGTCACGGCGCTCAAGCACATCCAGAATGAATTTCTTCCCGAGTTTTTTCCCGATCGCAAAGTGCTCGGTGTCATTATCCCGACCGTCGAAGAAGCCATCGCCCGCGAATCCAAAACGGTAGCCATCATCGGTACCGAGCGAACCATCCGCTCCGGCAAATACAATCGCGAACTCTCGAAACTTGATCCTCGGATCAACGTCATCGCTCTCGCCACACCCACTCTTGTCCCACTCATCGAACAAGGCCTGCTCCCAAAAGCGGAGGAAGAGGCAATTGCTCTCATCCGAAATAAAATCCTCCCAGCAAGCCCGGATACGCTCATATTGGGATGCACCCACTATGGACTCCTCAAAGTCAAGCTGCGCGAGACTTTCCCCGATTTGCGCATTCTTGCCCAGGAAGAAATTATCCCAGAAAAACTGAAAAGTTATCTCGCTAAACATTCGGAAATAGAAGGAGTCCTCGCTCGCGATTCCCGGCGCGAATTTTTCTTGACCAAAATCACTCCCACCTATACAGAGGCTATTCACCAATGGATAGGTGAATTCCCGATTACCTCCTACACTCCTAAACCTTAGTATTCCTCCTCTTCCATTCTCAATATCGCTAGCTATGGACAAAACGGCCTTTTTCTGATATAAAAGAGAAAAGGCTCTTTAACAATAAAGGGGCAGAGGGAAAGAAAAAACCACAAGATTGGAGAACGAATGAAACAAAAAGCGTTGGTGAAGAGCATCGGTGGGAACTACACTCCACCGATAGTTAGGGAAACCCCGAAAGTGAAAAATGGGGTCGCCACAATCACGCTCGCTGCACCATTGAGCGAACGTGCTCTTGAAAGCCTGCGAACGGCGTTCAGGAATTGCTGCGCACAAAAGGGTCTGCGGTTACGGATGTTCATCAATGGATGCATCATCACCATTATGGAAGCCGTATCCAACATACTCTGGGAAGTGATCGAATGGCTGGAGCTGAAACTTCCGCCGAAGGCTCCCCCAGCGCAAAGCAAAAAACCACCGGTATTGAAAAGAAGTCTGAAGTCTCCGCCATTGTTTCACCCGTCTGGCGGGCCGCGTCTCGTAACATCGAACTGAAATTTTTCGTTAACTTTTTTCCCTCTCTCCTGCGAGTGGTTGAGCTCAATCACTCGTAACACGGTGTCACCCAAGCCTCCAGGCTTTGGCGACATCTTCCCGGCGGTTTCTCCCCAAGTTATCGTCGGGCTTTTTTTATCCAAAAATAATTTTTATGAAGTGGTATACTAGAAAAAGACGCAGTGAGCGATTAGTAATTAGTATTTGGTAAAAACATCCTTTTGTCATTTGTCGACGGCCGTCTACAAATGGTATTGTCTGTTATTATAACCATTTGGAGTCTTTACTTAATTGCTATCCCCTTTACCCTAAACGCTGTTCATATGTTTTCCTTCGACACCCCACTCGCAAACATTCCTTCCATCAAGAAACTAACACTCGGCAAACTCGAGCGTCTGGAGATTTTTTGCGTGCGCGATATGCTCTACCATTTCCCGCACCGCTACGAGGACTATACGGAAATTCGTCCCATCGATTCCCTCGCCCCCGATGAAAAATGCACGCTCGTTGGGAAAGTGATAAACATCAAAGCCGGACGCACCTGGAAAAAGAAAATGTTTCTTACCGAAGCCGCGCTTAGAGATGCGAGCGGACAGATCCGTCTCATCTGGTTCAACCAGCGTTTTGTCGCGCAGACCCTGAAACCGGAGATGCAGATCCGCGTCAGCGGGAAAGTCAGTCGCGACCGAGAAGGACTCGTTATGCAAAATCCTGCTTTCGAACGCTCGGGGCGCGATGCCACCCATACCGGACGGCTGGTCCCTGTCTATCCGGAAACTGCCGGACTGACTTCCAAATTTTTCCGCTGGCAGTTGACTGGTATTTTTCAAAAGCTCAAAGAATTTCCCGATCCGGTACCGGAAGAAATTTTGGAACGACTCCATCTCCCCTCTCTCAAAAAAGCTCTCTTCTATATTCATTTCCCCAAGACTGAAAAGTTTTCACTTCTGGCCCGCAAACGGTTTGCTTTCGATGAGATGTTTTTCATCCAACTCAAGGCGTTGCAAATGAAAGCGCTCTTTGAAACGGCCAAGGGCAGCCCTCTTACGTACGATGAGGCCGCCCTTAAAAAATTCATCAAAACGTTCCCCTTCACTCTTACGGACGCACAAAAGAAAGTCCAAGAAGAAATTCTCGCCGATCTCAAAAAAACACGCCCGATGAACCGGCTCTTGAATGGTGATGTCGGGAGCGGCAAGACCATCGTGGCCGCCATGGCGGCTTTCGTCGCCGCTGAAAATGGTTCACAAACAGCGCTCCTCGCGCCGACCGAAGTTCTGGCAAGACAGCATTTCAAAAGTCTTTCCAAAATTTTCAAAGAAACGCATCAAGGTATCGCCCTTTTCACGGGCAACTATCGCATCCTCGATGGAAAAATTGTGACGCGTCCGACTCTGCTCAAGGCCATTAGCGCTGGCATTCCAAAGATTATTGTCGGTACCCATGCCCTGCTCCAGAACGATGTAGCCTTCGATAACCTCGCTCTCATCGTCGTCGACGAACAGCATCGCTTCGGCGTTTCACAAAGAGCCCGCCTGCAGGAACTCTCATACAAAAGTCTTGATGGATCAAAAGAAATAGTGCCTCACTTCTTAAGTATGACCGCCACACCTATTCCCCGGACACTGACACTAGCGTTTTTCGGTAACCTCGATCTCTCATTTCTCGACGAACTCCCCAAAGACCGCAAACTGATCATCACCCGCATTGCCACGAGTAACAGTGAGCGCGAAAAAACATACGCGCTAATCCGAAGCGAGATTGCCAAAGGTCGCCAAGCCTTTATCATTTTCCCACTCGTCGAGGAATCTCTCGCATTGAAAGAAATCAAAGCAGCGGTTGCGGAACATAAGCGACTCGAAGAAGAAGTCTTTCCGAATTTGAAAATAGGTTTGCTCCACGGAAAAATGCCCGCCCGAACCGGGTCTGCCCGGGGCGGGAAAGCGAAAGAAACCAAGGAACAAGTTATGGAAGACTTTAAAAACCACAAATACGACATCCTTGTCGCCACCGCGGTCGTAGAAGTCGGCATCGACGTACCGAATGCCAGTATCATCATCATCGAGGAAGCCGAGCGTTTCGGGCTGGCCCAACTGCACCAATTTCGCGGACGTGTCGGTCGCGCCGAACACCAATCATACTGCTTCCTGTTTCCGCATCAAGAAGCTCAATCGATAAACGAGCGACTGAAGATCTTGGAAAAAACCACCAATGGTTTTGCAATTGCCGAGGCCGATCTCGGTATCCGGGGGCCTGGAGCCTTCTTCGGCACGCGCCAGTCAGGCATGCCGGATATCGCGATGGAAAATCTCACCAATATGAAACTCATTACTATCGCCCGTGAAGAAGCCAAACTCATTCTTTCCGAAGATCCTCTCCTTACCAATCATCCATTGCTCAAGGAAGCTCTCCAGAAATTTGAGGAACGGATTCATTTGGAGTAGCGCAGATACAAGATAATAGATAAGTGATAACAGGGATCTCTTATCAAACATCCTGCATCTTGCATCATCCCTGCTTCCTCATTTTCTCCGTCACCCAAAATTCGCCGAAATATTTTCCCAAAAGAATGCGCGTCTGCGAATCAACCGCCGGAAAAGCCGAAAGGAATCCGACGAGCGGAATGAGTATCCATTGGAACAGCATGAGAAGATGCCGCGACCAATGATATTTTTTCGGCCGGGGCGGCAATGACAACAATGACATCGGGATAGAAATACACAGACCCAGCATGCCGAGCGTCACGAGCGTCTTGGTGATGAAGGGCAGATTATGCGCCAAGACACTCCCCCGAAAAGACGTCCCACCGAGAAAAAGCGGCAGCCAACCGAGAAACGTCAGGATAAACGACGTCGTCGCCCAGGAGTAGTGTCCCTCGAGCATCTCGAACGTCACGCGCAACTTGGTACGGAGGTTGATCAGCTTGTCCGGCCAGATGGCGCGCATCGTCACCGGAAAATTCTCGATGCCGTACGCCCAACGCCGTTTCTGCTTATACTGATTGATGAGCGTCTTCCAATATGTTTCCGCGAGCACCGCATCCAGCGATATCGGCAGGTGGATCGGCTGGACGCGATAATCGCCGTGAAAATAAGCGAGGCATTTCCAATAAATGATCGAGTCTTCGCTGATCATATTCACCGGCCAGAAACCCACTTTGACGAGCGTATCAAACGGTTCCGAATGCGAGGAAAATGTCACCATCTCCTGGCGCGTACTCTGATACAAGTGCCAGAACGACGACCCCGTCACCACCAGACGCACGAACGCATTGGTATCCCAGAGATTGTTGTGATACATGGGCAGCGGCTGGTAGGCGCGCTGGAGGCGCTTGGGATCGGTGATGTAATGGTACGTCAGCGCCGCAAAATATTCCCGATGCGCTACGCTATCGCAATCGAAGTTGGAAAATATCACCCTTTTATAATCAATATTCCGCGCATCAAGGTATTTCTGAAGCTCTCTCGCCGCGAATCCGGCATTGGAAGCTTTGCACTTCAATTCTCCGGCCGCCACGATATGCGTCGTCACAAGAAAATCACGAAATATACCATCAAATTTTTTCTTCAAATACTCCACTTTTGGCAAACGTGTTTTTGAATCCTCGCGTTCTTCCGTCGCCAGAAGAACGATCATCTGCCCCTTGGGAAAATTGCTCTCGGCGAGCGACCGGATGGCCGGTTCGATGATTTCCGCCGGCTCCCCCGCTGTCGGAAGCAGTATCACATGAATGACATCGCGCCAATCCATAATCTCGTTCTCTCTGGGAATGAGCGCTGCTGTCTCTTTAAGATTTTTTTTCGTCCGCTTGATTTCCTGCTTCACGATATGCCGTTCATGAAAAGAGAAAAATGAAATCTCGCGCAAACTTTCGCGTAGGTGTTTGACGCGGTCTTGCAAGAGATCTCGGTATTGCTTCGGATGAACGATGTTCTGGCAACGCTCCCACCAATTGATGCGCTTGCCTTCTACGACATCGCGCTGTCCGACGAGCGAAAAAATGGAGATATAGAACGCCTTATGGATCCAGTAGATATCGAAAACGATCACGAAAATCGCCGCCCACGCCGGCAAAAGAAACGAAAACACGACCATACCCAAAAGCGTGGTCCAGGTCATGAGACCGGGAATCATCTCGATCACCCGTTGGGCCCGCCGCTTAGCCGGTTCCGTGGTCCTGGGATCAGGAAAAGAAAAATTTTGAGAGATGGTCTGCGACATGTTTTTTCATTATACCACCGGGCGTCTCCTCTTATCCGGTAAATGTGATATGATACCAGAGACAAGCCATTCTGGCAACACTTATAATTGTTTCCATCTACTATCAATCACACGCATCCACCGTATTACTTTTCTTGCAATTGCAAGAAAAGTAATACGCAATGAAGAAGAATTATGCCAAAATTATATTTTCCAAAAGATTTTCTCTGGGGTGCGGCCACCTCTGCTCATCAGGTGGAAGGAAATACCCATAACGATTGGAGCGAGTGGGAAAAGGAGAATGCTCCTCGTCTCGCACGGGAAGCTGAGTCAGTATTCAGCCATGTACCAGGATGGAAAGAACGTTTCGGTGCAGAAGCCGCCGACCCGCAGAACTATATCTCCGGTGCCGCCGCTGATCATTACCATCGCTACGAGCAAGATTTCGACATTGCCAAATCGCTCGGCCACAACGCTCACCGTTTTTCCATCGAATGGTCGCGCATCGAACCCGAGGAAGGAAAATTCGATGAAGCAGCTATCGAACATTACCGGACGGTTCTTCTGGCGCTCCGCGCACGCGGCATTGAACCGATAATCACCCTCTGGCACTGGACCAATCCTGTCTGGATAGAAACACAATATGGCGGATGGGAAAATCCGGCGGTCGGAGACAGATTCCTGAAATTTACAGAGTGCGTGGTGAATAGATACAAAGACCTCGTCCATTACTGGACTGTTTTCAATGAGCCCAATACCTTTGTCGGGCTCGGCTATATCACATCTGTTCGCCCGCCACAAAGAAAAAGTATCTGGCGAGCCCGCCGAGCGATAAAAACTTTCAATCAAACACACAAAAGGGTCTACACCCTGATACACTCCCTCCAGCCAGAAGCGAAAGTGGTCCTTTCGCACTGGCTCGCGCTGACAAGGCCGCTCCCTGATACCTGGATAAATCGATGCTTCATCCCCTTGATCGACTACTTGCGCAATTGGCAGTTCTTTAAAGGTCTCGAGAATTTCTGCGATATCATCGGGGTACAATTTTATCGGATAGATTACGTCAGAGTATCTTTTTGCTGGGGCGCTTGGGGACCTCTGAAACTCACCCCCCTCGGGAAATGGCAAAACGATATGGGTTGGGATCTCGAGCCGGAAGCCCTTGAGCAACTCCTCCGCCGTGTCTTCAATCGATTCAAAAAACCAATTATTATTACCGAGAATGGCCTTGCGGATCATGATGACACCAGTCGTGAAAAATTCATCAAAAAAACAGTGCAAGCAATTCACACAGCTATCAGCCATGGCATCCCCGTGAAAGGATATTTCCATTGGTCGCTCCTCGACAACTTCGAATGGAGCGAGGGATATTGGCCGGAATTCGGACTCGTCCATGTCGACCGTACGACCCAGGAACGCATCATCCGCCCGAGCGCTCTCGCCTACACCAAAATCTGCCAGGAAAATGCCCTTGAGCTTCCGGATAGTGCTCCGGAAAATTAACAACGGGAGCCTTTCCTCAAAAGGTCTCCCGCTCGTGTCGCGCGTCGCGCTGGACGCACTGGTTACATACTCACCCGTTCCTCGTGGCGAGTGATAGATCTGTGATTGGCAAGCGGCCGCTTGAACGTAATCGTGACCATCCTCCATTGATCGGAGAGGTGATATACGGGCCGCTTGTTTCTGCCCTTCCTCTCAAGGGTGAAGCCAGCAATACCGGCTTGCATCATTTCACCGATATCGATAGCAAGTAGGCCCAAGGGATAATCTATGCCGTACAGCTCATAGACGACGCGGCCAATGGCTCCCAGCCCGAGTGGAACACCGTTCGCGACCTGCAGGCTTGCGATGATACGTTTGTGACGATTCTTCAAATCGATTCTCCTTGTGAAGATGAATGTGCCACCCATTTGGATAGCATTGCCAGTATGTAAAATCTCGCCAAATGGGTGGCACAAAATATTATCCGCCCTTGCCCTTGATTTTCCCTCACTTTCTGCTAGACTACCCACGCAGATTGTTCTGCTTTTTTTATTCTTCAATCAATTTTGCCTTTTGATTTCTGCTATATTTTTTCATTTTGATTTTTCATTTTTGATATAAATATGGCCCCATCGTCTATCGGCTAGGACAGCGGCTTTTCAAGCCGTTAAGAGGGGTTCGACTCCCCTTGGGGCTACAACGTTTGCCTGAGTAGGCAATTTCTTTATAGTTTGGTATCTCTTTATTGCAACTAATAGGCCAGTCAAAAAACAAGCAGATGCAATTTGAAGATTTTATTGAAGAGACAAGACTGTGGTGGGATAGGTATCTCAAATTTATTTATGACCAACAGCGGAAGGGAAACCTAGATTCACGGAGCGGTATTATTCTATATCCAAACATTCTCTTGGTAACTCGGGCAAAGGATTTTTTTGTAGCTGAATTAATTGGTGCCCAAAAGACATTTACTTCGCTTAAATTACTTCAACACAAGGAGAACTCAATATATCGGTATTTAAATCAATTTGATGATAGTGAACCAGATCCATTAATACGGCTTAATGGCACAGGCAATTCATTCAGGTTCCTGTGTCTTGCTCAAGAAGCAGACTTCAATGTTGTTAGAAGTCGTTTCCCTTTCATCGAGCTGTTTCCAACCAGGATCAATAGAGTTGGCGGAAAAGGAAGCGTCTTCTCCTTTGGTTCCGACTTCTCTTCTTGTAGCGTGGAGAACTCAGTCCTTGTCAATAGGCGTGAGAACTTGTTTAGATGTAAGAATATTTTGGAACTTTTCATTGTGAAAAGCCCTATTTCCAGGAAAGAGCTATCTAAACTCTTTGAACAACTGACAAATAGCGGCGAAGTCAAAGGAGTCCACACGGTTCCTTCTACAAGGGAGGAATCACTAATAATCAGTGGCCATCTGCAGAGTATGTATCTCTTTCCGGGATTGAGAGAAACAACAATCGGTAAATTTATTAATACTCACCCGGAGGTTGTTAAGAAAGCTCTTAAGACGTCTCATTTTGAGTATGAGCCGTATCTTGAGTGGCTAGAGCATGATGGAACTGTCAGTGATAAAGCAATCAACCCCGACTTAATCGTAAGACGTCCAGATGGATTATACGATATATACGATCTCAAGACTGCTCTATTGAGGAAGAAGTCTATTGTTAAGGGGCCAAAAAAAAGAAGACGGTTCATAGACTACGTTGAAGAAGGAGCTGCTCAGCTAGCAAACTATAGAGATTATTTCCAGTACACCAAAAATCAGCAACTAGCAAAAGATAAATACGGAATAGAGGTAAGTAATCCGAAGTTAATTTTGATTACTGGCAATTGGGACAATGTTAGTCCAAAAGAAATAGAAGAGGCGTGTAGGCGATACAATAAAATTAGCATTTTGGATTTTGACACTTTTACTCACTTGTTTATTGGAGCCAATCAAAGCTAGAACGACAAAGAGAAAGCTCTTCTTGAAACTCACTACGACATTGACACATTGCTCCTTCAAAACTAGTATTAAGTATTGGCTTTTTAACAACACTTTCTATATCAAAAAGGAGGGGAAATGCGACAATCGTTGCTCAACAAAGGCGGGCGCTATTTCCGCTTTCTGATCGCTGGCGGTATCGGCATCTCTCTATACCAAGCTTTGCTCATCGGACTGACAGAACATGGCGTATGGTATGTCCTTTCGGCTGCCATCGCGTTTTTTCTTTACCTCTGTCTCAGCTTCCCTTTGCAGAAGTACTGGGTATTCCGGAACAAAGACAAGAAGTATGTCAAAAAACAGCTCATCCAATTCGTGTTCTTCGCAACTCTTGGTTGGGTCGTGAACACGTACTTATTGTGGACACTAGTAGAAGATTACCACTACTGGTACTTACCGGTAACGCTGACACTCACGACGATTTCTGCATTCCTCGCCATCATCATATTCACGTACATCTTCCGCCATCGAACCTAGCTCATCGTGCATGTCACGCTGAGCTTCGTTTTATGAATCTCCCACGAGCTTACGCTCGGGGTTTCATGCCCTTCGAGCTTCGCTCGCCAAGCTGGGGCTTGGGATCCCTCCATCCCACGAGCTTACGCTTGGGGATTTGTAAGGGCTGTTAAAATAAAAACCCATCAACCGAGACCTTTCTCTCAATAGTTGATGGGCGTAAGCTTCTTTGCATTCTCACAAAAGCAGTATGGATTTTTGCTCTTATATCAAATCATTTCCGCCGTCCACTTCCATGAGGTTGCGAAACTTGTCGTAATCCACGCTCTCAGTTGCCCGGTCCCAGGCTCGCTCCAACATCACCATGCACTTGATCTGGAGAAGCGCACCGGTGACATTGCCGCCGGAAATAGCGTTACCGTCGCCTTCTTTCCGCGAAACAGCCCTGGCGCCACTAAGATAAGGACTGTCCACGACGCCATCCATCATAGGACTTCCCAACACGATGGGTATCCCCTCCTTGAAAAGTTGCCACAGGCAGTCGATATGAGTCAGTTCGGCTTCAATAATCCCCTCGTCGCGCACGTTGCCCGCCCCGAACGTGATAAGGAGCACAACACTGCAGTTCGGATCATGGGCATCGTAGAGGAGCGATTCCGACGGCATTGCGGGACTGATAAGAACCGGCTTGACTCCTTCGCGAAAATGTGGACGATACGTCA
>Ga0209542_10004698_pt1 | contig 27870 bp, 24 predicted proteins | sample RifCSPhighO2_01_FD_184028 | JGI IMG/M metagenome (GOLD analysis project Ga0209542, IMG submission 184028) | Soil microbial communities from Rifle, Colorado - Rifle CSP2_plank highO2_0.1 (SPAdes) (version 2) | ecosystem: Environmental > Terrestrial > Deep subsurface > Rock core/Sediment ...
TCTTTGAAACTTTCATAAAAACCATCAGAAATAAACGTATTTTTAAACCTATGGGACAATATTTAATAATGGTAGAGCGTACACAAGAAGAATGGAAGCCGAACAGAACAAAACTGAACAGCATACACATCAAGTACATCAAGTACATCCAGCACATAATCCCGAAAAACATCTAACATTGCCACAAAAAATCCTCTATGGCATGCTTATTGTTTTATTCATACTAATCATAGTATTGTCAATTCGCGCAATGAAAGACCGAGGTCTCGAAGGCTACAACCAATGTGTACAAAAAAAATGCGATGATAAAGGCCAAGATTATTGTCAAAAAACGCGCGAATTAAACAACTGCTGTCTCGGCGCCGGTGGCCAGCTCGGACAGAACGAACAAGGATTAACATGTGTTTTTGAGTGAGCTTATAACATGAATATCGCGCTACTAAAAAGACGAGCAGAAATAGAAAAAGAATCAGCAGTTATTACGATAAACGCATTTGCCGAAGAATTAAAAAAAAGACACAACGTCTTCATCGTCAGCGGAAGAACAAGAAAAGAATATAAGACAGAATTCAAAAAGATCAAAGAACCTATTGACATCATCCACGGATTCTCAGCAGCACCATTAGTAGCACTCAACCTCATCGCAGCAAAACGAACCCAGCCTCATGCAAAAACAATATTCACATTAAAATCATACTCGCGTCATCCGTTAGGCAGTCTCTGGTTTACTCCAATCCTCAACGCAATAAACGCCGTAACCGTTCCAACGCACGTATTCGCAAACAAACTAAAAAGCCACGGCCTAAAAAAGAACAAAATTCACATAATCCATTCATCTCTCGACACTGAAAAATTCGTTCAAAAAAACAAAAGTGAACTAAAAGAGAAGTACAATTACAAAAAAAAGAAAATAGTACTCTATTACGGCAGCCTATTCATAAGCAAAGGAGTAGATTATCTTATCAACGCAAGCAAAGAAATCGAAAACGCGCATCCAAATGCATTAATCCTCATCGCTCCTCGAGAGGGCACAAATGATCAGCTCATCCAGCAAACACAACACAAATCAAATATCAAAATCATTCCAGAAATAAATGTCGTAGATTACGTCAACCTCGCAGATTGTGTAGTTCTCCCATACACAGATTTAGTCGCAACTGAAGGAAATCCATCCTGCATGCTCGAAGCTATCGCCTGCAAAACACCGGTTATAACAACAGACATGCCTGAAATCCAAGAACTATTCAATGAAACAGAAATAGTAATTGTTCCACGAAAAAACGCCCAAGCGCTTGCAGAAGCGATAAACAATCTGCTCAGTAACGAAAAAAAGCGAAAAGAATTGACTGAAAACGCCTACAAAAAAATAAAGCAATTTGACATTCACAAGGTCACAAAAGATTTCGAAGAACTGTATAAGCAGCTCATCCAAGCATAAAGCCCTAGTACCCCAGCTCAATAAGTTTCTTCACGGTTGTATCAGCAATGACATTAAAGTCTTTACGACCATGACTCGTCTTAATTTCAACTGCATCAAACGAATTGCTCAATATTTTCAGCAGCTTCATTTGCCGTTCTAAATCTTCAGGAGGATGATCCGCACGCCTCTTCGTCAGCGTTTGAACATCATTATACAAGTAAAACGTCAGTGTGGGCTGCGGAAAAAACAACAACATTGACTTGCGGATAAAGTGTGGAACATGTTTTATCAAAAAAATGTCACTAAAGTAACGATCCGTCACAACAATTTCTTTATGCCGTTGCGGCAGCACATGTGAAAAGTAACGAATCAGCAAATCAGACATATAAAGAGGCACAGCCGCAATCGCAATACACTTTTTCACGAAAGAAGATGTAATCAATCTCTCATGGCGGATATATACATCCCCCAACTTCTTTACCGGCACAACGTTCGCATTGCCTCGTCCAGCATAAATTAAACTTGCTTTAAAGCGTCGCTCGTTTAACAGTTCAACAAGCCGTGCTGCATTGCTCGATTTGCCCGCTCCATCTGGCCCTATAAACGCAATAAGTGGATACCCCCGAACAAACCACTTGATTACTGGAACATAACGCAGCGGGCAATGTTTCGCAGTAAAAAACCAGCGCAACGACAACAAAAAGAACGAAAGCCATTGTCCAGGACGAGTCAAAAGAAAGTGCGCAACATACAAGTAACATCTCTTTTCCAGGGAGCGATAATCTCCAGATGAAATACAACCCATAATAAAGCGCGCAATCTGAGAGCTAAATATGTTCGCCAGATGTTGTTCAACAAAAGTCGTATCAACTCGAGAATAAAGCGTCCCAATAATCTCTTGATACTTCGGCTTAAAGAAACGCTTGCCTAAGATTGAATGACATATATACATGATGAGCGCATCCTCATCCGACAACACATACGCAAATTCAACGCGCTTCCGTCGTGCCACAACCTCAGCAGCCGACAAGTACGGAATATCATTCCAGTAAACACCATCATTTTGAATATCAAATCCAACTTTCACATGCTGCGCAGGCACATAGACACCATGACCTTGATGACAACGACTAAACTGCTGTGGATATTTGATGCCCCCATGCTCACGTAAAATTGCAGCTGCCTTCTCCATGTCTTCGCCCAGAATAACCAGATCAAGATGCCCTTCGAGTTCCATATCGACAAACAAAAACTCATAATTTCGCAACACACAGTAACGTACGTTTGCATCGTTAAATGCGGTTAATATTTCCCTGAACGTCTGTATGTAAATGTGTTTCATGCGCGTGATAATAGTTTCCTCAGTTCAGCAAAATTAAAAATATGAAGTTGTCGTGCAATTGTAAAGTATAAAGTTGAAGAAAGTACCGTAAGTATAACAGCGCTCCAAAGAGATTCTTTCAACAAGTATAAACCCCCATACTGAATCGCAAAAAAAACGATACTCGGAACAATGAGTTTCCCCCAATCTTTAAATGGCAGTTTCATTTCAATAAACCGTGTTGATCGTATCGTCGTATAAACAAACATAATGATGTAACTAATTGTCGTCGCAAACGCTGCGCCATATATGCCGGTCGATGGAATCAAAATCAAGTTAAGGACAACATTGACAATCGCGGCCATAATGATAATCTTCGTAATTATCTGCGGCTTCCCAATGCCTGAGATAAGATTTTCATGGATAATAGAAACCGTGTAAAAGAGTACACCAACTAAAAGAATTTGAAGTGCAGTTGACCCCGATGCATATGCTGAGCCAAAAAATGTTTCAATAAATAATCGTGAGTAAACAAAGAACGCCCCAATGCAGGGTATGGCAAGTAAGAACACAAATCGATAAATCAAGTGCATGCCCTCCGCTAATCGCTTCTTATCATTTTTCGTCCAAAGTTCTGATGCAAGTGGAAGCATGATAGACGATATTCCTTGTCCAATAAAGAGTAAAATAAGTGCAGTTGGAAGTACAACATTGTAGACGCCAACTTCCGCCGCTGTTCTAAAGTATGTAAGGATGAGCGTGTCAATATAACCAATAATGCGAGCCGCAATCGAACTCAAGAACACAGGCGTACTAAACTTAAAAAGTTGATAGGAAATAGCCTGAAATTGAGTCATCTTATATTTGAGAAAGTTAAATGCCTGAAGTGTTGGAGCAATATAGAGAATAATGAGAATTGGAAAAACAAGAACAAATGCATATAACGGCGTTCGTGTACCATAACCAAGATAAAAAAACACAAACGTCAATACTAACGTAATAATATTCTTCAAAAATTCTGAAAATGCAAACCAAAACATTGATTGAAATCCTTGGAGAATTGCTTTCATCGTGCGGAATACAACGCTCGCAAGAACATATACAATCAAAAACTTCAAGTAAAACGCCGCATCAGCTGCCTGAAAATAATGAACAGAAAGATAGTTTGCACTCAAGAAAAATGCAATGCTCAAAATTAATGACCCAGCAAACTGCATACTAAAAGTGGAAAATATCGCGCTTTTAATCGCACCGTAATCTTCACGAATTTTATACTCAGGAATATGTTTAGACAACGCCTGAAGTAACCCGAGTTCTCGTACAAACAAGAAGAATGTCACAAATGTAAAAACCGCATAAAAAACACCATATTCTGAGGGGGTCATATTACGCGCAAGTACAATGCGATTAATATAACTCACAAAGCTTGCTGCTACATGAAAGAGCATGACCCATGCCGTTCCACGAACTGCGCGTTTGAAGTAAGACATGAGATATAAAATAAGAAGAGTCTTTTTTAAACCTATGGTGATGCAGAGATAATGCGCTCAATCAGATGTATAATTTGAGCATATTTTTCAGGAGAAATAGAGCATAAACGCCCTTGAATTTGAGCTTTTGCCGCCGTAAAAATCATGTTTGCACGGATATAACTGTCAATAGATAAACTTCCATTAATAGTTTCATTATGTTTAACTTCTATACTATAAAGATCTCTACGTATTTGTGAGGTGACTTGACAAAGAATAACGTCATCCCCCATTTCATCCGACAGAACAAGACAAGGTCGAATCTTTCGAGTACTTAAATCCGTATAAGGAAAAGGAAAAAGAACTATGTTGCCTTTTGTAAATGTGCCCACGCTTTGTCCTCCTCTTTCGTATTCCATAGTTTTGCAAGAGTTTTTTCGCTGGCGAGAGAAGTATAAATTCCACCAACAGCTTCATTTTCAAAAAGTCGCTCTCGTAGAAGTTCACGAATTAAATCTTGAAGGGTGTCAAAACCGCGACGTTCTGCATACTTTTTCGCTGAAGATAACATTTTTTCAGATAATTTCAAGCTTATTTGAACAGCCATGCTATTGATAGATACGTAATAATATTTAAAAGTATCGGAGTATGGTATTAGTTCAGATAACTTAGATGCAGAGCGATAAACGTTTCTTTTTGACACTTTTTAATCAGACCATTTGGATGCAACACAACGTCCGTCGTGTTGCTTTTCCCCATTTACGGATTAAAAACGTCAGAGTAGGACACAGAGTAGGACATATAGTCTTCACCATCTCCAAAAGCTAAACAAGTACGAATTCTCATAAAGAATTTTAAATGAGTCATCAATGTTAAGCCTAATGAATCTCAAAAACATAAAGTTCATCGAAAGTCTTGAAACCGAATTAAAAGACAATAAAGTTAAATTCCGGTTCATTGACACCCGCTGGAAAAGCCGAGGCGATGTCGATATTATTGTCGCAAAAGACTCAATAAAACAATTCGAAAAAAATATAAAAACGAAAGGATTCAAACGAAAGGGAGCCTGGCCACCACAAAGCCGAACATATAAAGCATTTCTGAATAACGAACTCATTTCAATAGGCGCTCACATCGGCGGATATATTGGCGGCTTCGGCGGCGGTCTCGGACGTCTCGGCAAAATTCTCGAACCTAAAGACTCATCTGAAACTTACCTTAAACCATCCCAACAGATGTTTATCATTCTCTACAAATATGCAACCCGTAAAGAAAAACAAAAGTACGAATTATATTACGAAGAGTTGCAAAAACAGAATATAGAACAAAATGAATTAAGAGACCTCTGCAAAAAAGCGTTCAAAAATCCAAACGAAATAACAAAAGCAGTAACACAAAAACAACCAATCACACAAATACTTATCAGCCTCACAACATCCCAAAAGCTCGCCGTCTCAATCCGAGGCAAACCCAACAGAATAGCTCGTCGATTATACAGGATTTTCAAGCCCGCCCCATTCGTCGCAATCGTTGGCTGCAACGGCACAGGCAAATCAACAACCGTCCAAAAAGTAGCCGAAAAGTTAGAAACAGAAAACCTCGATGTCGCACGATATTACAGCGGCCGCATGAAATTCCAAATACTTCCAATTAACTTCTTCCTGAGATTCTTTAAACCCGATAAAATAGAAGGAAAAGAAAACGACAAAACAAAAACAACAGAAGTAAAGCAAGAAAAGTACGCCCGCGAAGTCCGCATTTTTCATTCACCCATACTTAACGCAATTGCCCCATTCGTGTATTACGTTGAATACATGCTCAGATATATCTTTAAAATATACCCAAAGAGAGTCTTCAACGACGTCGTCCTCACAGACCGCTCATTCATCGACGTATTCTCCTCACCTAACATGAACAAAAAGATATGCAGAGTATTATTCAAATGCATGCCAAAACCGTATCATATTCTCCTATGGAATGATCCAGAAACACTCGTCCAACGCCGCCCAGAATTCCTCATCGAACATATTAAACAGCAATGCGCAGCATACGAACAGTTCGACAGAATCTACATTCTAAAGCTAAAGACAGACAACTTCAACATCATCGACAAGATAGCAGAAAAGATTGCAAGTTTGGTGTAGGAAAATAGGGTAAGCGTCGTAAATCTGATAGTTCTCGCGATCTCGTGCGGCAACATTGGTGCAGAAGCGAGCCGAATGGCGAGCGGAGGGCACACGAAGTGTGACCGACTGCCACCAATGATGTTGCCGCCATAAAAAAACAATGAAGTTAAAAGACAGAAGTAAAAGTAAAAATCATCTCTTCATCATATCAGCTAAAAACCCAAAGAGTATAATCTGAATACCAACAAGAATCAAAAGCATGCATAACACAGTAGAAGGCAACCGCCCAACCGTCCCCAATGTAATAAAGCGATACACTAACCACAACCCTACCAAAAATCCAAAAAACAAAAACACACCACCAACTCGTCCAAAAAAGCTAAGCGGTTCATAATCTCGATAAATCCTAAATATGTTGATCCACGCTTTAATAGCATATTGCCACGGACTCTTGAACAACCTGCTGCTTCGTGTCCGTCGTGCAGTTATAGAAATCTCAGCAATCTTAAATCGCTGCTTCGCCGCCTTGATAATCTGTTCTTGTGTATACGTAAACGTGTTAATGTAAGAAATAGATTCCGCAACCTCGCGTGTAAACGCCCGAAATCCCGTCGTCGTATCTGTAAGTCGTAACCCCGTCAGCTGACTTAATACTGACGCAAACGCTTGATTCCCCAACTTCTTCAAGAACGGCAACGGCACAACACCAGACTTAAATCGACTACCCAACACAAGATCATAACCCTGCAGAACTTTCTCAATCAGTCGTGGAATTGCATCCGCTGGATATTGTCCATCTGCATCGGTATGAACAATAATATCCGCTTTCAAACGAATACATTCCACCATTTCATCACGAAACGTCTGTGCAAGTCCAGCATTTCTTTTATGCGACGCTACAATCGCACCATGCTGTCGTACAACTTCAACCGTCTTGTCTGTGCTCCCATCATTAAACACAAGTAACGTATAGTTGTAAAACGTGCGCTTCATCACTGCATGGATCTCGTCAATAACACGTCCAATATCTCGTTCTTCATTGTACGCAGGAATACTAATAACAATATGCTGAGGATAAAGTCTAGCCATGAGAAATGACCTCGTGAACCGCTTGCTTTGTTCGCGCAGATTCAAGAATAGAATGAGCAACTCGAAGTGCATAAAGCCCATCTTCACCCGTCACAAGCGCTGCAGGCGTCGTAATGTTCTTCAAAAAGTATTCAATTTCAAGCTGCAATGGTTCCTTCTTCTGAATATTGATCATGCGCACATCGCCCTCAGAAACGCTGCTCCAATCATTCTGAGCAAACGATTTATTTTCAAAAAATGAAAGCTCTTGTGTCAAGTAGTTTACACGAAACATTCCTTTCTTGCCAAATATAGAAATCTGTCGTGTCTTCGTCGGCGACAAATAATTAACATTAATGACACCAAGAACACCATTAGCATACGTCAAAACCGCAATCAACGAATCCTCATGCGTCGCATGCAGCTTCTGCTGTGTTTCAGCATAAATGCGCGAGATTGGCGAATTCATGATGTAATGAATGATATCAATGTCGTGAACAGACAAATCAACCGTAACTCCAACATCAGCAATACGTTCAGGAAACGGCCCAATGCGCTGCACTTCAATTTTGTAGATATCTCCTAATTCCCCAGCCTCAAGCCGCTTCTTCAATTCGATAACCGCCGGATTAAATCGTTCAATATGCCCAATCATCAGCGGAACGTTATGAGTCCGAGAATAATCAATAATCTCCTGCGCTTCCGCAATCGTCGATGCAATCGGCTTTTCAAGCAGCAGCGGAATTTTCTTCTCCATAACTGCCAACGCACAATCTTTATGATATTTCGTAGGAACAGCCACCGTCACCGCATCAAGCTTCTCAGAATCAAGCATCGCCTGATACGATGTATACCATCGCGCATTATACTTCTTTGCAACTTTCTCTGCCTGCCGTGCGTCAGGATCCGCAACCGCTACAAGTCTCACAGAATCGATATTAAAGAGCACACGCGCATGGTTCTGTCCCATGCTTCCTACCCCAATCACTGCAACATCCATAAGCGGGTTCTGTGCAGGGTTGTTTATATACGTTTAGCTGATAAAAGCTAGATGAGCTATCTTATAACGTAGTCAGGTTATATTTGTTCAACAATAGAATCAGCAAAGAGGGGGGCCTAGCCGTATTCGTCGTTCTGCACGCGAAGTGTTCTTCGCTAGTCGCGTTCGGCAGCGTGCCGCGACCACCCCGATGGTTTGATTAAAGATGCAAAGTGTAGATTCGCGTCCATAACTTAAACAGCAATTAAATATATTTCATCCCTTCCTTAACCATTTTCGCAATATATTCCACATCAGCCGAAGTTACTAAAGGATGAATCGGCAAACTCAACACCTGCGTACACAGTTTCTCAGCAACCGGAAAATCTCCTCGTCCTGCAAGATGTCGTACGTGATGTAATGGCATCGGATAAAACACTTTACAGCCAACACCCTTCGAAGTTAAAAATTCAGCAAGTTTGTCCCGTCCAGAAGCAACACGAATTGTATACTGATGAAATACATGAGATAAACCATGCGGCACAACAGGAAGAGTAATTCCATGGACACCGGAAAGCAATTCAGTCATAAGTGCCGCATTCTCCCGCCGTCGTGCAGTCCAGTCATCAAAATGTTTCAATTGCTCAATTGCTATCGCAGCCTGCAAGTCAGTCAAACGATAATTATATCCCAACATCTCATAATTATACTGTTTATCAGGATGCTGCCCATGATGTCGAAATTTCCGTATAAAATCCGCAACCGCATCAGAATTCGTCGTAACCATGCCGCCTTCGCCGCACATGATATTCTTGGTAGCATACAGTGAGAACGCACTCACATCGCCCAGCGAGCCAACACGCTCGCCATGATGATCTGCCCCAACTGCTTGACACGCATCAGCAATAATACGCAAATCACTTTTAGCAATCCGCTTCAGCGATGCATAGTCCGCCGGCAGCCCATACAAATCAACAGGCATAATCGCCGTCGTGCGCGCATTAATTTTGCGATCAACATCCACCGGATCAATCGTAAACGTTTCTTCGTTAACATCCGCAAATACAACACGAGCGCCCGCCATTTGAATTGAGTTAGCCGTCGCAACAAACGTAAACGGCGTCGTAATAACTTCATCGCCCGGTTTTACACCAACAGAACAAACAGCAGCATGCAACGCTGCAGTTCCATTACTTACTGCAACCGCATGCTTCGTGCGGCAAAGAAGAGCAAATTTTTCTTCAAGTTCCTTCACTTTAGACCCTTGAACGATCATGCCCGAATTCAGAACATCAAGCACTGCCTTCTTTTCACCATCTCCGATAATAGGTTGAGCAATTCGGATCATGTTGCACCCGCATCTCGAAGTGAAACTCCACAATCAACACATCTATCCACCAACTTTCGCCCACACTTGCAAACATATCCCGCAAGTTTAGCCGGGCTTCCAAACACTAATGCATAATCAGGAACATTCTTCGTTACAACACTGCCCGCCCCAATCATCGCCCACGAACCAATAGAGACTCCTGGAAGTATAACCGAATGTGCGCCAATACTTGCACCCATCCCAACAGTCGTCTTTGACACTTCCCAAGCCTGAGCAGATTTCAGCGTCCCATCAGGATTCACAGCACGCGGCACTTTATCATTTGTAAAACACACATGCGGCCCAACAAACACGCCATCATGAATAGTGACACCATGATACACAGAACAATTATTCTGAATCTTCACATTATTACCAAGTGAAACCTGATGATCGATGTACGAGTTCTTTCCAACGACACAATTCTTTCCCAGTGAAGCGTTCTCACGCACATGGACATGATGCCAAATGCTCGTTCCTTCACCTATGCGAACGTTTGAATCTACAATCGCCGTAGGATGAATTTTAAATGCCATGTTTCAACAGTATCTCCACAATCTTTTCTGATGCACCGTACGTATGACTTATTCTGATTGATTTAATGCGTTCGAGTTCACGATCATTGAGTAATTTCTCTGCCGCATGCACAATGGGCGAAGTAGCCGCACCCGTAAGCATATTTTTGCCCAATTCAACATATCTGATCCATTCTGTTTCGTCGCGCGGAATAATACAGGGCACATTTAACAACGCAGCCTCTTCCTGCACGCCACCGCTATCACTTACACAAAATCGAGCATGTGATAGTAACTTCAAAAACGGCAGATACGAAAGTGGTTTTATAATTTTAACGCTGGAATCAAGTTTAAATCCATGTTTTTCAAGTGACGCAGCAGTACGCGGATGGAGTGGAAAAACAACCGTAATTCGACGTGAAATCTCATTAATAGCGGACACAATATTATGCAGATTCTCCTTAATATCCGTATTTTCTGCGCGATGAACCGTCACAACAGCATATGCCGCAGATAAAAACCCCAATTCGCTGATAATAGTTGAGGTGTCCGCAAATTTCCTATTTCGAGTAAACACATCAGCACTCGTATTGCCAACCAAAAATAATTTCTCAGAATCGATACTCTCAGATTTTAAATTGCGTAAAGCCACTTCATCCGGTGCAAACAATAAATGAGCAATATGATCTACAATTTTCCGATTAATTTCTTCAGGTTGAGAAAAGTTAAATGATCTGCATCCTGCTTCCACATGTGCAACAGTAATACCGAGCTTCACTGCCGCAAGCGCACCAGCAAGTGTTGAATTAGTATCGCCTTGAACAACAACAATATTCGGCTTTTCTTTGATCAAAATATCCTCAATTTTCTCCAACATGCGTGCGGTTTGTTTTCCCGCTGCCATTGATCCAACATCAAGCTGATAATGAGGCAATGACAATTCTAACTCTTTAAAGAACACTGCATCCATCTCATAGTCATAGTGTTGTCCTGTATGAATCAAAATATGTTTAGTCTTCGAATCCAGCAAAGGCAAAATAGATGACAGTTTAATTATTTCCGGCCGCGTGCCAAGCACCGTCACAATTTTCATTGAAGTCACAGGAGTCATTGCACTCATAACGCCGCCCCAAACTTTGATTTTACAATCTTCAAAATCAATCGCAAATGGTCTTTAATCGTCCGAAACGTCTTCATTTTAGAAATGCCAAATGCACGCGAATTGAGCGTCGCCGGAATCTCTGCCGCTTTATACCCGCGCAGTAATGCTTTCGCCAACAATTCAGTAACACCCATGAACGTATTCGATTCAATAATGATAGTCTTCACAACCTCTTGTCGATACACACGAACCATCGCAGTAAACGTATGCAGCTTCGATCGTAACAAAAAGCGATAGATAGCACACACCGTCGAACTCAAAAACAGCCGATAACGAGGAACATTCATGACCGTCCCAAGTGGATGATAGGGCGACACCGTCACAATATCAACATTCTTTTCCTTCAACACACGCAGCATCTCAACGAGTAAAAACGGATCATAAGTGCAATCACTATCTAATGCCGCAACATAGTCCCCGGTCGCATGATAGAAACCAGTTCGAAGTGCAGCGCCCAAATTCTTGTTCACTTCATGAGGAATAATAGTAACATACGAAAAACTTCCAAAATATTCACGCAATAAATCCTGCGTCTTATCTGTGCTTCCATCATCAATAAACAATAATTCAACAGTATATTCCTTCTGCAGCTGCTCAATCAAGGGCGGCAGCTTCTCTGCGAGCTGCGGTATGCCATCTTCCTCATTATAGCAGGGAACAACAATCGAAAGCTTTTCCATAAGCTCTTCGATAACTGGGAGTATAAAATGCTTATGGTAAAATATACGTAATAGGTTAGATAAAATTTGATTGGGAAAAATGTTGTCCTCCTCCTTGGCGGTGGTCGGCCACGCTATTGCGTGTCCTCCGCTCGGTATTCACCTCGCTCCGTCACGAGGCAGCTGCCGAACGTGACTAGCGTGGATCACCACGCGTGACGCCACGGAGAACAACATTTTTACGGTGACAGACAAATTTATTACGATGACAATCGTCGTGCTAACCCCTCTTTGCTGATTTAATTAGTCAATATGATTGTAATTGTACAAGCTAATTTTTAATAAAAAATCCCAACCGCAGCAGAGCTGCGGGGTATTTTTTAAGCCTCAGAACTGAGTAAATTGATTAGCCGTAGCAGAGCTACGGAGTATGTACTCAGTTTGAGCAATCAAAGGTCACCAAAAGCCTAGAAAGAAACTAGCGTGGCTTTTGATAAACAGCATAATCCGCAGAACGATCAGTTCGAGGTGGATAAACATCAAACGAAGGTGGGAAACTATCAAACGAAAAAGTAATTTCTATTGCCTGTTCCAGACGTCGAAATTCACGCGGAACATAAACTATTTGGCCTGAACGAGGAGCTGGAAGAGATTCATTGGAAAAATATACGGACGCCGGAATATGCCCAGCCCTGGGACCGAGATCAACCAAGATATCAAAACAAGGAATCAACGCGGTAATAGAAGCGCCCGAATATACTTCTGAATAGCCATCAAAGAAAAGCTGCCGAATAGGAAGTTCTGAATTATGTGGAGTTACTGAAAGAAACGTCTTGAATCGAGGAACATAAGGCTTGCCAAGTTTCTGCACAACCTGTCCATCAGGTGGAGGTACAGCATAGTATACAACATCATCCATGTCAACCTTAAACTGATGTCGAAACACAAGTTCATGCAACAATCGAGCGGAGGATTCAACTTCTGTTCGTCCATTTTTTAATAATTTATCAAGAGTTTCTTGGTGATGTGCAAAAGAATCAGGCGTGATTGAACGCTTTTTAGCCATGACTTAAACGACGACAACGAACTATATAAGATTATAGAAAGTAAAGAATACCCCTCCGAAAGCCTTATTAAGAGAAATAAATGCCATAACAGTATGGTAGTAAAAAAGAAGATCAAAGCAATCGTCGGCAGAGAATACGTCTTAACTGAAAACAGCGACGAAGCGCGTGAGCTCTACAACCAAAGCCGTTTCGGCACAATCATAGATAACGGCAAAGTAAAACTCTCTTTATTAGAAGGCCTTTTCCTCATGCAAGCAGAAAAACTCACATTAAAGGATGCCCAAGGAAAAAAAGTAAACTTCGACAACTTCATGAAAAAATCCTCAAAACTTGAACCGAAGTTCTGGATCAAATACATAGTCTACAAAGACCTGAGAAGCCGTGGCTACATTGTAAAAACCGCACTGAAGTTCGGCGCTGACTTCCGTGTCTACGATCGTGGCGTTAAGCCAGGTGAAGACCATGCCCGATGGGTCGTCTATCCTGTGTATGAAGGTGAATCGCTCACATGGCATGAATGGGCAGCAAAAAACCGAGTAGCACACTCAACTCGAAAGCGTTTGCTTATCGGCGTTGTCGACGAAGAAAACGACGTGAGTTACTGGGAAGCCCGTTGGATGCGACCGTAGTTCTAGTCGTAAGAGTTCTAACAGATTTAGTAGTAAAAATATAATTCTCCGTGGCGCAGATGAGGCGAATGTCTCGAGAATCCGAAGATTCTGGAGACACCAGAAGCCAAAGCTTCTAAGCGCCGAATAGGGCAAAGCTTTAGCTTGTCACCGAAGCTCGCTGAGCGTGACTAACAAAGATACTTTGTGTGTGACCGTCTGCCGCCATAAAGGTCGCGAGGCATTGTCGAACGCGACTAGCATAGTACACTATGCGTGGAGAATAATAGTTTTTGCTGGAAGTATCACACCTTCACAGAATCTAAATCTATTTAAATTAAATCGGACTGCCCGGAACCATGGCGGTTGATGATGATATTCTAGAATTCATGAAGCAGCATGGACCATTACTCCCAGCAGATATAGGCCGTCACATCAAAACAAATATCATATTTGCATCTGCATATTTATCAGAGTTATCCTCGCGTGGCAAAGTAAAAATTTCGGCATTAAAAGTTGGCGGCAGTCCAGTTTATTATTTACCCGAACATCACGACAGACTTGACAAATTCGCATCAAATCTCAATGAAAAAGATTTGCGCGCATACGACCTATTAAAACAAAAGCAAGTACTGCGCGATACACATATGACACCGTTAGTCCGTGTCGCTCTAAGAAGTATCAAAGATTTTGCTTCGCCGGTAACAGTCACATTCGAAAACAAACAAGAGCTATTCTGGAAATGGCACAATGCGTCAGATGACGACGTAAAAAAGATAGTTCAGCAAGAACTAGGTATTCAGCCCGAACAAAAAGTTCAAGAAACTGAAAAAATCCAAGAAATAGAACAGGAAAAAACACAAGTGCCTGAGTTAAAGAAAACAGAAGTAACACCGAAAGTTGAACAAAAAACACTCACTAAAAAAACAAAAAAAATCGAGCAAAAAAGTGAGCGTATTGAAAAGAAAACAGAACAGAAAGGTGAAAAAGTAGAGCCAAAAACCGAAATAAAAATTGAAAAGCAACCACAGAAATTAGAAAAAATAGAACAACCAGAACTCAAAAAAAAGCTCATCCAATCCGAATCAATAATAACCGAAAGTGAAAATCGATCAAACTTTGACTTCATGCTTCAAGTCGAACAATTTTTTAAGGAAAAAGAAGTAAAAACACTCCGCCAAACTGTTGTCAAAAAAGGAGTCGATATAGACTTCATGATAGAAATCCCCTCACCCATGGGAAAACTGACGTATTACTGCAAAGCGCTGAACAAAAAGCGCCCAACTGAAAAAGACATAAGCAGCGCATTAATTTCAAGTCAGGTCCACAAAATGCCCGTCATATTCCTGCATGGCGGCGAACTAAGCAAGAAGGCACAAGAGCTTGTAAAAACTGAACCTTTTAAAATGATGACGCTCTACCAGCTCAATCATTGAGAATATAAAATAAATAAGATTCTCAATGATGCTTGGAAGACAGAAGATTATTATAGCATAATTATGTCTTCCATTGTATGGGCGTTAAACTGAAGGATCTCATTGCTCCAAAAGCGATCGAGATAAAAGATCTCCGAAACAAAGTGCTCGCTGTTGATGCGCACAACATATTGTATCAATTTTTAACCACAATTCGCCAAAGAGACGGCACACCACTAACAAACAGCGAAGGAAAAATAACATCACATCTCAACGGTTTATTCTATCGATGTACAAAATTCATGGAAGAAGGATTAAAGCTCGCGTTTGTATACGATGGTATTCCACCAAAACTAAAAGCAAAGGAGATTGCTGCACGGCGCGAAATGAAACAAGCTGCGACAGAAAAATATAACGAAGCAAAAATCGCAGGCGACACGAATGGAATGAAAAAGTTCGCGTCCCGCGCAACATATTTATCAAAAGACATGATTGAAGAGAGTAAAAAACTTCTCAATTTGCTAGGCATTCCCGTAATTCAAGCACCAAGTGAAGGCGAAGCGCAAGCAGCATTCATGACACAACGAGATGCGTATGCTGTCGTCAGCCAAGATTATGACAGTCTCTTGTCAAACTGCACACGAGTCGTTCGTAACCTCTCAATCGAAGGAAAACGCAAGAAAGCCGGCACATTAACCCATACAACAGTAAGTCCCGAAATTATCGAGTTAAAAGACGTCCTCAACACACTCCAAATAACACAGGATCAACTCATTACAATGGGAATACTTATTGGAACTGATTACAACAACGGGGGCATTCCTGGCATCGGCCCAAAAAAAGCGCTCAAATTAGTGAAGGAAATAAAAAATCAAAACGAGTTATTCACAAAAGTCGAATGGAATAAACACTTTGACATCGATTGGAAAGATATTTTCGACACGATAAAAAACATGCCCATAACAAAAGAGTACAAACTAGATTGGAAAAAACCAAAGATAGAAGAGTTGAGAGAGTTCCTCATAAAACAAAGTTTCACTGCAGAACGCATCGATCAAAAATTAAAAGTGTTCACAGAAAACACCGAAAAGAACCAACAAACAGGTTTAGGACAATGGAGTAAATAATGAACAAATCAAATGCAAAAAAAAGAAAAAAAACATATTCGAAATCAGCAGGAACACTCACAGCAAAAGTCAAGTTCAATGATGCACAAAAACTGATTGAACAATTAAAAGCAAAGCAAGTATACGATGATAATTACAAAGTAGGTCGAGACAACGAGTACTTGTATGTTCCATTAACAAGTCAAAATCTAAATAAGAAAAAGTTGTTGGATTTAATTTTAGGGGATTTTGACTTTTTGAAAATGGGTCGCAGTAAACAGCAGGATATTATAGACCCATTTTCATTAAAGAAAGTCAACGGATTAACAATCATAAAAACCATACTTGAAAAAAAAGAAAACAAAATAAAAGCAAATGATTTAATAGACAAGCTATTGACAAAAGAAGAGCGTGAATTACTCCCAAAAGCCCACGAGATTATTGGTGACATTTTAATTCTTGAAGTTCCCAAGTTACTAAAAAGCAAAGAAAAAAAAATAGCAGAAATCTTCTTACAAACACACAAGCAAATAAAAACAATCGTCAAAAAGAAAGACGCACACAGTGGCGTATTCCGAACAAGAAAAGTCCAAATCCTCGCAGGACAGAAAAAGAAAGACACGACCTACAGAGAAAGCGGCCTAAATTTCAAAGTCAATATCGAACAAATGTACTTCAGTTCTCGATTAGCAAATGAACGCCTCAGAGTCGCAAAACTTGTCAAGCCAAAAGAGAATGTCCTGATTATGTTCAGTGGTGCCGCTCCCTACGTCTGCGTCATCGCAAAACATGCACAACCAAAAAGTGTTACAGGCATCGAAATCAACCCCGAAGCTCACAAATACGCCGAAGAAAACGTCAAGCTCAACAAACTCAACAACATTAGCCTCTACTGCGGCGACGTAAATAGCATCGTACCAAAACTAAAGAAGAAATATGATAGGATCGCCATGCCCTTGCCAAAAACAAGCGAAGACTTCTTGCCATTGGCATTAAAACATGCTAACAAAGGCGGCACAATCCATTATTATACATTTCGCGACGAAAAAGACATCGATGGCGAACAAAAAAAAATAAATGAAATCTGCAAATCCAACGGCAGAAAGTGCACAATCCTCAAATGCACCCACGTCGGCCAGCACGCGCCCCGAGTATGGCGCGTGTGTTACGACATTAAGGTAGAGTAGTAAAAGTTCTAACAGTAAATAGTTCTCGTTCTCCGTAAGACGTATTCTCGTTACTCTCGTGTCCTCCGTGGCGCAGATGAGGCGAATGCCGAATAGGGCAAAGCGAAGCTTGTCGTCGAACGTAAGTGAGCACGACTAGCAAAATATACTTTGCGTGTGACCGTCTGCCGCCATGAAGGAGGACAACATTTTCTAAAAAATATCTAAATCAAATAAATTTGTACACGCTCAGCAGTTACTATACTTCTGCCATAGACGGCATGGGTGTTCACTTCTTCCTTGCGTTTTGTACAAAATTGAAATGAATGAGACCGTTTAATAATGTTTCTACCAAAATCAATATAAACACTAAATAAAAACGTAGCCTATGCTCCATCTCGCCGGCTGCATCATTCTCGAAAACAAGAGTATCCTCCTTCTCCATAGAATCTCAAAAGACTGGTACGAGTTACCCGGCGGCAAAATCGAACAAAACGAAACATCCGATGCTGCTGCAATCCGCGAACTAAAGGAAGAACTAAACTGCACAGTCCAAATCCAAAAGAAAATCGGCGAAATGAATTTCAGCGAAAACAACAATTCAATGAAGTACACCTGGTTCTTAGCAAAGTTAGCAGTAAACCAAACCCTAAAAGTCGGTGAAAAAGCCCACGACCATTTTAAGTACATCCCACTCACTGAACTCCACAAGTATAAGTTATCACCAAATATGATGAATCTCAAGAACGAAATCGAAAAAGGTAATGTAAAACTAAAAATAATAAAATAGAATCACCCAAAAATATTCATATCATCCTCTTCTTCTTCATGTGCCTTGACTTTAGTTATAGCACCAAGTAAGTCATCTCGTGTAATCGACGTCCGATCTTCTCGAATTGCAAAGTATCCAGCTTCAGTAACAGCCGCACGAATTTCAGCGCCGCTAAAATTATCCATTTTATCTGCAATTTCTTTCAACTCGATTCCTTTCGCTAACTTAACATCTTTCGCATGAATTTTGAGAATATCATGACGACCATCAGCATTTGGCAAATCAATATGAATCAATCGATCAAGCCTGCCCGGTCGAATGATTGCCGAATCGAGCACGTCTTTCCTGTTTGTGGCACCAATAATCTTGACATTATCCAACGGTTTGAAACCATCAATTTCATTAAGCAGCTGCATGAACGTTCGATTAACTTCACGTTCGCCGGACGTCCCCATTTCCATACGTCGCGCTGCAAGTGAATCAAGTTCATCGATAAAAATGATACTAGGCGCTTTCTCACGTGCAAGTTGAAAAACTTCTTTTACAAGTTTAGCACCTTCGCCAATGAACTTTTGAACAAGTTCGCTTCCAGCAACATGAATGAACGTCGAATCTGTACTTTTCGCAACCGCTCGAGCAAGTAACGTCTTACCCGTACCCGGTGGCCCATACAAGAGTATACCCTTCGGAGGTTTGATACCAATTTTCTTGAATAATTCAGGTTTCTTCAGCGGCAATTCAACAACTTCTTTGATGTCTCGCACTGCAGATGATAGTCCACCAATTTCTTCAAACGATTCTTGAGGTTTTGAAACAATAACAAACTTTTCAACATTATATTTTTGAGTCAACTTGATTTTCTTGACAACATTCAAATTACGCTGTTCAACAAGTACTTGATCACCTGACCGAAGTTGATCGCAGTCAGCTGACACATTGCATAAGAATTTATTACCGTTTGGAATTCGAATAATCGCCTGTTTATCTTTAAGCGAGCTCACAACCTCGCACACCATAAGTGCAGGAACTTTCAGTCGTCGCAACTCTTGATCTAACTTCGTAACCGTATCACGAAGCACAGTGTTTTCTTCTTCGAGTGGATTATTCGTCGTCGTATACGAATAAACAACATTATCAAGCTTATTTTCCCCAGCCATACTATTATTGAAGAGTGAGGGTATATAAACGTTTAGATAGGAGATACTGGTTTAGCTTTTGTAAGTAGTGAATACTATAGAACACACTTCGACATCTTTAATCAGCGAATGGGGACACTCAGGACAACGCGTCGTGCTGCACTCCACTTTGCTGATTATAGTCGATAAGTAAGATAAATAGGACTAAAAGTACGAGATATGCAATTGTCTCTTTAATTTTAATCTTCGATTCATAAAAAAAATATAATGCTACAAAACTATTTAAACGATACACTATAAGTCACATTCATGGGCCAGTAGCTCAGTTCGGTAGAGCGCACCGTTCGCAACGGTGCGGCCTCGGGAGACACAACAGTGTCCGAGAATTCAAATCCCGACTGTCCATGTTTTCACTTATTTTTCTGTCGATAATTTTCCAAATACTCGTCATACAGTTTCATCGTCTCTCGAACAATCGACGGAATCTCAAACATTTTTCCATCAATGGAAGAAATCGGCAACACTTTCGCAGACGTACTTGTCAAAAAGAAACCCTTGTACTTCCCAACGTCAGAAAGTTTCAACTCCCTCTCCTGAATCTTAATATCCCGACCTAAAGCCTCAGTCAACGTAATCTTCGTCACACCTTCAAGTACATGAGCGCGCGGCGGCGTAAAGATAGTTTTTCCATCAGTAAAAAAGAAGTTCGTTCGCGTTCCCTCACGAATGCATCCCAAATTATCGACAAGCAGCGCATCATGCGCTTTACTTTCGTGTGCTTTTCTATAGGCAATAAAACTCATCAACATGTTCAGCGTCTTCGCCTGCGGAAATATACGTTCACCATCATATGTTACAACAGCAACACCATCCCGATATTCTTTATCTGACACATATTTTGGTGCAAGCGCAAACACATACAAATCAGGATCATGTTTCCCTGATCCGCCCATTAACAGCATCTTAAGATTAAATGATTCTTCACCAACAGAACCAACAAACGAATTCAAAATCTTCACAATGGATGCTAAAGAATACTCATGAGAAAGTCCAATCGTCTTCGCCGACAAAAGCAAACGTTCCGCATGCAATTTCGGAAAGTACAACAACCCATGTCGAACTTTTAACGTCTCATAGACGCCATATCCATAAACAAACGCAAGATTATCAACAGAAACAACTGCGTCTTTCAAAGGTTTTAATTCACCGTTAAGAGAAAAATATTTACCAATCATTCAGCTGATACTTTCTTTGCCTTTTTAGAAGCTTTCGGTTGTGCAGCTTTTTTCGTCGAACCGCGAACACGCATTGGTCGTGCGCCCTTCGTCTTTGGCTTCGTTTCAAGAACTTTCAATCCAAGTTGTTCAAACGCATGTTTCACGTCTGCGTGTGATGCACCTTTCTTCAAGTCAACATGCTGAGGTGTTGGCTCTAAATGTAAAACATTCACTTCTCGTCGTCGTGTTTCACCATCAACAAGCACAGTATGCCCATTAACAACATCAACAACAACGCAGCGCTTACCTGCATCGCGTCCCGCAATCTTTAAACAAAGTCGTCCAACATCAAACATGGGAAACCCTCGATCCAGTAATTATTTTTTGTCGTAAACATGGACTGCACAACACACCGCCATAAGGTCGTTCAGGTCGTCGCTCAGTCTTTCCAAGTTTATTCATGTCCGCAACACGAGCTCGTGGAACTCCTTCCAATACTCGTCCACACGCCGCACAGTGATGTTTTCCAAACTTAGGTTTGACAAAATGAGTAACAGTACGTCCGCCTGGCGTTTTAACTTGAATACGCTTCAACGTTCGTGATCGTTTTTGGTTATTGACCATAAGGTTCAGCTCAAATAAGCTCTTATCCGACATTTCAGTACGGGGGTTTATAAACATTTGGGTCTCACCCAAATGCACCAGAAGCAACGCTTCTAAGTGCATTTTGTTCGGCAGAACTAAATGTGCCAGAAGCGCACTTCTAAGTACATTTTGTTGGAGAGAGTAAAATTATTGTAATATCGTGCGGCAACATTGGTGCAGAGCGAGCCGAATCCTCGAGAATCGCAGATTCTGGAGGTGCCAGAAGCTTGCTTCTCAGCAGGCGAGCGGAGGGCGCGGAACGCGACCGACTGCTACCAATTATGTTGCCGCAAAGTAGTCTTTAAATGAAGATAATATTATTCTGAAAGCAATCCACCAATTCATTCTTAATTAAAGAGAAACAAAATTCCGAAGGTTTATAAACAAAAATGGAATCCAAAACCCTATGAGGTTTAAAAAAGGAGGTGTGATAGGAGTAGTTATACTTCTCGCCATCTTAAGCTCATTTTCTACCGATGCATCCGCTGTTCCAGGCTGTTTCAATGAGCCAGGTTTTGTCACAAGCCATAACGGCCGTTCAGGCTGTGAATTCATCGAAGAAGCAGTCGCTCGTGACATCTGCAGTCAAGGCGGAACAAAAACTCCGCAAGAAACTCAACTGTGTATCTCCCTCTATTTCGATACATCCGTAACATTATGCAGTCAATTAAGCATCTGCACCCGAACACCAAACACCTGGTGTGGCGGATTGGGCGACACATGTCAAGCAGTTAATTTCCAAGCAGAATGTACAAACCGACAGGAATGGATCGGACTAATGAACGGCGCACAACCGCCCCAGCCAAACCGTTGTGCCCAAGGCTGTTGCGCTTGTACATCTACAGGAATTTGTCCTCGCGATGCAACTACATCCGACCCAACACTTGTTACCCAAGAACAATGTCAGCAATACTGTTCTGGATTTCCTGGAATCAATGTAGGCCAATTCAAAGTCGGCGCAACCGTTGCCGAATGTAGAATCACATGCCAAACACCAATCACCGCACTCAACGGTCGAATCACCGGCGTCGTACGTGACAACAACAACCCGAGCAACCCAATCGCAGACGCAATCGTTCGTGCATGGAACGAAGTTGCACAAACAGACGCCCAAGGACAATACGAATTAAGAAACATCCCATCCGGAAACACGTTAATAACTGCTTCCCATCCATTATTCACAACTCAATCAGCGCAAATAACACTAACCGCGCCAGTAACAACCGCAACACAAGATTTCCAGCTTGCCCGCGCACAGAAAGGAACAATCCAAGGAAGAGTAACAGACGCAAATAATGCACCTGTAAAAGATGTCATTATCACAAGCGGCGACGTAACAACAACATCAGTTACGGACGGTACATACAAACTCCTCGGCGTACCTTTCGGTCAACAGACAGTAAGTACATCACACAGCGATTTTGAACCAAAACAAGAAACGATATCCACACCATTAAGTGCACAAAACGATGTTGCAACACTCAATATCCAGCTCACTCGACTACAACAAGCAACCCTAAACATAGAAGTAAAAGACGGCACACAACGCCCTGTAGCATTCGCTGCAATCACAATAGATAATGTATTTGTCGGACATGCAACAAGCTCAGGCACATTTGAAATTAAAGTGCTAGCCACTTCACAAGGAACTCAACACATCGTGAAAGTTTCACACCCAAATTTCAATCCAATAGATTCTCAAACAATTACCGTCCAAAATTCCGAAGTAAAAACGCTTTCATTTCTCGGAGTCGCAATTAATCGAGAATGTGCAAATCCGGTAAAGAAACCAGTTGATAATTTTAGAAGTGAAAACGTGCGCGGCGAAAAGTCCGTAGTGTTAAAATGGACACAACCATGCGTCGGCGTCGTAAGCTACGCAATAAGTCGCCGAGAAAAAATTGGCCAAGGTTCGCCCATCGACGTCTTCAAAGAAATCGCAGTCATTGGGACAGTCCAAGGAGTGCTAACGATAGAAAGTTTCAAAGACGAAGATGTAGAATGGGGAAAAACGTATGAATACTCCATTGTCGCAATCTACACGGATGGCGGCGTCCGAAAATCCGACGAACGGAAGACAGAAATAAATATCGGCAACGCACGCTGTGAAGGCACGTTTAAATCAAACGACGCAATCGAATTCTGCAGTGACGACGACACAAAACGTCAGCAATGTAATGCAAATAACCAAATCGTCCCCGCAGAAAGTGGCGGCGCGTTGAACGATCGAGATTGTTCACGACAAGGTTCAACATTTTTCTGCAGTGTAACAAGCACAGGCGACACAAGATGTCGAGACGCAGGCAGATGTACCGCATCACGACAACTAGCTATCCCTTTTGGCCTATGGTTCATGCCTTTTAGCCCGACAGGATGTTACGGCGCGTTTAATCCAGATTCACAGGGACTATTTGATAACTTTTGTACATACGATAAAGCATTAAGTGGCACAATTTTCGACCAATGCATTTCATGTAACCAAGTAGATTCTTGTTCAGATTACAAAACAGAAGATGCCTGTACCATAAACAACTGTCGTGCAGGCGACAAGAATGAGTGTGGTTGGGTGCCCGCATCAAATGAATTAAACACAGGTTTTTGTGTCGAAGCAGACAGCAAGAAAAACGATGAATGCAGCGCATGCTCAAACGGCGACTCCGTATTCAGTGGAAAATGTTCAGCAGATATCTGTATGGCACTCGGCGCATGTTTCTCGCGACCTGACAAAACCACATGCACAGAATGTATTACAGGAGAAACCCAATGTGAAGCGTTCACAACAAAGAACGAGTGTATCGGAAACGGCAACAACCCAAGAGTTATTGGCGGGATATATCGTGAATCTGAAGACGCATGTACCATAGGCCGTTGCGCATGGGACACAAACGCACAATTCTGTTTTAAAGACGGCAACGCCGACGGCGCAGACGATTGTAAAAATTCTCAAGGCTCGAACTGCGGAAAAGATAGCACACCCCCAACAACAACCATCCTCCCAGGAATTGTCCGTATTGGTAAACTCAGTGACAGTATCCAATTCATTGCAGATGACAATCCAAATCGTGTATTCGCATGCATCAGCAAAACAAACACCTGTTTCCCTGATAGAAGTGGTACAACAAACGTATTTGGCTACATAACAAATGGAAGTAACACAAATATCGCCAGTGCAACCGCCCAAGAACTTGGCCTCGACAACGTGTATGCTCTTGGTACTGCCGGCCCAACACGATATTTCATCCGTTTCTTCTCAGAAGACATATTTTCTAATATCGAAAACATAAAGAGTGTCGCAATTGAAGCCGATTTAGATGCACCAAAAATCACAATTGAAAATGTAACAGAATTGCTACTACCACAATCAAAAGTGAAGTTAATCGTTCATGTCGACGAGCCCGCAAAATGTGTTGACGAACTGAAAAACATCGGTTCACAAGAGATTATTCCATCAAAGATGGTGACAACACGTGGATCCGAATTCGTAACAGATTACATATTGCCAGACAGCATCTACGAGTACACCGTAACTTGTACAGACGATTTCAGCAATGAAGGAACTGAGGTCATTCCTGATCTGTTAGTAGACAACGACGATTCAATAACTGTAAAAAGTCCGCCACGTGCAACAAATAATACGTATTTCCCCATTATTGTAGAAACAACCGATCCATCATCCTGTGAACTCGTTGAAGGTTCAGCAAAAGAAATAATGACGACAGATAGTACAAGAAAAACACACACATCACAACCGCGCACGTTCCCTGCAAACGTCCATCAAACAACGCTCCGTGTTGAATGTGTCGAAGACGGCGCATTTGGTAGCGATCATCACACTAAATTCCTGCTGTTCGCAGTTGACCAAGCACCCCCATTAACAAGAATTCATCTCAGCGGCAAAGACGGTTTAGAACGAGAATTTAATAATTCAGGTTGGAACGGCCAATTCACATCAGAAGTCGAAGTTGCATTAAAATGCGCTGATCTGCCCGAAGCAAACGGCCGAGAGCTTGGATTTGGTTGCAAAGAAACGCTCTATTGTCTCAACGCCACGGCAGAATGTATTCCAAAAGAAACAAAAACACCCATCGTAGTTGATAAAAACACACAGATATGTTACTTCTCTAAAGATAAACATGGATTTACCGAAATTAGAAAATGCGGAACAATAACGGTTGACAAAGGATTCGGAATAAAATTCATAACACCAAGATACGGTGTGAGTAGCGTCAGAGAATTCGATCTCGGCATTTCAACTGAAATACCAAGCGACGTCTGTAAATGGGTAAATGCCGTGCCATTCGCAATTAATTTCAATGCCATTGTAGCTGGACGCAATATATTCCAAAAAGTAAGTCCAAACGAATTCAAAATACCAAAATTCAACGAACAAATAAGTTTGACTGACGGAGATTTACACGAGATAGACGTCATCTGTAATGCAACCAACGGCGTCATATCTCCACCTCACCGATTACTTATCGGGTTTGATACAACCGCCCCAAGAATAAGAAACGCGCAAGCCCTGCCACGAACCGTAATCGAAGGCAACAACGTACGAATCAATATTGAAACAGATGAATCAACACTCTGCCGTTATGGCGTAGGAAAGACGTTCACAGAATTAACAAGTACGTTCGACGGATTCCAAGATGACTTCTTCCTCGACGAACATGAAGCAATAATTAATTTGGATAGTGCACATGACCAAAAGTCACACGCAATAAATGTAAGCTGTATAAACCGTGCAGAAATACCCTCGAACATAACACAAGTAGAATATAGTGTAAACTTCTCAACAGTTGGAGCGATTACATCACTAAGACCTACGGGAGCATTAAATGCGCCCGACGTCGAGTTCGAGATAAAAACGAGCAAGATTGCATCCTGCGAGATTGCTGATACGATAAATGGAACGGTTGCATTCACATCAACATCAGTAAGCGATGGAATAACTCATAAACAACCAAAAACCGCAATAGCTGCTGGTCCTCAAAATTTCCGCGTGCGCTGCAATTTCTTAACACCTGCAACGTCACGTGAAGGTACAATATCATTTATCGTAGATAGAACACCTCCGCGAATAAAGAGTGTCAATGACAAGAATGTTTCCTGTTCAACAGAAAAAGTCAGCATTGTAATTGACGCCGAAGACGGCGAATCAAGCGTCGATTTATACTTGTATGAGCTATTCAAGAGAAACAGTGTAAATGTCACATTCAGCAGTAATACATCTGACAACAACATCAAAATAGAAGACCTCAACTTAACATTAGGAAGCGAATATTTCTTTAAAGTATCCGCTCGCGATGCCGCAGGAAATAGAGCTGCTCCATTCTCAAGCGATGGTTTCACTGTGGTCGACAAAAACGATAGCCGCTGTAATAAAGACTTCCCACCCCAACTATCACTAAAACAAAACACAACAAGAAAAGGCGTTGAAGTAACCGTGAACTGCCGAGACGAAAACGGATGTTTCAATATACGCTACGGCACGGCAACGAGCTCATGCACGCCATCAATTGATTATGATGATAGCGTCATCGTAAGTAAAGATACAACATTCTGTGCGCGAGCAAATGACAGAAGCGGCCATAACAGCAGCGTCAGCCAGAAAATAACCGTGCCTGACAAAGATAAAGATGGAATTACTGATGGATTTGACAAGTGCCCTTCAAGCCCCGCAGGTGAAACTGTTGATAATGAAGGCTGTTCAACATCCGAGTTATTTGTAGATACCGACAAAGACGGCTTAGAAGACAGCTGGGAATTCCAATACGATGCAAACGACTGTGAGTTGAATGCTCGCGAACGCGACAGCAACGCTAACGGCATTGAAGATGGAAAAGAAGACTATGATGCTGACGGCATACAGAACAAGGATGAACAACGAAGCAAGACTCATCCATGTATCGTACAACGTCAGCCTCCGAAGAATACAACAACTATCATAACACCACCCGTAGTACAAGAAGAATCAAGTATCGTTGTAATTATTATCATGATCTTAGGCATATTCCTTGTCATCGGCGGCGTAGTATATCTGATCGTCATGACAAAATCAAAGAAACAAGAATGGACACCCGAACCAGTACTCCAAAGTCCAGTCGAAGAACCCGAACCTCAACCAGAACAAGATTACCAACCGCTGAGAGAAGCAATCATCAAAGAACGCAAAGAACGAAAACGCAGCGAGTTCGAACGCAAGAAGAAGATATTCGATGCGTTTAGTGGCTTTAACAAATAGTGGATAAATAGTTAGTTCAGTTGTCACGTGCAATAATCTCCCCCGTGGCGCAGGACGAGGCGAATGCCGAGTCGAGGGCACACGAAGTGTGACCGACTGCCGCCTGGGAGGGGGAGATTGTTGCAATGAAGTCAATTAATCATTTTAAAAAGAGGAAGTAATGACACAAAAAAAAGCCGAAATCAGTCAAGCATTCACATACATCATGGTAGTCATAGTATTCTCCGTCGTATTTTTATTCGGATACAAAGCAATTAACCATTTCGTAGGTGAAGGCGAAAAAGTCGCATTCATCACGTTCAAGAATGAATTGGAAGATGCAGTAAAAAGTATTGGATTTGGCAGTGTCACGGTATTCAACGCCGAACATCCGTTACGTGTACCCGGCCGCTACGCAAGTGTCTGC
>Ga0209542_10004699_pt1 | contig 27870 bp, 30 predicted proteins | sample RifCSPhighO2_01_FD_184028 | JGI IMG/M metagenome (GOLD analysis project Ga0209542, IMG submission 184028) | Soil microbial communities from Rifle, Colorado - Rifle CSP2_plank highO2_0.1 (SPAdes) (version 2) | ecosystem: Environmental > Terrestrial > Deep subsurface > Rock core/Sediment ...
GTGATGTGGCGTTGTGTGCCAAACGAAGTGCTCACATAGTAGTATAAAAATAGAACTAACGCAAATTTCCTTACATTTCAATGTTTTTACGGATAAGGGCAAAAGAAAAGCGCTCCTCTTGAAAGAGAAGCGCGGCAAGTAAAGAAAGAGAATTATTGTGTCTCGGTGTCCATGACCATAAAAAATATATCGCAAAAATCAAGCGCACCCCATACTTCATCGAGCGCAACTTCCAGATAAAGACTGTGGTTTGTACGCGACCCATTTTTTGCGGTGACGTGGAGGTTTGAAAGAGAGATTCTCATCGTGATCACCGCGCTATCAAGGTCGATGGCGCGCTTTTCCTCGGAGAACCATGGCGATAAAAGATTGATCTGTTGCACTTGGATTCCCTGGATCAACATATCGCCGTTCACGTCGATATCTCCCGAAAAACAGTATGCATCGGGCGGCTCTCGGTAATATACGAATCCAAAAACTCCACGCTCGTCTTTCCTGAATACAACAAATTGGGTTTCCGAGCGCGCGGAATATTTTCCATCTCGTAGGATCCAGATTCCATCACTCTGGATTATATTACGCTGCCCAAAAAGAGTGATCTCATGGGGCGATATCGCGCTTGTATGATGTGACGTATCAGGGGAAACGGAGAATGCCTTTTGTGGAAAGAAAGCAATGACACAAATTACCACAAATAGTAACAAGATACGCATGGCTCACCTCCGGTATCTATGATCTATAATAATTTTCCCATAGTGGTACACATTGTTCAATTATGTTATCCACTTATAAATAATCAAAAACTTATGACTCACAACAAACAACCGAAACAGCACTATTTTCTTCCGGTCTGGTGTTAGTAGTCGGTTATTGATGGTTGGTTAAATGTTTACGTAATTTTCTCAAGAAATTATTGCTATCAATATGGTGGGTTATGCTATACTCGATGGTAATAATCATATGTCATACATAATTGTGGGACTTGGAAATCCGGGAGAGAAATACGAAGGGACGCGTCATAACACGGGGCGTCTCGTACTTGAGCACTTTGCGAAAAAAATAGAAGCGGGGGAGTGGGAGGAGAATAAAAAAATCAAAGCACGGATTGCAGAAGGAAAAATTGGAAGAGAAAAGATTACCCTTGTTGAGCCAGAAGCATTTATGAACAATTCCGGCAAAAGTCTAACTACGCTTATAAAAAGCAAAAAAGCGGCGGAACAGCTCATTGTTATTTATGATGATCTTGATTTACCGCTGGGGACTCTCAAGGTTTCATTTGACCGCGGTTCGGGCGGGCATCGCGGACTTGAATCCATAATTAAAACACTTAAGACGCGGGCATTCGTGCGTCTCCGTGTCGGTGTTTCTCCCGCAACGCCATCCGGCAAACTCAAAAAACCGTCAGGCGAAAAAGCGGTGATAGATTTTATTTTAGGGAAATGGAAGCCTAAAGAAGTTGAGGCGTTCAAAAAGATACTCAAAAAAAGCACAGATGCGCTCACGCTTATTGTTTCCGAGGGAAGAGAGAAGGCGATGGGGGAGGTGAATTAGTTAGAAAGTTGAAAGTTTTAAAGTTGAAAGAAGGATAGAAAAAATCCAAGGACTCCCCTTGGATTTTTTGTGAGCGGTTATTCTTTCTTCTTACTTTCGTCAATGAATGCAAGGGTCATCTTTTGGTCTTTTGGTTCAAAGACCATAATTTGGAATGTGTAGGTTTTTCCGAGTTCCAACGCCGCTTTTAGTTTTTCCGCGGTGCCAAATTCAGAGACGTGAGCAAGTCCGGCCACACCTTCTTCAATCGCGACGAGGGCGCCGTATTGATTGAATTTAATGACCACACCCTTAACGATTTCGCCTTTCTTGTATTTCTTTCCGGCAGGAATCCATGGGTTCTCTTTGAGTGCCTTGATGGAGAGGGAAATCTTGCCGTCTTTTATTTCAATTACTTTTACACGTACCTTATCGCCAACTTTGAACAGTTTGCGAGGATCTTCAACGAGCGCCCAGTCAATTTCTGAAATGTGCACGAGCCCCTCAAGACCTTCTTCAAGCTTCACAAACACGCCAAAGTCAACAAGACCGGTGATGCTGCCGTCGATCTCGTCTCCAACGGTGTACTTCTCAATGATCTCCTTCTTCTCTTTCTGGTTCGGATCTTTTTCTGAGAAAATAAGTTTACCTTCTTTGGGAGATGCGGTGATGATGGAAACGGCGATCTTGGTTCCCACAAGTTTCTTGAGTTCCTCAAGGATTCTGTTCTTGTCGCCGTCTTCAACGCGAGGGTAGTGTTCGGTCTTAAGTTGGGAAGCGGGCAAAAATCCGAGAATTCCCTGCCATTCAAGAATAAGTCCGCCTTTGTTTGCGTCTTTAACGGGTATCTCAAGAACAGTCTTATTTTTGATAGCTTCTTCCGCTTCGCCCCAGGTGAGTGCTTGGCGTGCTTCCTTAAGTGAGAGTTCTACGTATCCATCCTCGTTCTCACGCTCTACAATCTTTGCATTGATGATGTCGCCTATATTGAGCTTCTTGATGACATCGCGCGCATTCATAAACTCGCGACCGTAGATGATACCGGTACCGAAGGCGCCCAAGTCGGCATAGACCGAGGAGCGTTCTATATTAATAACCGTACCCTCAACCAGATCTCCTTCTTCCGGAAATTCGGGAACGCGTTTGACCAACTCATCCATTAATGTAGGAGCGATGACTGCCTCCGCGTCGTTCTGTTCAATTGTTTTATTATCGATAGTTGCTGCCATGTGATTATGTGTGTGATGTTCCAACGAGAAAAGAAAAAGCCCGCGCGAAGCGGGGAGACTATGCGCTATGGGTTCTCCTGATATTGGCCGTTGCCGCTATATGAGGAGGGTTATCCCGTTGCTCTAATAATTATTCTTTTGTTGAAAAATCAAGTTCTCTTAGAGTTTACTCTTATGTAAAAAATATGCAAGCCCAGCCGTAGTTTTATTCATTTGAAATTTCTTTATTTTAAAACTACAGCTGGGTAAGTGGCATAAAAAAACAGGAGGACACGAGTCCTCCTGTTTGCTTCCTTTAAGACTGGAAGCAGGATTGTTGTTATTTGCTTGCTGTTGCGGCTGGCGGTTCGCGAAGTGCGGTGTCGATTGATGAAAAGATGATACTCGGAATCAGAGTGTTCTTGGCGAATGCCATATAGCCCGAATCCCAGAAGTATAATTGCATGCGCCACATCTCGCCGTACTGTACGACCCTGGTTTCTTTGCCGTCATTCACAACCAAAACTTCCAAAGGAAGTGCGGGGGCATGATCCACGCCGGGATAAGGGGCATCTTTTGATTTGCCGTCGCTCCGAAAGTCGGAGTTGATGCGGATGCACTTGTTCTCGGTGTAGTCATTGGTAATGCCAAAGTAAACCGCACTTGATCCCACCGGAATCTTGCTCACGAGGCGCCATCCGGAAGAATCTTCGGCGCCCTTGTCTTCACTTGCACCAAGCGCCTTTTCCACACGAGCAACGACTGCCGCAAAGTCATCAGGCTTTCCCTTGAACCCCTCCACTTCATTTTGGCTTTCCTTCCAGTTACGGAATTTTGCCATCATTTTGGCGGGGCCGTCACCGTTGAACTTATTGAGTGCCTTTTCTGCGCGCACCGGTTCCAGTTGAACCGAAACTTGCGCACTGGGCACTTTGCTCGTGACATCTCTGATTTCCTGGCCTACCGCTTTTGCGGCAGCGAGGAGCTTGTCGTAGTTCTTCGAACCTGAGTAGAAGACCATTGCATGAGCCGTCGGATTTCCCATATTCACGTGAACTTTTTTTCCTTCGCCGTATTCATACACACCGATGCGCAGAATTTGCGCAGAGATGGTATTGGGCGATTCGCCGCTGGCCGCTTCCATGTACGCAGGAGATGTAAGTACATACACCCGTGCGTTTTGCTGGCGGTCGGTATAGACCAAATCGCGCTTGGCGTGAACTTTCAGATTGGATTCGGCGAGCGCCTTCTCCAGAGCTGCTGTTGTGTCGGCAAACGAGCCGGATGCTTCGAGCACACGCTCGAAAATACCGTACTCATCCGCCGCCCTGGCGCCGAACGGAACCATGATGAGAACCGCAAAAATAACAAACAACACATTTTTAAAGAACTTCATACCTCTCTCCTCTGCCCAGTAGGGCAACAGTTGGTTGGCATTAGCCACAAAAACAATGCAGCTAATTACCACAAGTTTTACCAGATAATGCGGACCTAGTCAATCCCGCTGGATGCAACAAAAAAAGCGGCTATCCAGCACTTATTTTTTCAAATGTGCAAAAAATAGTGCTGGATAGCCGCATGGTGCTTAAGGAGTTTCTCGGGAGATTAATTTAAGTGCGTTTGATTACCGGGTGCTCCACCCCCTTGTCTATTAATAAGATGGATGTGCTACTTCAGTAATTATATTTTGAGTCGGTTCAAGCATCAAAGGATAGGTGGGGAGAAAGAAAATTTCTTACATCATCTTTTTATCAAAAACTTTCATTACACGATATATCGTATAATAAGAAAAAAACAAAATCTTAAATACAGAAAAAATAAAGGGCGACCGAACATGAAAAGTCATGTGGTCGCCCTTGTGCTACACGGCTTTCGCCATTTTCACCGTACAGGTACGGTACTGCTTGAGGTGCTGTTGTTGTCGGAGTGAAGGTCGCTTATGCCGGCCTTTTCACGGTAGGCGACCCTGTCGGCCCTTTTTCTTGATCTCATGGTGTCACCGTTGACCAGGTGTTAGGCGGCGGCTTTGTTGCCGTTGCCGGTGCTGAACATGGTCAAGTTGTTGCCGGTGTTGTCGATCATATTGTGGTCACTCGATGCGTGGTTCACAGACGGATCTTTCATGCAGACTACTCCTTTCCCCAGCATGGGGTTTTTACCGCGTTGATGACGTGTTACCGTTACAGCGCCCAAAAACTTTTTTCTACCCAAGATTCTAGTTGTTGGTTAAAATCTGTCAACGATGATGCGCAACTCTGGGTATCTGAACGACCCGACCACGCTCCTTCTTGATGCGTTCGTAAATCTCTTCCCGATGGACCGGGACTTCTTTCGGTGCGTTGATACCGATACGCGCTTGATTCCCCTTGATGCCAAGCACGGTGACCTGAACATCGTCACCGATATTCAAGGTCTCCCCAATACGACGTGTAAGTATAAGCATTGTGCCCTCCGCACGTTTAATGGTTGTGGAATTCTCCTTTATGTGTCTTTAATAATAATAACATACTTTTATAAATTTTGCAAGAGTACTTAGTGAAATTGTGTAAAACCATATAATTTAAGCCATATTTTTGTATTCTATAAAATTCTGCTACAATACATTCCTATGATTATCACATACTACGGAGGGGAATTTTTTAAGATTCAAACAGGGGATGTTACTATCGCATTTAACCCAATCGGCAAGGATTCAAAAATGAAGTCTTCTCGCTTTGGTGCAAATGTCGCACTCGTTACCTTAAATGATGCTGACTTCAACGGAGCGGATCAATTGAGTTATGGCGACAAAGCGCCGTTCGTTATTTCCGGTCCTGGCGAGTACGAAGTGAAGGGAATTTTTATCAAGGGATTTCCCGCGGAGACCACCTATAAAAAAGAAAAAATGGTTAACACCATTTACTCGGTGATGTTCGATAATATTTCACTCTGTTTTCTTGGCGCACTTGGAGACCCAAAAGCTATCACTAATGAAACAAAGGAAGGGGTCGGCGATGTGGATGTTCTTTTTGTGCCGGTGGGCGGCGGGGACGTACTTTCCGCCTCCGGTGCACACGATGCATCACTTCTCTTTGACCCGAAAATAATTATCCCGATGCACTATGAAGGAGAGGGGAAGGGAAGTCCTCTCGGACAGTTTCTTAAAGAAGCGGGTAACGGCGCGACAGAGACCGATAAACTGACCATCAAGCGAAAAGATCTTGAGGGTAAAGAAGGAGAGATCGTTGTACTCAAAAATATCGCGGAATAAAAAGAGGGCAGGCACGTTTGCTTCAGACTTTTTACTTTAAACGTTTTACTTTCAAACTCACGCATGTGGAACTATCTTCGCAATCTCCAGCAAAAACCGCTTCATGAGCGAAAAATTGCCACGTATATTCTTACGGTCTTCTTTTTTATTGTTATCGTGTTCCTTTGGGTCATGTTTCTTAATGTTGAGAAAGCGCGTGAATCAAACACAGTATCGCTAGGAAGTATTCTTTCTCCGTTTCAAAGCGTGAAAGATATTTTTACAAGTATTTTTGACGGCACACAAACTGTGGAATTCTCTGGACTCAACGACATATTGCCTGAAGAATTTTTTAATGAGGGTCAATTAATGGAGGGTGGCCAGATGATGCCGAAAGATATGGGAACGACAACAGAAACAATAGCAACCACTACGAGTACCACCACACCCGTGCAAAGAGAATTGTGAATTTTTTACCCCCACACCTTTCATGCTGTTATTTTTTACGGCTCATAGAACTTTCAGAAAAATAATATTTAATAAAAAGCATCCTCTTCAAAAGATATATTCTATAAAAATACATAGGAGCAATAGCATGAAAGGTGTGGGGGTTTAGTTCCAATTTTAGTCAAAATATGTTAGAATAGATAAATATGGCGGATAAGAAGGTACCGGCAGAAGCCCCTCCCCACAAAGGAATAAAAGATGTTGAAATAAGCTCCGAAATGAAGGAGTCTTATTTAGACTATGCCATGTCCGTTATCACCCAACGGGCGCTTCCTGATGTTAGGGATGGGCTCAAACCAGTGCACCGCCGCATTCTTTTTGCGATGAATGAGGCGGGCCTCGTTGCAACCGCTCGTTTCAGAAAATCCGCGACCATCGTCGGAGATGTGCTTGGTAAATATCACCCACACGGTGACACCTCGGTGTATGACGCGATGGTAAAAATGGCACAAACGTTCTCTCTCCGTTACCCACTCGTGATTGGTCAGGGAAACTTTGGGTCTATCGATGGGGATTCTCCCGCTGCGTATCGTTATACTGAAGCAAAAATGTCTCGTATCTCAGGAGAGGTCTTAAGAGACTTGGAAAAAGATACGGTTAATTTTCGTCCCAACTATGACGGTTCACGAAAAGAGCCAAGCGTATTTCCTTCGGCAGTACCCAACCTTCTCTTGAATGGCACGCTTGGTATTGCCGTTGGTATGGCGACCAATATCCCCCCGCACAACCTTCGTGAGGTTATTGATGCATGCATATGTCTTATAGACGACAAAGATGCTACGACGGATGACATTTTAAAATTTGTTAAAGGTCCTGATTTTCCGACCGGAGGAATCGTGTTTGGTGAAAAAGATATTCACCACGCGTATGCTTCCGGTCGCGGCGGTGTAGTGTGTCGCGGGGAAGCGGAGATCATTGAAGAGAAGAATACGAACCAGATCATTATCACCTCGCTTCCATTCCGCGTGAACAAAGCGGATTTGATTGTGGGTATTGCCGATTTGGTGCGTGAAAAGAAGATAGACGGCATCAAAGGTTTGCGTGATGAATCAACAAAAGATATTCGCATCGCCATTGACCTTAAAAACGGGTCCTATCCGCAGGAAGTTTTGAATTATCTTTACAAGCACACGGAACTCGAATCGACATTTCATTTCAATATGCTCGCGCTTGTTGACGGCGTACCACAAACGCTCTCGCTTAAGTCCATACTTCAGGAATTCATCGCGCACCGTCAGGTGGTGGTAAAGCGCCGCACGCAATTCGACCTTAAAAAGGCGGAAGATCGGGCGCATATCCTTGAGGGTCTTAAAAAAGCGCTTGATCATATTGATAAGATCATCAAGTTAATCAAGGCCTCAAAAGATACTCCAACGGCGCATAAGAATTTGATGCAAGAATTCAAATTCTCACAAGTACAGGCAACTGCAATTTTGGAAATGAAACTTCAAAAACTTGCCGGACTTGAACGAAAGGCAATTGAACTTGAACTTGAAGAGAAGCGCAAACTCATCAAAGAACTCAAAGAGCTTCTGGCAAGCCCGAAAAAGATTTTGGATGTGGTTAAAAAAGAACTTGGAGAGATCAAGGAAAAATATGGCGATGACCGTAAGACGAGAGTGGTAAAACATGGTGCCAAGGCCATCTCACTTGAGGATGTTATCCCTGACGAAGAATCAATCCTCGTGTTTACGAGCGGCGGGTATGTAAAGCGCACCAATCCGAACGAATATCGCCAACAGAAACGCGGCGGTGTGGGCGTGGTGGATCTTGATACCAAAGAGGAAGATTTCATCACCATTCTTCTTTCCGCGCGAACACATAGCGACCTTCTCTTTTTCTCCGACAAAGGAAAGGCGTATCAGATCAAGATGTATGACATTCCCGAAGGACGTCGCGCGACCAAAGGCAAATCCATCATGAACTTCATTTCTTTGGGAAGTGACGAGAAGGTCACATCAATTCTCGCGATGCCGAAAGAGACCAAGAATATGAAACTCTCGCTTGCAATGGTGACCAAAACCGGTGTAGTGAAAAAAGTTTCCGCGGAAAGCTTTAAAGATGTGCGCAGAAGCGGATTGATTGCCATCAAGCTTGCTTCGGGCGACCAACTTCTCTCCGCGATTTTTGTGGAAAAGGGCGATGAACTGATGTTAGTGACCAGCGAAGGGCAATCAATACGATTCAAGGAATCGGATATACGCGAAATGGGACGTTCTGCCGGCGGTGTTCGTGGCATCAAGCTTCACAAAGGTGACCACGTAATCGGGGCGGATGTAGTGAAAAAAACTTTTGAAAAAGCGGAGCTTCTCGTCATGGGAGAGAACGGGTATGGCAAAAAAACAGCACTCAAAGAATACAAAGTGCAAAAGCGTGGTGGCGGGGGAATTAAGACCGCGAAAGTGACACCCAAAATCGGCAAATTGATCGTCGCGAAAGTGGTGACCGAAGCGGAAGACGAGCTTGTCGCTATTTCAAAGAAAAGTCAGGTGATACGCACCGAACTCAAGAGTGTTCCTTCGCTTGGACGTTCAACACAGGGGGTAAAGATTATGAAGCCGCGCCCCGGAGACAGTTTGGCATCGCTCATTGTTATGTAGGGGAGAAATTTACAATTTTTAATTTCTAATTTTCAATAAATTTACAATTTTATAATTTTTAAACATCGAACATTGGTCCATTGAAAATTATTTGGAAATTTGAAATTGATAATTGAAAATTAAAAAACAATCACTATATGATTTTTATGCTATACACAACAGCACGTGATTTTAAACTAGAAGCACTATATAATTGACTTATGACCTTCTCAGACCCCCAAAAAAATATAGAACAATTTTCTCTGATTGAAGGTATGAGAGTTGCCGATCTTGGCGCTGGTTCGGGCGCTTACACGCTTGCGGCCGCACGACAAGTGGGGACTTCCGGGAAGGTGTATGCCATCGAGGTACAGAAGGATCTGCTTTCAAGTCTAAAAAACAATGCGCAAAAGCAGGGACTTTTAAATGTTGACGTGATTTGGGGCGATATTGAAAGAACGGGCGCGACAAAACTTAAAGAACAGTCAGTTGATGCCACAATTGTTTCCAATGTATTGTTTCAAGCTGAAGACAAAAAAGGTCTTATTGCCGAAGTAAAAAGAATACTTAAACCAAAAGGAAAAGTTTTGGTGGTTGATTGGCAGGAATCATACGGCGGTATGGGTCCGCATCCCGACCACGTGGTCCACGAAAGTGGCGCGAAGAAAATGTTCGAAGAGGGCGGTTTCTCTATCGAGCGTCATATCTCTGCGGGACCGCACCATTATGGTTTTATCGCTATCAAGCAATAAGAAAAAATTACGACGCATATGAAATCCGGTAGTGAAAAATGACATTAGGGCAACTCGCGGGGTATAATATGTTCTGTGGGAAAACAAATGACGTATACTTTTAATTTAGTAATTAATAAATGGGCCTGCTCCTAGGAGCAATGCCATTTTCTACTACGGGATGAAAGAGATGAAAGGATTTCAAATGATGCTGATGGGAATCTTTGGGTTCTTTCTTGTTGCCGGGGTTCTTGCGTTTGCCGGAATTTTGCCTGGCTTTTCGTCAAAAAATGATTCCGAAGAAACATTTCTCGGTAAGGTGGTTATTTGGGGAACACTTCCCAAATTATCAATGGCAGATCTTGTTGGCGAGTTTAATCAGTTAAATAAAACCATAGTAACTATTTCCTACGTAGAAAAAAGTAAAGGAACTTTCGATCAAGAGCTCATTGAAGCACTCGCAGAGGGTAAGGGTCCCGATGTTATATTTCTCCCGCAAGACCTTATTTTGCGACATAGGAATAAATTATTTCCGATTCCATACACGACCATTCCGGAACGGTCATTCAAAGATACTTATATTGAAGAAGGGGAGCTTTATTTAGGACCTTTGGGTGTTTACGGTGTTCCACTTATTGTTGACCCGCTGGTAATGTTTTGGAATAGAGATATATTTTCTTCCGCTTTGGTGAGCTCCCCTCCAGTCTATTGGGATGAATTTTTTAGCTTAGCGAAAACCATTACGAAGATTGATGCTGCTCAAAATATAAAACAAAGTCTCGTATCGTTTGGCGAGTACGACAATGTTGCAAACGCAAAAGGTATTCTTTCAATGCTGATAATGCAGGCGGGTAACCCAATCATTGTTGAAGAAAAAGGTGTTTTGAGATCTTCATTAACCGATGTTTTCAATCAAAACACCCCTCCCACCGATGAGGCATTTAGGTTTTACACTGAATTTTCAAATCCAACCAAAACTTCGTACTCATGGAATAGGTCACTTCCATATTCGCGCGATATGTTTGCAATGGGGAATCTTGCGTTGTATTTAGGGCATGCAAGTGAATACGAAACGCTTAAAAAGAAGAATCCTCATCTTAATTTTGATGTCACTTTGGTGCCTCAAGCGCGTGATGCGGGACGCAAGCTCACGTTTGGAAATATGCAAAGTCTTGCGATACTGAAAAGCTCAAAAAACAATTCTGCAAGTATTGCCGCAATACAGATTCTTTCAGGAAAGGAGACGGCATCGTCCATATCATCCACACTCGGTCTTCCACCGGCACGGCGAGATCTCCTTGCAAAAAAACCACCAGAGTCTCATCTATCCACTTTTTTCAATTCTGCTGTTATAAGTAAGGGTTGGCTAGATCCATCTCCAAGCGAGACAAATGAAATTTTTGATGGAATCGTTCGCGATATTACATCAGAAAGACGCAATATTGGGGTCGCGGTAGGGAATGGCAATGCCCTGATGACGCAATTATTGAAGACATTTAACAAGTAATTTTGAAGTAAATGATAAATTCAAAAATGGTGCATATACTGAAGTCCGCAATATGGTCTGTTGCGGGGGCATCGCTTTTATACACACTACTTTTTATTTTTCCGCTTCTGGCGAGCGCCGATCAACCACTTGTCCCATGTAGCGGCGCAGACTGTGACTTTAATAAGCTCATCGAGCTTATCCGTCGAATCATTAATTTTCTTATTTTCAAATTTGCTGTTCCCCTTGCGGCAATTTCATTCGCCGTTGCGGGTGTTATAATTCTTACTGCGGGCGGGAATACCAATAAGGTTGAACAAGGGAAGGAGATTGCGTGGAATGTTGCCATTGGGCTCATCATTGCATTGTCCGCGTGGCTTATCGTTACGGCAATTCTTGCTGGGTTGGGTGCTCACCGTGGACTCGGAGTGTTTTGAGTTGCTACCTATTAATTATTAGATATGTTAAAATATATCAATCATGCAAGGAGGAATGGATGACGAGGGGAGTTTATTTCCCAATCCAATAGAGCCGGATAATTTTATGGAATTTGTCCAGATGATTTTGGAGGTGGTTATGAAAATTGGAATTCCTATTGCCGCTCTTTTTATTATTTATAGCGGTTTTTTGTTTGTAAAAGCACAAGGCAACGAACAAGAATTAGAGAAGGCAAAAAAAGCATTTACCTATGCAGTTATTGGCACAGCCATCCTTCTTGGTTCTTGGCTTTTGGCATCGGGTATTGAAAGTACTATAACTAGCTTGGAATCTTAATAAGGGCGGTTTTTTTACGATTATTAATACATGAAGAGACAATTTGTAAAAATGAAAGCGCGGAAAATGAAATTTTCTAATATTTTATTTCTAATCTTTCTTTTTATTTCTCCCATTGTTGTACTTGCGGCGGATTTTGCCGGGATAGTCTCCTTTTTTGTTTATATGATCGTAAACCCGGTTGTGTATCTTATTGTTGGGTTTGCGGTGGTGTATTTTTTATGGGGTGTGGCAAAGTATATTCTTCATTCTGATGATGCAAAATCGCGAGAAGAAGGAAGAAGTATGATGATCTATGGCATCATTGCGATCTTCGTGATGATATCAATGTGGGGATTGGTAAATTTACTTGATGCGACATTCGGTCTTGAGAATGACACCCTCCCTTCGGCATCAGATTTTCTTCCTTAATTTTTTGGTATACTAGAAGGTATTAATAGTAAATTTTTATTTATGATACGATTTGTTTTAAAAATTATTATAGGCCTTTTCCTTCCACACTTGGTTTTTGCACAAACCTTGGGGCACATGTTTGGTATTTTCACTAGGATTATCAATGCGCTAATGCCTTTTATAGTCGGCCTCGCGGTGCTTTTCTTTATGTGGGGAGTATTTCAATTCGTTAAATCATCGGGTAATGAGGACGAAATAACCGAGGGGCGTAATAGGATGATCTACGGTATCATCGCGATCTTTGTAATGGTTTCTGTATGGGGATTTGTAAATTTACTTGACGAGACGTTTGGACTCCAATCCGACATTATACCCCTGCCGTTATTCCCAACTTTTACGTCATAGGGTGTGGGTGGTGGGTAATCCACAGGGGGGGCTTGTAGAACACCCTTATTTCTCTTATTCTTATAGAAGGTTTATGAATGGTCATATTGCAAAAGGTCGTCTTTTAATGCTCTATGAATTTAGTATTATTAATTATAAGTTTATAAAATATAAGAAATGAAAAAATTAATTGCAAGTTTGTCATTCTTTGTTGTTGCGCCGTTTGTAGCAAGCGCAGGAACTTCTGTCAGTAGCCTCGGCGATCTTCTTGGGGTTTTCATGACGATTATCAATGCATTGATGCCATTCATTGTGGCACTCGCGGTACTCTTTTTTATTTGGGGGGTATTCCAGTTTGTGATGGCAGCGGGCGATGAAGAAGCTCGAAAAACAGGTCGTGACAAAATGATCTTCGGCATCATTGGTATCTTTGTAATGGTATCCGTATGGGGATTGGTGAACCTACTTGAAGGAAGCTTTGGAGTCACGCGGGATGTGGTTGGTGGTGGCGGAGCAGATCAAGCACCTGATGTTCCAGTTGATTTCTAAATATCCCTAAATATTAGTTTCCAATGGATGAGTTTGACAGTTTGATTGGGAGTGTGAGTGATAAAATACTAAACCCACTCGTATTTCTGTTTCTTGCTCTCGCCGTACTGTATTTTCTTTGGGGTGTGTTTGAGTATGTTAGAGATTACGACAGTGAAGAAGCGAAAAGCAAAGGCGCGAAGCATATGTTGTGGGGTATTATTGGAATATTCATCATGGTAACTGCGTTCGGAATTTTAAACCTCATCGGAGACACTATTCAGACAATCTAGGGCATAATAAAATATTCAAACAAAAACCCTCCAACTGTGGAGGGTTTTTGAATATAAAAATAATCCCCCATACCAATTTTGGTGTGGGGGATTGAAAGAACTTGCTTACATTGGCCAGACGGTAACGACAACAGTTGCGCCATCTTCTTCAACTGCGCGCATGGCGAATGCGCCGGATGACCTATCACGTGGAGGCCGTATCCTATTACCTAAGGAAATCGGTCTTTCCCGGTTATCGCATATATCTATGGGGATACGGTTATCAAGCACCTCCACCTCAACGCTTCCAAAGCAATCAAAATAGAAATAATGCTTGTTGGGTATGCGCACCACAGTCCATTTGTCGTGCGTTATTTTGTATGACACTGGTTCCCGTTTGGTATCAGTCCGAGCAATTTTCGCTACTTGCTTTTGTGTCTCGGCCTTATCTTCCAAATTGAACGTAGTCACAATAGCGTCCCACAACATAAATGCAATCACTAGACCAAATAGGGGAGTAGAGAACTTCACGGGAAGAAAAAGGATAAGAAGCACGGCGACAAGTTGGGAGATCCAAAAAATGTTTTGGTGGCTCCACCACGCCGCAAATGCTTCCGGGAAGAGTAATCCGAAGGACAATACCACAAGACTCCATAACAGAAGTCCCATTAATCTTGTGCCCATAAGGCCACTCAACCCTTTTCCTGTTCCCCAAAGTGATGCAAGCATCCCCTTGAGGCCCGTTGTGGCACTTCCTGCTATTGCTTGAACCCCACTCAACTTCTCCCAGTTTCTTGCGACTGCAAGCAGGATAATTGCACCAAGAAAGAGATAGAATATAACTTCTGTACTCATGACGCACCTCCTTCTTTTGGTGGGATATCAGCATCGGGCTTAGCAGATGCCTTGAAAACTTCTGCTCCCGCAGCAACAACGCCCATTACGTCTGCAATTCCACCCTTTCCAACAGCAACAAAAGTGTCAATCTTTCCCGCAAGATCTCTCGTGGTTTCAGCTGCGAGAATAGCATTGGCGTCCAACTTAAGTTCTTTAACCATGTATTTCAACCCATCAGTACGACCCTTAAGAACCGCGTATTCCTTCGCACCAAGCCCTTGGCCATCAAGAGTATTGGCTCTCTTTTGAGCGCGAGATTTTGCCATTTCCTGAATTTGAACATTGAGTTCATGGCTCATCCCGACTTCCTTGATTTTTACTGTTTCAACGCCAATCCCCCAGTCTTTTGTTGTGGCTGTCAGTACCTCTTGGATTTTTTTATCATACGTATCTCGATCAGCAAGGAATGCCTTAAGGGTAACTTTGGGAAGTTCAGTGGTTATGAATGATATATATACATCGGCCATCTGCTTTTTTGCTTCCTCCCTGTCACCAATTACGGTTAAGAACTTAATGAAGTCTACAATGCGCCAGCGTACAATCCCCGGTACTTCAGCGGTCAGTCGTTCTTCAAGCGGATCATCAACTCTTACTTTCTTTTTCTCCTCGCCATCTTTCTCTGTTCCTCGCTCGGCGTCTACTTCCTCTAATTGAACACCCGCAAATGTGACACGGAGTGGGGGACGATACCCCTTTTCGAGAAGCTCTAAGGGAACAAAGTCTGGTTCATTACGCTTACTTCTGTAAATTTTTTCTGGATCAGCTGGCAACTCATCTTCAAACGTAGTGCGCTGCTCTTTTTCCAGTTTACAGACGATCCACGGAACGAAGCGCAACCCAGAACTCACTTGATACAATTCTCTTCCAAAAAAGAGAACTGCACCAAGTTCGGTTACCTGTACGACTCGAAAACTTGCGATAAAGTGGAATAACATCAGAAAAAAAACTGTAGGCGTTGGGTTCCAAATATCTTTGGCCCCTTTGGCAATTTCTTCGGGAGTAGGTGCAATAAAGGTAAAAATAAGAAATGTACCCATTATTGCAACAATATATCCCGCAAACACCATTGTCCAAAGCATACGATGATTTTTTTCGTATTTCTCGCCCTCCTTTCCTTCCTTGGCTTGACTGTCGCGAAGGATTTTAAAAGCCTGGATAGCTGTAATAAAGACAGCAATCAAGACCATCAGAAATACCACCGATAAAAGTGTTTCCATTGCAATCCTCCTTAGGCAATAACAAAAACAAAATATTAAGCTGTCAAAAACCCAGCCCGTCTAACACACAATTAAGCATAAAAACACAAAAAAGTCAAGCGTTTTGACATTTTCTGTACCCAGTGGTATTCTCAACAAAGTTTGAAACTTAACAATCGGGGGTATTAATTATGAGTGAGATTATCAGCCATGGTAGTGAAGGTGGTGCAAAATTGATAAATTGGGTTGGCCGTGAAGTCGCTTGTCCTAATTGTGGCTGTGTATTCAAAATTACGACAAAAACACAGTGTTCTATTACTGGTCATTCTCGTAAATTGTATAATGGAAGAAGACAGAAATGGTACTCCCTTGAACACATCACGTGTCCCGAATGTACGTTTACAGAATCACGACTCGACTGGTAATTAAATATTAAAGCCGATTCTTATGAATCGGCTCTTTTGTTACCTTAATTTACATCCGAACAAGTTACTGCTGGTGCCGCGGGAATAGACTTGGTCACAAGTTACTAATTCGTTTCGCTCATAAGTACTCGCGACCACGACTCGGCGACAAGTACTCGCTTCACTCGTCTTGTATACCGCCTCCGTCTTTCAAATCTCTCCCACGTCCACAAACAAACGGGCTCGTATGCTATCGCATACTCACCCAATGTTTGTGCCGTGGGAGAGATTTGAACTCTCAAGCCTTGCGGCATACGCTTCTGAGGCGTACGCGTATACCAATTCCGCCACCACGGCAAGATTTATGTATTATAGCGCAAAATAAGCCGTTAAGTTCCCTATTGGTGGGCTAGGGAGGACTTGAACCTCCACGGATTACTCCACATGGTCCTAAGCCATGCGCGTCTGCCATTTCGCCACTAGCCCGACTGCAGGATTGTCCCGCAGTTACTAAGCTCACTCAAAGCAAAGCTTTTCATTCACTAAGTACTGCTGGACGCGGCTCGCCGTCGCTTCGCAACATGCTCCGCCGTTCAAATCCTGACGCAAGCAAAGAAGTTTGCTTGATCCGGGCGAACCACTCGTTTCACTCGGGTCCGCCCGGCAGGATTTGAACCTGCGACCATCTCCTTAAGAGGGAGCTGCTCTACCAACTGAGCTACGGGCGGATGTATGTTATTAAGTAAAGGTAAAAAGTCGAAAGTAAAAAGTGTTCCCATTTGAACTTTATACTTTTAAAGTTTCCACTTCACCTAGTGCCGGGGGTGGGAATCGAACCCACACGAGCTTTCGCTCCCAAGATTTTAAGTCTTGTATGTCTACCAATTTCATCACCCCGGCGTTAAATAAATGTAAAATGTAAATCTCAAAATGAAAAGTTGCGGAATAAATTTTCTTTAAAAAAATTTACAGAATAATTTATTCGTCGTATGGCCTGTCTGCATGTGAACGTACAGGCAGGCGAATTCCATAATTTTAAACTTTGATTTTTAAATTTTTAATTTACTATGAGGCCTGGGCGGGAATTGAACCCGCGCATAAGAGTTTTGCAGACTCTTGCCTTACCACTTGGCTACCAGGCCGGTAGGTCTAACCGCGAGTCTGTCTGCTGTGATTCCGATACAAATAGGCGGACTCGCTTACGCAGGCAGGGAAGAACGCAATCTCCATCCCCTTCGTATTGTTTCAAAAATTGAAACTCTCACTATTCTATTGGGTTATTCCAAGCTCGTCAATTTTCTGCCGCGTCTTTTCTCCGATATCAAGCGCGAAATCTACAACGGGAATGACGCGGGTACGTGAATGTTTCGTTAGGTATGTGCGCAGTTCGCTACGCTTGCGCTTGAGGAATTCAAGCGCCTCGTCCTCTTCCTTGTCGGGGAGTACAGTCACGAGTATCAAGGCGTGTTTGAGGTCCTCCGAAACAATACATCGGGTAATGGTAATGAGAGAAACACCGCTTGATTCTATTTGAATGAATTGTGCGGACAGGTTCCGGATAAGTTCCTCAAGTTTTTGTTGCTTGAGACTCATATATTATTTATGGGTGAGGATGAATGATTCCACGGTGTCACCGCGAGCAATCTCGATCTTTGATTCGATCATGGTGCCAAACTCACTTCCCTCGGTTACCTCACTCGCTTTTAGTTTCTGTTGTTGCAGTTCCAAAACTTTACCGCGCCCCACTTCATGTCCACGGCGCATAATTTTCACATTCGCCTTGGTTGAGAAAATTCCGCTTACCACGCGCCCTCCCACGACTTGCTTATTCTTATCCTTACTGAATGTCTTAAGAATTTGCGCCTCGCCAATAGTCTCTTCAACCAAAACCTTTGGGGTTCGTGTCACAATCTCCTCTAGAAGCCACTCGGTAATCTTATAAATGATGTCAAAAATTTTGATGGTCACACCATATCGTTCCGCAAGTACGGGAACATTTCCATCTACCTTCGCATGGAATCCGATGATAATTGGGTTTGTCGATCCCGCCACCGCCTTTATGTCGGTTTCAGAGATACTGCCGACACCCTTACTTACGAGTTTTATTTTTACACGCTCCGTTTCAAGTTTCATAACCTCTTTCTCAATGGCTTCCAATGTCCCCGCAACATCGGCTTTTATCACTAAAGGAATTATCGCCACAGGTGTTTCTTCAGCAGTCTCATCCGTTTTTTCTACTGATGATTTTTGCATTACGAGTGTCGCAGGTTTTTTCTTTGCACGCATATCGTTTACATGATCAAGTGCAACCGATTCAGCTTCCTTTTTTGTCGCATAGACGGTGAACGGTGCTCCGATGTTAGGAATCTTCTGCCATCCGGTGATACGAATAGGGGATGAGAATGAAGCATGGTCAATATTCTCTCCCAAAAAATTTTCCATCATACGTACCGGCGTGAGCGCATCTTCCGCAACCACACAGTCTCCTTTTTTGATAGACCCATTCTTTATGATGAGTGTCGCCCCAATTCCTTTTTTAGGGTCCACACTTGATTCGATCACGGCTCCTTGTGCTTTAATAGTGGCGTCCCCACTAAGTTCGGCGACTTCCGCGACTAGAAGCATCATATCCAAGAGTTCCGGAATACCGGTCCCCGCTTTTGCGGATACGGGAACGCAGGGAACATCACCCCCATACCCTTCAATATATATCTCATGCTCGCCAAGCTCTTGTTTTACTCGTTCAACATTTGCATTCGGCTTGTCTATCTTATTGATTGCCACAATGTAGGGAATTTTTGCTTCTTTGATTGCACGGAGAGCGTCGAGGGTTTGCTGTTTCACTCCATCTTCCGCTGATACCACAAGAATAGCGATATCCGCTACGTTTGCACCGCGTGATCGCATGTTTGAAAATGCCTCATGGCCAGGAGTATCGAGGAAGGTAATAGTTTTTGTGGAACCATCCTTCGCCGCGTGGCGTACTTCGTACGCAGAGAGGTGCTGTGTGATACCGCCCGCCTCACCCGCGACGATATTACTCTTGCGGATATAATCGAGAAGAGTTGATTTGCCATGATCAATATGCCCCATAATCGTGATAATGGGTGGGCGTTCGATTAATTCTTTTTTGTTGGGTGTTTCCATAAGAGTAGTGATAATGTGAAATCAAACTAGAGACATCGGGAATTTTTCCCGATCTTTGTAATGTAGTGAGCATCACAACGCTAACTAGCCGATCTTTTTACTGAATCTTGTGCACCGCGGAGCGCCTGCCCCTCTTCTTCCGAGAGTTCGTAAGATGATGAGTGTGCCTTGATCGGTTTTGCAAAAATACTTACGCGATCTCGCGCATAGAGACTTGAAACCACAACGCCATCTCCTTCTTCATTCAAGAAAGCAGTGGCGAAACTTTGATTTCCTCCCGAGTCCCTGAATGGATTGAATCGCGTCGTTTGGATACCGCGTATACTGGTGCGTACGCGCTGGTCGATCGTTTGTAAACGGTGAGCCATCTCTTCATGCGAGTTCCCCAAGTGCTCGACTCCGTTCCGGATATTTACAATAGCATCCTCAAGGCTTTTGGCGTCCTTCCCGTAAAGGAATCGATTAAGGCGGCGCTCAAGACGCATAACCCAAATCGTAAGGGCGATTAAAACAACCAAGAGAGCATACACGAGAATTGCGGTACTCATCCTGTAGTGAAAAATGGCATCGTTTGCGCAAGCAAACCTACTCCATTAGTAAATTAGTAATAAATATCAACTTTCTATCCCGTGAGTTATAAGCATATAATAATGCACCAATGCCATTTTCTACTACGGGACTCATACAGGGAAAGATTATACCGTACTTATTGGTGTTTTGCAAAAAAGCGCTTTACCACTAGAATACGTTGATATGAAGATCGGGAAAAGAGTTTACCTGGATTATGCCGCGGCAACACCGCTTGATGTGGATGTGGTGCGCGCCATGAAACCGTTTGACCAAAAACATTTTGGTAATCCGAGCGCTCTCTATAAAGAAGGGATAGTTGCGCGTACGGCGGTTTCCGAGGCGCGCAAAAATATTGCCGAAGGGTTATCTGCGCACCCCGATGAGATTATGTTCACCGGCAGCGGTACGGAAGGAAATAATATCGCGCTTATGGGTGCTATCCGCGCTTTTCGATCCGCACATCCAAAAGTAACTCCGCACGTCATTATAAGTGCGATAGAGCATCCATCGGTGCGCATGGTTTGTGACGCACTTGGGAAAGAAGGGGTACGCATTACATCTGTGGGGGTAAACAAAGAAGGTATCGTTGACGCGCGAGACATCAAAGAAGCATTGCGAAAGGAAACCGTCATTGTTTCGGTAATGTATGCCAACAATGAAATTGGAACTATTCAGCCGATACGGGAGATCACAAAAACGATTCGTCATTGGCGGAAGAGTACGGGGAGTATCTATCCGTATATGCACACTGATGCATGTCAGGCGGTGAACTACCTTGATCTACATGTTGACCGGCTCGGCATTGATATGATGACCCTTAATGGCTCAAAGATATACGGACCAAAAGGCACGGGTGCGCTCTTTGTGCGGCGAAAGACCATGATTGTCCCAATTATGTTCGGCGGCGGACAAGAGTTTGGTATGCGCGGCGGGACAGAAAATGTATCGGGGATCGTCGGATTGGGAGAAGCTTTTACCATTGCACGCAAGAAACAGGAACGCGAATCAAAACGTCTTACGCTGTTGCGTGACCAATTTATACGAATGTTGCTCAAAAAAATTCCTGACGCGGTTTTGAATGGAAGTGCTACGGCGCGGCTTCCCAATAATGTAAACATCTCTATCCCTAACATTGAAAGCGAGCACCTTATAATTGAGCTTGATGCAAAAGGTGTTGCGGCGTCCGCAAAAAGCGCCTGCAAAAGTATGGATGAAGAGGTCTCGCATGTTATTATGGCATTAGGACGAAAGTCGGCTGGTGTGGAAAGTGGCATCCGATTTACTCTCGGGAAAAGCACCACTAAAAAAGATATCAATCAAGCAGTAAAAATATTTTTAAATATCGTTCAAAAATTAAAATCAATTAAAACGCTTTAATTATCTAAAATATTATTTATGGTTTACGAAGCAAAAAACTTTAACCACCTTATCGGAACAGCGGGCTTCAGTGAGCAGTTGCTCAAGAATCATTTCACCCTCTATGAGGGGTATGTAACGAACGCGAATAAAATTTCTGCGCTTCTGAAAGAAATGTCGGTCGCGGGAAAGACGGCAATTCCGGAATATGCTGAACTCAAACGCCGTTTTGGTTGGGAGTGGAATGGAATGCGACTACATGAATTGTATTTTAAAAATATGACAAATGGGGGTAAAAAACTTGACTCCTCATCTCCTCTTGCAAAGAAGATAGAAGAAGAATTTGGTTCACTGGAAAGCTGGGAAGCTGATTTCAAAAGTACCGGAACGATGCGTGGTATTGGTTGGGTTGTGCTCGCGCATGATGCTTCTCAAAACCGCCTCTTTAATGTGTGGATTAATGAACACGATGTCGGGCACTTGGCGGGTGCTACTCCAATTCTTGCGCTTGATGTATTTGAGCACGCATATATGATCGATTATGGACTCAAAAAAGCGGACTATATTACTGCCTTTATGAATGCGGTTGATTGGTGTGCGGCACAAGACTGCTTTAGTCGATAAACAATAAAACCATTGCAGGGAATGATACTTTCCTGTAATATCGGGGTATGCAATTAGAGCATCTCACGAAAGCACAAATTGTCCTTCTCACTCTCCTTATTACTTTCGTAACTTCCATTGCGACGGGTATTGTGACCGTGACGCTTATGGAAAAAGCTCCGGCGGGCGTGACACAGGTCATCAACCGTGTTGTCGAGCATACCGTTGAAAAGATTATTCCGACGAATACTGGCAAGGCAACAGTAATAACAGAACAAATTATCGTTAAAGAAGAGGACCTTATTGTAAAGGCCATTGAGCAAAATCTGCAAAGTGTTGTGGTGTGGAGAGGGACAGGGGCAAGCGGTGAAGAAATTCATGCCGGGCTCGGGTTCATTGTATCAAGCGACGGCCTTGCGGTTGCCGATAAGGGAACGATTTCGTGGGTAACACGAGAAAGTTTAACAGCGCTCTATCAAGGGAAACGTCTATCGGTGGAGATCGTGTTTGAAAAGCCCGAGTATAATTTTTTCATCATAAAAATTTTACAGCCAAAGTCTCCCAAAACGACCCAATCAAGTATCGCAACTACAACTGATAGCGAAAATACGCAGATCACGTTCACTCCGGTTTCTCTTGCGGATTCAAATCAAGTGAAGCTCGGTCAAGCGGCTATTGTGTTGAATGGAAAAACAGGAACAACGGTCTCAACAGGAATCGTCTCGGATCTCGTGAAGGAGACCGTGATAAACGAAACAACCAAAAACGAAGAAACTGTTCTTAAATCAATACGAATCAATACGCGTTTATCTCCCGATAGCGCAGGCGCCCCGCTCATTACCACTGAAGGTTCGGTTGCGGGAGTTATGGTGGCGGATGGAACCGGATTCTCAAGTGAAGCGATACCGGTAAATAATATAAAAAACATTATTACCGATATTACCGCTCCCGCAAAAAGCGATACTGCTTCAAGTAAAACCACCTCGAATTAGTCTTACATTGTTTGATATTTTCTCGTATTGGGGGTGCCAAGTCAAAAAATATTGGTATCCAGTTGACGAAACATAAAGTTCCTTGTAAAATGTTGCCCACATATACGTCTAGAATTTAGTAGAAGGTATATTATAATGAAATGAATACACCAATGCCTCCATTTAACAACTTCACATCAAAAGCACGAGAAGCAATTCGTAAATCACACGAATTCGCGGTGGAACGCGGTCAAAACCACGTCACGCCAGTACACCTTTTGACGGCGCTTATCATGCAGGAAGAAAGCATGGTGATTTCAGTCTTAGATAAACTCGAGATCGATACGGTTGCTCTTGCTGATTCATTGATTGAAACAATCGATACCACTCCATCACAAAGTACACTTTCGCCTTCGTACCAGATCTATCTCACGCAAGAGTTTGGACAAGTACTTGAGGGTGCGGGAAAGATCGCTCAATACCTTAAAGATGAATTTGTCTCAACTGAGCACCTTTTTATTGCGATCCTTGATGTTCCTGGACAAGCACGAGAGGTTCTTGCGCGATTTCGCATTGACCGTGAAAGCGTTATGCGTGTGCTTCAAGAACTCAAATCAAGTAATATCACCGATGTTTCTTCTCCCAAAAAATTCCGCTACGTAACAAAATACACGCGCAATCTCACCAAGCTTGCATCACAGGACAAAGTCGATCCGGTCATCGGCCGCGATGACGAGATTGCCCGTATCATGCAGATTCTTTCCCGAAGAACCAAGAATAACCCGATATTGATCGGTGAGGCTGGTGTGGGAAAGACGGCTATTGTGGAAGGTCTTGCCATCAGAATGTCAAAAGGAGATGTTCCGGAGTCACTCAAGGATAAAGAGCTGGTATCCCTTGATCTCGGCTCTCTTATTGCGGGAACAAAATACCGCGGAGAGTTTGAGGACCGACTTAAGAAAATTTTAAAAGAAATAGAAAAATCCGACGGGAAAGTTGTACTTTTTATTGATGAAATCCACACTATCGTGGGTGCCGGTGCCGCAGAAGGGGCAATCGATATGGCGAATATGTTAAAGCCGGCACTTGCTCGCGGAGAACTTCGCGCTATTGGCGCGACAACGCTTCGAGAGTATCAGCGTCATATTGAAAAAGATCCAGCGCTCACGCGACGTTTTCAGCCCGTACATGTGACCGAGCCGTCACTTGAAGATGCAGTTGCAATCCTGCGAGGTCTTAAGGAGAAGTATGAACTTTTTCATGGTGTGCGGATTACTGATGATGCTATCTTGGCGGCGGTTCATTTGAGTAGTCGATATATCTCTGATCGATTCTTACCGGACAAAGCAGTTGACCTGATTGACGAGGCGGCATCATCGCTTCGTATTTCTCTTGAGAACAAGCCGCCCGTTCTTGAAGATACATATCGCAAAATTATGCGTCTTGAAATTGAAAAAGAGGCACTCAAAAAAGAAGCTGAAGGATCGGAAGGAAAGAAGGCAAAAGATCGTATCAAAAAAATAGATAAGGAGATTGCCGATCTTCGTGAAAAGATCCGCGAGATCGAACTTCGATGGAAGAATGAAAAAGAAATATTGGGTGATATACGAACACACAAAAAAGATATGGAAACTCTCCGCCTTGAGGCAGAAGCAGCTGAGATGAAAGCTGATCTTTCCCGTGCCGCGGAGATTCGGTATGGGAAAATTCCTAATCTCGAAAAAGAACTCAAGGCAAAAACAATGCGGCTCAAGAAACTCCAAAAGAATCGCCGTATTCTCAAAGAAGAAATTATGGAACAGGATATTGCGGACATCGTTTCTCGATGGACCGGTATCCCTGTCACTAAAATGTTGGAAGAAGAGGCAGAGAAACTTAATCGTATGGAGCAAGAGCTCGGCAAGCGCGTCATTGGACAGCCAGAAGCGGTACAGAAGGTTGCTGACGCGGTCAAACGCTCACGTGCGGGTATTGCGGACCCCAATCGTCCCATTGGTTCATTCATTTTCTTGGGTCCCACGGGGGTAGGAAAAACGGAACTTTCCAAGGCTTTGGCGGAGTTCATGTTTAACGACGAAAAAGCTCTCATCCGAGTTGATATGTCCGAATTCATGGAACGCCATTCTGTTTCAAAGCTTATTGGTTCTCCTCCGGGATATGTTGGTCATGAAGAAGGGACCAATATCACGGAAACAATTCGCCATCGTCCATATTCGGTCATTCTTTTTGACGAAATTGAGAAAGCGCACCCTGAAGTGTTCAACATCCTCCTTCAAGTGCTTGATAACGGGTACCTTACCGATTCGAAGGGGCGCAAGGTTAATTTCAGAAATTCAATCATTATTTTGACGTCAAACATCGGCGCGGAGCATATTGATCGCATGAAGACGATCGGATTCAGTCCCGAAAACCAAAAAGCGGATTACCAAGATGCGAAGGAGAAGGTCATGGATAGCTTAAAAGACTATTTCCGACCGGAATTTTTGAATCGCTTGGACGAAATCATTATCTTCGACATTCTTTCACCGGAATCTATTAAGGAGATTGTGAAGATCCAGATTGGAATGACCAAACAGCGCCTTCTTGATAAAGAGATTAAGCTCAACATTTCTCCCGAAGTCCTCACCTACTTGGCAAAAGAAGGGTATAACCCGCAATACGGCGCACGTCCCCTGAAACGGATCATTCAAAATAAAATTCTTACATCCATTGCTTCGCTTATGATTTCTCGGGGGGTTCTTCGTGGTGGGGTTATTTCAGTTGATATGAAGGGGACGGAAATTTCTATCACGGTTGAGAAAAGTAAAAGTACCGCAAAGGAAAAAAAGGAACGAGTGGCGGCGTAAATGTCCAGCAAGTTCCAGTGAAGATTGGAAGATTGCCAAAAATTAAGTCAATGCGGATTGTTCCATGTAGTATTTCTATTGACTATCTACCTACAGCAGGTATAATATACATATGCCCGCTATTTCAGAGGAAAAGCTACACTTTGTGAGAGAACTTTATTATGGGAGGATGTATAGTGCCCGAGAGATTGCTTCCACACTCAACGTTTCCATTGACGCTGTTTATTATTTCATGCGGCATCATAGTATTGTCCGCAGAAACCTTTCGGAGCAAAACAAAGCAGTATTTGAGCGGAAACAACCTTCATTTCACCTTAAAAAGAAATTATCGAATGAGGAAAAAAAGTTGAAAACCATAGGGACGGTGTTATACTGGGGCGAGGGTTATAAGACAGAAAAGGCTATGGGTGTTGATTTTGCAAATAGTGATTCTGCGATGGTGATGATATTTACCGAGTTTCTTAGGAAGGTATGTGGTATAGACAATACTCGACTGCGTATCTTTCTCTATTGCTATGCAGATCAAGATAAGGAACGATTAATGAGATTTTGGAGCACATTACTCGATGTCCCAAGGAAGCAATTCACCAAGCCATATACCCGTAAAGATTTCAGGAAAGAAAAGAGTGGAAAAATGCCACACGGTCTTGTTCATGTGAGATATAGCGATAAAAAACTTCTCACGGTGATAAAGAATTGGATTGAAGAACATAAAAAAATATATTGCGTCGGTACTCAAGTGGTCAACGAGGGCAAACTGTAAATTTGCTGGCTTCGGCCTACGTAGGTTCGAATCCTACCCGGCGCACCAATTTTCATTTTACTAGAATTGATTTGTAAAATGAGACAGTAGGTGTGAATTGAGGTTCTCAAATGCACGTATTGCAGATCCTTTGGTTTTGTGGCAGAATTTTAACAGTAGTACCTCATTAAAAATTCAGCACTTATAAAGGAGCTCATGTGAATACTCAACCGGCCTTAAAGGAATGGAGGGTTGTCGTTTCTGTGGAAGAGAATGAAAAAGGGAATACAACACCCTGCGGCACAAAAAGCGTCACGCCATCAAAAATACTCATAGCGAAACTCGAAAACAGTGATCAAGAGGTGGGACGAGCATGGTTATCTATGCCGAAGTCTGAACGTGGCGACGGGGCACAGGGGTGTCTTGTTTTGGGAAAAGTCGAAACTATGGCACCGGATATGGAGATAGTAAAGCTGGTGCTGATGGCAAAGGCGCAGGAACTCTTGCCGAAGAACCCAATCGTTGTTTCTTATGATGGTGAAATGCCCCAAGGGGTAAAAGCAGAGAGGTATGCAAAAGACACATACATCCTCAATCCGCGAGCCGCTTTTACCTAAAAGAGAGCAAAGAAATTCATGACACCCTGTGTAAAAGCAGGGTGTTTTTCTGTTGAAGTTTTCCATAAAAGTGACATTATTAAGTGTAGAACATAGGTGAATAAGTGAGTGTGTGTGCCCTTAACGTAATGTAAGTACGGAGGTGTACCATGGTAATACTTCCTAATACTGTACATGTTGGCAAAGACGAACCAAATCTTTTTCTTTCGGACCTTGGCCTTTGTTCTGGGCAAATGTATAAAGATGGGTATAAAAGAGTCGACGTGATAATAAATTTTTCAAACTGGTATAGCGCAGAGGGCGCATATTGGGGCGAGGGGGCTCTCTCCGCAGATGATTTTTGGGCAATATTTAAAGGATTAAAAAATCATCACGATCTGGCATTTTTCATTATCCCGCAGGAGGCAGGATTATTTGAAGCTAATAATGATATCACGCCCGACGAAGTGGCAGAATGTTGCAGATTCATAATTACCACGTCGAGTGTTTACATTTTTAACGACTGCAGTCCGTATGTGGTTCAAGAATTATCCAAAAGAGAGATACCCAGTCAATACGCGAAAAGGTACGATGCGAAAAATATAATAGCACTGTATCGCGCTCACTAATCTTCCTACGCCGGCATCCCAACCTACGGGTGCCGGCTATTTGTTTGCCCCCACACCTATCATGATGCCGCGAAATTGGTTTTGAAAAACTTCAACCGCATTTTTTATTTGGTAACAGGGATACATCTGCGGTACTCCGCGCTTTGCAAAAAACCAAGCATCACGATAGGTGTGGGGGTCGCATTGCCTCACCTAAGAATCATACCGAGAGTCCCCTCAGTGCGATTAACGTTTAATGGATCAATAGTATCACAAATGCCACCTCCCACGTTTCTGTATTTCTCCAATCAAA
>Ga0209542_10004700_pt1 | contig 27852 bp, 27 predicted proteins | sample RifCSPhighO2_01_FD_184028 | JGI IMG/M metagenome (GOLD analysis project Ga0209542, IMG submission 184028) | Soil microbial communities from Rifle, Colorado - Rifle CSP2_plank highO2_0.1 (SPAdes) (version 2) | ecosystem: Environmental > Terrestrial > Deep subsurface > Rock core/Sediment ...
TATCAGTAATCGGTAGTTATGAAGGGATTTTGGAAAATCCTGTGTATTTTTGGAGCGCTTTCGGAACTTCGATTGTACCGTCTTTTTGCTGATAATTTTCCATAATGGCAATTAAGGTTCTGCCGATAGCAAATGCTGTACCGTTTAATATGTTGACGAAATCTTTTTCATTTCCATGAATATACTTGATATTCAGACGGCGCGCTTGGAAATCGCCAGTTGTTGAAACGCTGTGAGTTTCGCGGTATTTGTTTTGGCCAGGGATCCAACATTCAATATCGTACTTTTTGGCAGTAGGAAAACCCAGATCCCCGGTGCACATTTCAACTACTCTAAAGGGAATATTGAGGGATTCAACTAGATTTTCTTGGACTGACAATAAATATTTAAGTTCTTTTCCCTCATCTTTTGGATTTACGAATGACACCATTTCGATTTTGTCGAATTGGTGCAAGCGAAATATGCCCCTGGTATCTTTGCCCCAGCTTCCGGCTTCTTTTCGAAAAGATGTGGAAAAAGCCGCATAGCGGCGGGGGAGATTCTTAACATCTAACGTCTCGTCCATGTGCATTGGGACCACTGAGTGTTCACTCGTACCAACCAAATATTGATCGTCGAGCTTGTATCCTTCTCCCCTTTCATATTCCACATAGCCTAACCCTTCTACTGCTTTTTTATTTATGATTACGGGTGGAATTATTGATACAAATCCTTCCTTATTTAATATTTCGAATGCAAACTTAATAAGGGCAAATTCAAGTGTAACAAGTTCATTTTTTATAAATGACTGTCGTGAGCCGGAAATTTTTGACGAGCGCTCAATGTCTATTAAGTCTAAACCTTCGCCAAGTTCCAGGTGATCTTTAGGCTTAAAATTAAACTGGGTTTTCCTGCCCACTTCTCGGATGGTTTTATTTTGGGATTCATCTTTGCCAATAGGGACATCTTCTTTAGCTAGATTGGGAACTTCGCGAATCAATTTATAAAAATCTTCATTAAGATCTTCTAATTCGTCTTCTTTTCTTTTTAATTCTTTTTTTAGTTTTTGGCCTTGCTTTTCATCCCGTTTTTGGGCTATTTCCTTTCGTTTTGATCTAAGTTTATCTACCTCTCCTATTAGATCGCGTCTTTTTTTATCAACTTCTAGAAGTTTTTTAATCTCTACTTTATAACCCTTATTTTGAGCGCTCTCTTCGACTTTTTGGGCGTTTTCGCGAATGAACTTTATATCTAACATGATGTTAATTGTTCATCGTGAATCGTTAATCAGGGAATTTCCCCTATTAACTATAAACGATTAACTATTTTACCTTTCTTCTGCCAAGACCTCTCCGGTTCTATTTCGTCTTTAATTATCATTTCAACTGCAGTTTTGTGCCAAGGTACTTTAGTTATATGATATACCTCCTTAAAATATTTTAATCCGGATTTCGCAGCGGGAACACCTTTAGCTTGGGCCAGTGCGTCTAAATTGTCCGCTACTTTACAAATTCGTGCTTCCAGAGTTTTTCTTTTCATATATTCCTCAACTAAATCCACAATTTCTTTGTTTGAAGGAAGGTCTTTAACTAAATATTCAAGGCCTTCTTTTTCGATTTCGCTGAATGCACCTCTTGCCATCCCTTTAACAAAAGTTCCGACATCGCCAACAATAGTTTCTGCCATATCATGAAAAAGGGCCATTTTTACGGCTTTATCTACATCTATACGTTCCCCTTGTTTTTTAAGTTCGGTCGCAAGAAGATAGACTAGCATAGCCGTAGACCAGGAATGGGCAGCGACGCTGTCTGCTTCATTTCTTTTGAAACCAAGCGCGATAAAGCCTTGTCTTGGGAGTTCTTTTGCCCATTGCAAAGTCAAAAAAACTTTGAGAATTTTTTTAAGGGTTTTACTTTTCATTTTTGCTATTCCAACTTTATTGATTTAAATCATTAAAGTTTTAAAGTCCAAGTTCGTCTGATTTTTCCTGCATTGATTTTAAAACCATCTCAACAAATTTCTCCAGAGAAATGTTCAGTTCTGTCTCGCAGGTTTTAATTTGATCTCGATTTACGTTAGCAGCAAATGATTTGTCTTTTAATTTTTTCAAAACTGATTCTTTTGTAACTGTTGCTAATTTTTTCTCCGGCTGAACCAGCGCGCAGGCAACAATTAAACCTGTCAGCTCGTCTGCTGCATAGACGCTCTTTGCCATAAGCGTTTTTCGTGGTTCTTTGTCACAGTGTCCGCGGATGGCATCAATAATTATTTGCTCAGCGCCAATTTCTTTTAATTTTTTTGTTGTTTCTTCTGTGTGAAGTTCCAGTGATTTATTTGTTATTTCGTAATCTGCATCATGAAGCAAGCCGACAATTTCCCAGTCATTTTTAGTCAGTTCGGGTTTTTTGTTTTTTTTCTCGAAATAGTCAAAAAGCTCAGCCATCGTGAAGCCAAGACCTAAACCATGTTTTTTCATGTTGGGAGAGTTTTTAAGTTCGTCGAGAATTTTTAAGGCATCTTCTCGAGTCATTTTATTTACCTTTTAACTTTGGCTTTACGTGAGGGAAAAAGACTGTTTCTCTGATTGGTTTATCGACCAAAACAGCAAAAAATCTTTGAGACAAACCAAAACCTGCTGCCGGTGGCATTCCATATTCCAAAGCTTCGACGAAATCCTTATCGTACATCTGGGCTTCATCGTCACCCTTTTTTCGCAGTTCCTGCTGCTGTTTAAATCTTTCCTCCTGATCAATTGGGTTATTAAGTTCCGACCAGCCGTTTCCAATTTCTGTACCAGCTGCTAATACTTGGATTCTTTCGACTTGTTTAGGGTTTTTGTGGCTTCTTTTAGCCAGAGGGGAAACCGAAACCGGATGGTTTATTAAAAATGAAGGCTGGATAATCTTAGGTCTGATAGTTTTTTTATAAATTAAATCAATTAATCTTCCCTGCCCAAGATTTTTAGATGGTTTTGCGCTAACTTTTTCTGCCAGTTTGCTTAAATCCGAAACTTTGGGGTTTTTATTAAGATCAATACCGGTTTGCTGTTTAAATGAATCAAAATAATCTATTCTTTCCCATCTCTTTCCCCAATCAACATCTTTATCTCCTATTTTTGATTTTTCTGTCCCCAAGGTTTCTTTTACGATATAGCGGTAATAATCTTCTACAAAATCCATTAACATTTCGTAGTCTGCATAAGCCCAGTAAAATTCCATTTGTAGATAATCCTGCAAGTGTTCAGCGTCTATACCTTCGTTTCTGAAAATTTTGCCAATTTCAAATATCTTCTCAAAACCCCCTACAAGTAACCTTTTTTGATAAAGCTCTAAAGAAATTCTTAAATAAAAATCAGTGTTGAGTGCATTGTAATGAGTAACAAAGGGTGTTGCATCAGCGCCGCCAGGAATAGGCTCAAGAGCAGGCGTCTCCACTTCCAAAAAATCTTTTTTTATTAGATATTCGCGAACTGCCTGCCAAAATTTGTTTTTCTTAAGAAAAATCTCAAACGTGTCTTGATTTGTAAGAAAATCTAAATATCTTTTTCGAAGCCTTGTTTCAATATCTTTAAGTCCGTAAAATGCTTTAGGAATAGGTCGCAATGATTTTGTAAGCAGACTAAAACTTTCGACAAATATAGTGATTTGTCCTGCCTGAGTTTTGTCGACCTTGCCCAGCACACTTATAAAATCGCCGATATCAAGAAGGGCTAGCAGTTGTCGGTTAACAGTTGCTCGCCTCGCTTCGCTCGCCTCGATTCCGAGTCGGAGCGGGCTCGCCTCGATTCCGAGTCGGAGCGGGCGGGCGAAGCGGGACAGTTGACGGTCTGAAAAAAATAACTGGATTTTGCCCGATTCATCAACAAGGTCTGCAAAAGTTGACCCACCATGACTTCTTAAAGCTACAATTCTGCCGGCAGTTTGGACTTTTTGACCCTGGGATTTTAGGCAAGTAGTAATTGATTGTTTTTTGTTTGATTTCGCAGGATACGGATCAATGCCAAGTTTTTTGATTTTCTCAAGCTTTTCGATTCTAACTCTGCGCAGCTTTTCCAAAGGTTCCACAAGCTAAAGTATACGAAAATAAGGAAACTGGACACAAGTGATGGCCTTGGTAGAATTCTAAGTGTCGTTAAGATCCGGGTGCAAATCTACTAAATACTTCTGGCTGGTAGTAGTTTCTAAACAGCCAGTGAGAATTGACTCTAGCCCCATTTTCCTGCATCTGGTCAATCTCATCAAATAACTCACTCGTGATTTGTGCACCCTCTGTGGAATTATAACTTAACCGGCCTTCATTAATATCGACAACTCTCTTCTCTAAACAATAATTTAACATGATACAATCGGCCACAAAGTAATCATAACGACTGCCATCAATTTGGTTCGATTTGAAATCCAGAAAAGCATTTACAAAGGCCAGAGCCAAAGCGATTCCCGCTTCTCTTTTTGATTCGGCTAGCGCCAAAATACCTTTGAGAGAAAGAAGATTACAGAAAAGCTCCTTGACCCAGGCACTGCTACCGCCTAATCGCTGTTCTATACCCTGAGCAACTTTGGAATGACCGATTTCATGTCCCGTGCTCATCTTAAGTTCTACTTCCCTTATCATTTCGTTGGTCACTCCGAAACGATGCGATGGGTCAATGATAAGCCTGAAGGTGGGAAGTGTTTCGTGTTTTAACCTATCTTCAAAAACTGGTTTGAAGATAGTAAAAACAGAGCCATATTCCCGTCTTAACTCCGCCTGACATGGAAGACTGTTACCAGTCCATTTATACTTGGCCGCCTGACCCGACATTATTACCGTATGATCAACCCTAACAGCTACCTTCGGAACCACCTCATCAGTTTCTTCCCCAAGCCAATTAAGAAACCTCTCTTTATAGTCACGGACAGTTTCTGTGGTTTCTACATCTAAAACTCCAACCCATGACTCCCAAGCATACTTTCTTTTTAAGGGATCTAAATAATTATCGTAAGGCCCTATAACTGCCATAATTTTAGAGTCGCTGCCAATAGGCAACCACAGGGATTCACTATATTCCCAGTTTCCATTATTAAAAGCTTGGCTTCTGGCCTTTAGATATAAACTCAGCTGCAAGTCTTTAAACTTGCCCTTTCTTGCTATATGAGCTGCTTCTTCTAATGAATCGGCGATTCTTGTTTCTCTTATCAAGTCTTGAAAAACAACATGAACAGGAATTGCTACCAAATCGCCTTCGTTGTTTCTTCTGACAACTGTATAAGGAGATTTTATATCGGAATTACTCTGGGCAGCTGCCTCAATTTCTGATTCACCAATTCTTTCTGGCCAAAAACTGAAGTCTTCAGACTCCTGAATACCAAAAAGATCGTCAATTCTTCGGGCAGCCCTAATAAGATGACCAAGAAGCTGAAGTTGTTCTTTACTTAGAGATTGTCTAACTTCTTTAGGTAGTGGGTACTCTCTGATATAACGTTCCTGCCGGGCTCTTTCAGGATGAGAGCTGCCAGACTCTTCTTCAAAGAGCTCAAATGGCTCATTGTGATTTCCCGGTATTGGTAATCTCTCCATTTATTTTTATCTTTTTTAAAGAGGCTTATTTTACATTTTTTTTATCAAAAAAGCTATTTAAATCGGTTTAATGACAGCTAGTTTTGAATTGAATGTTTTTAATGGTTCGAGAGAGAAATATTTATCCAAAAAATCACTGGCTTCTTTATAGGTGCCCTCCTCTAATATACGGGTAAAGATTGATGCTAAATTTTCCATTTCAAAAAACATCTTGGCGAAATTTGGCCATGATATTCCTTCATGAACTCTTAGTGCCCCAACTTCCAATAAAAAATTGTAAACCAGCGAATCGCCTTTTAGATAAACTTCTCGGGTACTTAATTTTCTAGTGTTTATTACTTCTGAGAACATCCAGCATAACTGTGCAACCATCATTGATTCTAATTCTTTTTGTCCGATAACTCCTTTTAGAACTAAATGCTTAGCATGCTGAATACCAGAAACGACAGTATTAGCTTCGTCGAATATTGGGAATAATTCTTTTAGTCTTTCTCTGGAACCCTTATATCTATGTAATTGCTGAACTATACCGGTTAATAGAATTACATAGTAATTACCATTCTTTATTGAGTCTTTTTTGTATCGTGTTCTAAAATTCTTTTCAAACACATTGTTAAAAATAGGATAAATTAATTTTTCAAATTTGTAATCTATACTAGATAAATACCCGATAATTTTTGAACCGTGCGTTTCGATTGTCTCAGAATCGCTTGGCAAATGTTGTTGTGTGAAAACAGCTCTCCCTAAAAATCCAGAAATTATGAATGTTACCTTAACTTGTATATCTACTATACTTGGAGAAATAACTCTGTGAGGTTTATCACCAAAAGTAGTGTACAATATGTCCCTTATTTCTCTTCCTCTTTGGGTTCTTTCTATATCTGTTATACCAACACAACCTTGATAAGCCATCTTCTTAAAAAAAAGCTTATCCAAGTATCTTTCATAGGGTCCGATTACTATATCTAAATGAGTATTTTTAACTTTCAGCCAAGCTATATCGGCTTTTTTGTAACTGCCATCAATTAGTGCATTTGCAAGTGTTTCTAAATACTTTTTAAAACTTTTATTTTTGCAAATTTTTGCTGCTCGTTTAAGATTTATTGAGATTGGTTTAAGTAATTTCTGGTATTCTTTGTGGTATTCATTAACCACTAATTGAGATTTGGAATTTCTTTTAACTATGGTAAACGGCGATAAAATTTTTGGATTTTTTTTAGCTGCCTTTTCTATTTCTGTCTTAATTGCATCTCTGGGGTAAAAATTTGCCCCGTTGTTTATGTTATTTTCTTGAAGCTGATAGATCTTATCGACGCCTTTAACTGCCTCGATAAGATGAGGCAGCATTTTTTTTTCGCTAGCGGTCAATAAGCTGAGGTACTTGTTAGGAACTTTAAAAGTCCTTACAGATGTCATCTAAAACCTATTTTATGCTGAGAATTTTATATTTTGCGCGGATTATCGGTGTTATTACATCAACTAGTTCTCCAACTTTAGCGCCAAGCAAGGCAAAACCAACAGGGGATTCATTTGATATTTTTTTCATCGCAGGATCTGCTTCCATCGACCCAACAATTGAAAATTCTTCTACTTGTCCGTCTGATTCAACTATTACAGTGGATCCAATTACTACAAAATCGGTTTTTTTAACTTGCTGGGCTATTTGAGCATGAAGAATGACATCTTCGAGCTGAGAGATTCTTGCTTCGATTAGTGATTGCTCTTCTTTGGCTGCATCATATTCTGAGTTTTCACTCAAATCGCCAAATTCGCGGGCTCTCTTAATTCTTCGGACAATTTGGGGTCTTTTGGATTTGATAAGCTCTTCGCATTCGGCTTTAAGTTGATCAAGTCCTTCTTCGGTTAGTATGAATTTTTTGACATTGTGATTCATATGTTCTGCTGGGAGTGCTTATTTTATTGCAAAATAAATGAAAAATCAATTAAGCAGCTCTTCTCTTATATTCTCTCCCTACCACCGAAGCTTTCAAATTCTCTTTGGACCCTAACATATGCATTTTCTAAACCCTCTTTTAATTGCAAAATTTTTTCTCTATTAATTTCATCATCCCTCATAACATCTCTGTTAGCTATTAAGAGAGTTTCTACATCATAGAGATTTTCTAGAACTCTCAACCTGTATTGTTCCACTGTTTTGCCCCTTTCATTGACCATAATACCTAGATGAAGCTCAGTATCTAAGAGCACAGGGATGGAACCTGCAACTAGCTGGATTGCTACGGCATTATCCTCCCTGAGACGATTGTGAACCTCTGGGCCGGTATCGTTCTTAAGACGAACTACTTTAAAGCCTTTTTCTTCAAGAAAATGCTTAGTTAAATTTGCGTGTTGAGTTTCTGCTAAAACTATGGCGCCGGGCCCTATATCTTCTATTGATTTTATCCTTGAATCTTCCCGTACAACCAATTCAACTCTTGGTTGTGGCGCATGCCATTCTCGGCCATAAGGAAATCTGCTTAACACCTCAATCTTCTGTTCAAATCGTCCATCCGCACAATCACTTCCCACCAAACCCACATGACAATACTGCCAAGCAACAAGGCGGGGAATATCCCTGGATCTTGTCTGAATGATTTGATCGCCAGTTTCTTCAATAATACCCCTATTGAGTTCTTCCCTTCGCGGGTCGTCATCGGCAGGTTCGCCGTGTTCAAAGACAGGCGTCCAGCCTGTAAGCTGCACGTGCTCTCTTGCAGTGTCCATATGTTGAGGAATAACTATTCTCATATTTTAATTTACAAGTAGTTTAGAGCGACCATTTTAACATGTTCTTATTTTTTCTTCCACATTTATTTGTTGATAGTCAAGCACAAATTTATATATAATTGGCTTTGTTTACTTTCTCGGCTCCATCGAGTCAAACTCGATTGGATCGCCAAGTGTGACTTGGCTCCATCGTCTAGAGGCCCAGGACGCCAGGTTCTCAACCTGGTAACAGGGGTTCGAATCCCCTTGGAGCTACACTTCGACTCACTTCGTCGAGTCTGACTCGATTTCGTTCGCTCAGTGTAAACACTTTGGGCGAAGTGAGTTTTTTATGAGATTTTGTTACCATTGAAGTGAGTCGAAGTGTCCTGAGTGCTGAGCGATTCGACTGAGCTCATCGTCGAAGTCTTGTCGAAGCATCGAAGGGCAATGATATGTGGTTTGTCTATATACTTCTATGTTCAGATAAAAGCTTTTACACTGGCGTTTCTAATGATCCACTCGGGAGTAGCTGCGAAATATAGTCAAAAGGTCCCATCGTGCATAAACTGTTATTCAGGAATGTTTTCGGAAGATTCAAGTAAATAATTTACCTCATCCAGGATATGCTTTAAATACTCATCAGGAGATTTGGACATATTCAATATCTTTTTTTATATGGGGGGGGTAATATGAGGGCTTAGGGCTTGTGGTGTCAAAAGATCGACTATTTGCCCTTTGTCTGAAACTTTCATACGTACATATTATAATACAAATCCTTCTAAGCGATAGTTTCATTTGGCCGTATAGATCAGAATCATCAATAATTTGCTGCGGATTTATTCGAGGTCTTATTAGATTTTGGATGGTGAAAAATAGGGTGGGGGTGGGGGGGTTAATTTGCATAGGCTGGCACGGGTAATTTATACTGCTCATGGAAGTGTAGCCTACTTCTATAATTAACATGCGTCTAATTTCAGCCTGTTTTTCACTTATTTTATTGGTTTCGAGTCTAATTCCTGTTCAAGGTTTTGCTCAGTCGCCGGTTGAAATAAAAGAAGTTACCGGCGGACAAATAAATGAAGCGCTGGCAAAAACTGTACCTATTCGATTTTTACCAAGCCATCCTTTGTATTTTCTGATAACTCTCAAGGAATCTATTACAAGGTTTTTTAAACCATCTAGTGCCGAAAGATCGGAATTTGATTTCATACTCTCCGGAAAAAGATTGAAGGAAACATACATGCTAATTGAGGCTGGTGAACTCGATGCGGCTCTCGAAAATTTAAATAGATATAACAGCCGAATTGGTAAAATGATTGAACAATTAGAAAAAGCCCGATCGCAAAACCAAGATATCGGAAAACAGATAGCATTTATTTCAGAAAGTTTAAAAAATCACGAAATTTTTCTAATTTATTTTTTACGAGAAAATGATGAATTAAAACAAGACGTAATAGGTGCTGTAGAATCATTTAAAAGTGCGGTATTGACAATAAATGCTGTAAACCCCGGGATTAAAGATAGGTTTACAATTTTATTAATTACAAATGAATCGAGTGAAGAGAATTCTAACGTTTCACCTAGTCCTAATATTTCCCCTTCACTAAATGAAGCATCACCCTCGTTTAAACCTAAAAGGATTATTTTGTGATTAGACTAGAAAGGGAATCAAGAGTAAAGCGATAATATTGATGACTTTAATCATTGGGTTAATGGCTGGCCCCGCCGTATCCTTTAGATAACGAAACACTATATAACAAAGATCTATGTAGTGGTGAAGTTACCGCAAGGATACGGCAATTAAACTAAAAATGGTATTAATAAGAGCGCAACAATATTAATTACCTTAATCATGGGATTAATAGCAGGCCCCGCTGTATCCTTATATGGATCCCCAACCGTGTCTCCGGTGATCGATGCTTTATGAGCTTCTGAACCTTTACCTCCATATTCACCAGATTCAATATATTTTTTAGCATTATCCCAAGCCGCTCCCCCGGTTGTCATTGAAATTGCTACGAAGATCCCAGAAACAATTGAACCAATTAATAGACCACCTAAGGCTTTGGTACCAAGCAAAAGTCCAACTATAATTGGCGCAACTACAGGGATTAGAGCTGGCGCTACCATTAGTTTAATGGCTTTTGTTGTAACTATATCGACCGCCTTGTCGTATTGGGGTTTACTTTTACCTGTTAAAATACCGGGGATTTGCTTAAATTGGCGCCTGACTTCCTTGACTACTTCCCCCCCTGCGATCTGAACTGCTTCCATAGCAAAGGACGCGAACAAATACGGAAGAGACGCTCCTATAAATAAACCAATTAATACCTTCGGATCCGAAAGTGTGAATTCAACAGAGGCCCCTAGTGCCGCTAATTCTTGAGAATAAGCTGCGAATAAGACCAGGGCTGCAAGAGCTGCTGATGTAATTGCATAACCTTTGGTAACTGCCTTTGTTGTGTTACCTACAGCATCTAAAGAATCGGTCCTATTTCTGACTTCTTGTGAAAGATTTGCCATTTCGGCAATGCCACCGGCATTATCTGTAATGGGACCATAAGCATCGATTGCAACTACTATGCCAGTTAAGGAAAGCAACGACGTGGCTGCAACTGCTATTCCGTAAAGACCAGCTAGAGAAAACGCTGCTAATATGCCTGTGCTAATTACTATTATCGGCCAAAATGTTGACCGCATAGAAACAGCAAGACCGGCAATTATATTTGTGGCATGACCAGTTTGTGATGCTTCGGCAATTTGTCTGACTGGTTTGAACTTAGTAGCAGTATAGTATTCGGTGATAAAAACTATGAATATTGTTACGATAATACCCACTAGTGATGCCAAGTATAATTTGATGGGATCCAGAATTCCATTGGCGTTCATCATAATAGTTGTGACTGGATAAAACCCGAGCGCGGAAAGAGCGGCTGCCACAAAGAGCCCTGTATAAAGAGCTCCCATAATACTTTTATTTCTTGGAAGCTTTACAAAAAACGTTGCAATAATTGTTGCTATAATTGCAGTTGCCCCGAGAACAATAGGATAAAGAATTGCACCCATAAAGTCCGGGAAGATAAGGTTTCCTAGTAGCATTGCGGCGATAGCAGTTACTGCGTATGTTTCGAAAAGATCAGCTGCCATCCCAGCACAATCGCCGACATTATCACCTACATTGTCGGCAATAACTGCGGGATTTCTTGGATCATCCTCAGGAAACCCTGCTTCGGTTTTACCGACTAAATCAGCACCAATGTCAGCACCTTTTGTAAATATTCCACCGCCAAGCCTTGCAAAAATTGATATCAAAGATGCCCCAAAACCGAGTCCGATTAAACCTTGCAAGTCCCCGGTTGCGCCGAAATAGCCAGCAACTGCAAGCAGAGCTAAACCGACAACCAATAAACCTGTAACAGAACCCCCGGCAAAGGCTACCGAAAGCGACCTTGCTAAACTTTTGGTTGCTGCCTGGGTTGTCCTGACATTAGCTCGCACTGAAATATGCATGCCAATAAAACCTGAGGCAGCTGATGCAGTTGAACCTATTAAAAAACCAATGGCTGTTTGTAGTGAAAGAAAAACAGCAATAGTAGCAAAAATAATGATTGCTACCACAGCGATAACGGAATATTGTCTTTGCAAGTATGCAGACGCACCTTCGGCAATCGCGTCGGCAATTGAGCGCATTTTAGCTGTACCGGCATCTAATGACACTATCCTAAATGAAGTTATTACACCATACAAAATAGCCGCGACCGAGGCGAGTAAAGCGAAAGGCAATCCAAAACTTGGATCAATATTTACAAAATTCATAATTATGAGTAAAACGGATAATTATATCAGAACGCAAAACGCTGCTGATTTAATTTACGCTTGATGTGCTCAGAATTAAAGCAGACTTTTACCTAAATTTGCAACTAATTAATTTTAAGCGACGGGAGAAGCAGGAATGTTGGGTCTGTCTTTAACTAATTTTGATTTTTTAGCTTCTGAAGACTTTTCTTTTGGCAAGGCTTTCGTAAGCGCAACTTTGAGAACTTCATCCATGTGCTCGGCAAGAATAAACTGCAAATCTTTTCTAACATTTTTGGGAATGTCTTCTAAATCTTTACTATTTGCCTTTGGCAATATTATTGTTGTTAAACCAGCTCTTCTTGCAGCAAGTACCTTTTCCTTAACGCCCCCAATTTCAAGAACCCGACCACGCAGAGTAACCTCCCCTGTCATTCCTACTTCTTTTCTGGCCGGGATTCTGGTAAGAGCAGAAACAAGTGCTGTCGTCATAGCAATTCCTGCTGAAGGACCATCTTTTGGCACACCGCCTTCTGGAACGTGGATATGTAAATCAAATTTGCTACCAAGATTTTCTGAGAGTCCTAAAACTTTGGCTCGAGAGCGAACATAGGAAAGTGCTGCTTGTGCTGATTCTTTCATAACGTCGCCTAACTGACCGGTTAAGATTAATTGACCTTTACCTGATACAACATTAACTTCTATAAAAAGAATTCCTCCTCCAGCGGCTGTGACGTAAAGGCCCGTGGCCATTCCAATTTCGTCTTTGGTTTCGGCTATGGTCTTACTAAACTTGTGCGCTCCTAAATAGCTGTGGAGTTGTTTTGGACTTACTCTTATTATCTGTTGTTTTTTCTTGGTTGCGATCTTTTTGGCAACTTTCCTAAATACCGCTGCTATCTCTCTTTCCAGTTCTCTAACACCCGCCTCCCGAGTATACCTTGATATAATTTCTTTCAAGGCAGCGTCCGAAATTTCAGCTTGTTTCGTATTAAGTCCATGGGATTCAAGTTGTTTTGGAATTAAAAAGCTTTTGGCGATCTGAAACTTTTCTTCTTCTGTGTAACCCGGGAAATTAATAACTTCTAATCTGTCACGAAGTGCCGGTGGAATAGTATCCAAGATATTGGCTGTAGTAATAAACATGACATCTGAAAGATCATAAGCAACCTCTAAATAGTGATCGGAAAATGAATTATTCTGTTCTGGATCTAGTGCTTCAAGAAGCGCGGAAGACGGATCGCCTCGAAAGTCGACGCCGACTTTGTCAATCTCATCAAGCATAAAGACCGGGTTTTTGGTACCGGCACTTTTGATACCTTGAATGATTCTTCCGGGTAGCGCTCCAACATAAGTTCTCCTGTGGCCGCGGATTTCCGCTTCATCGTGGATACCTCCTAACGAAACTCTAACAAATTTCCGGCCTAGAGCACGAGCTATTGATCTGCCGATTGAAGTTTTTCCAACTCCCGGTGGCCCATTGAAACAGAGAATTGGTCCACGAATTTTACCAACTAGCTTATGGACTGCAAGATATTCCAAAATTCTTTCTTTGACTTTGGGTAATCCGTAATGATCTTCGTCTAAGATTTTTGCTGCCTCTTCAACATCGGCTTTTTTCTTATCTGTTATTTGCCAGGGCAAATCCACCAGCCATTCAAGATAAGTTCTAATATATGAAGATTCGGGATTATAAGAAGACATTTTTGCCAGCCTTGAAAGCTCACGATCGGCTTTTGTTTTAACATCTTCAGGCATACATGCGGATTTTATTTTCTTTTTAAATTCTGATATTTCTCGACTGTCATCATCTTCACCAAGTTCTTTTTCGATAGACTTCATCTTTTCGCGCAGGATAGCTTCCTTAGTTACTTTACCTACCCTTTCCTGAGTTTCCGTATCAATCTTTGAAGAGATTTCAAGAATTCTAATTTCGCGGGTTAAAAGATCAGAAAGTCTCTGGAGTCTGGCTTTTGTGTCAACCATCTCGAGAATCTGTTGTTTGTCACTGGTTTTAAGATCGATTGAAGCAGCAATTATGTTGACGAGCTGATTTGGATCGTCGGTAGAAAAGATATGAATTGAAGACTCTAGAGTTAGAATGCCACCTAATTCTCCATATTTTTTAATTTTTGCTAGAGTACTTCTAAATAGGGCTTCAATTTCATCGTTCTTTTGAGATAGTTCGGGAATTTCTTCGACTTTAACTGCTAAATAAGGATCTATCTGAGTAAATTCTTTCAAGTAAACCCGGCTCAATCCTTCAACTGCAAGATTGTATTCATTATCAACCTTCCAAAGGCGCCTTAACAAACCTACTGTACCCACTGAATAAATATCGTTTGGGGCAGGGTTTTCGACTCTTGGGTTTTTTTGAGATACAAAAACTACTAGCCTGTCGGCAGACCAAGCGCCATCCAAACCTAGCTTTACCTTTTGTCTTCCTACTGTAATTGGAACCATAGAAGATGGAAAGACCACCGTATCTCTTAGCGGAACAATTGGGAGTTCGTTTTTAATTCTTGGTTTCTGCGAATCGACTAGTGTTGCCATCCTTAACTTTGTTCAGGATAAATTATTACTACCCTGATTTATATTATATATGACTTACTTATAGATTACTTGGGCCAGTTGCAAAACTGGCGAAGGTAATTAGCAGATACAATACCATGAGTGCTAATTTCTGTCAACCCCGTTATATTTTTTCCGTGCAGTTTTGAGATTCATAAAAAGACAAAATCCGATTATAAAAACTGTGACCGATATCACGTGCGCTATTTTAATTTCCCCAATAGTCCAAGTATCGATTCTAAAAAATTCAGAGATTAAGCGGGAAGCGGAGTAAAAAATTAAATAAATAGCAAAGACCTGTCCCTTCTTTTTTAAATTTGGTGCAATTTTTAAAAGCATCAAAAAGAAAATAGAATTTAAAATCGCTTCATAAAAAAACGTTGGATGGAAATGAGTCGATGACACAAATTCAGTGGGTCTATTCTGCCTTTCAATAAAAACTCCCCAAGGCAAATTAGTCGGAGGACCAAACCCTTCTTGGTTAATATAGTTGCCGACTCGACCGATAGCTTGTCCGAGGATTATTGAAGGCGCAACCAGATCAAGCGCTGCAAATAAATCAATTTTTTTAATTTTGGCAACAATATAAAACCCAATAAATAGTCCTAAAAGGCCACCCCAGATGCCTAGACCTCCGTTGGCGATGTAAAAAATTGATACCGGATCGGCTCTATAAACTTTCCAAAAATCAATAACGTGATATAGTCTTGCCCCAATAATTGAAAACGCAAGTGGGATTAGCAAAATCGGATCGTCGAAAATTTTAATCGGGATCTGGTAAAAATGAGCCCTTTTTTTAGCAAGATACCAGCCGATATAAATAGCGGCTGCAATTAATAAACCGTACAGGTGAATAGAGATGGGGCCTGCTTCAACGCTTCTTGGCAGCATGGTGCTTGCTTATCAGGTGGGTAATTATTAAAATTATGGTGGCCATAATCATTGTTTGCAGGGCTATTTGGTTTGCAAAATCCACAAAGAACTGAGGAGGAAATAGTTTGATTAAATTGGCGTCTTGTGGCAGGAGCCAATAATTGTTGCTGAAGGACAGCTTATGAAAACTAATAAATAAGGGGTCGAAATTTAATTTTGAAAAAAGCCAGAGGGTGATAATCGAAATAATTGTGATTAAAGCTGCCGTATTTAAATTACGCGCTGAAAACTTATATGCTTTTTTATGGATAACGTAAACCAGACAGGTCAGTGCTGCCCAAATTAATACATATAAATAAAGATTGACAAGTTTAATGAGATTTTTAACATCCATTAAATGCAATCTCTCTCGCTGTGAGTAAAAAGTTGAACTAAGTTCACCGTCACAGCAATAAAAATTAATTAACTCTCCGGCTTCAAAATTAACAGTTTCGGAAGACGCGAAATTCTCATATACTCCTAATTTTGCAAACTCCACTTTGTAGAAATTAAGGTTAAAAACTAGTAAACGAAAGTTTACGAGTAGCAAAATAGGAGTAAATAGTATAATTATCAGGTAATAAATGATTTTCACTCAACTAATAGGGTAATCAACAGAGTATAAAAAACCACACCCATTACAAAAAAGATTGGATCGCCTCGTCTTTCTCTGGGCACAAAATCAATTAGAGCCACATAGATGAAAGCACCAATAACGGCAGCGAATAAGGCATCAAAGAGCAAACCGGTTCTTAAAAGTAAGTCGGCTATTAAAACTCCGATTATAGTGGAAACGGACAGGGCAAATCTGATAGGGCTACTTTGAATAATCTTGTGGTGGATTTTATCCAGTGACACTACGCCCACTGCTCCGTAGAAAAGAATGGGCAGGTAAAATAAGGTCATCTGAATATTGCCCCTGAGGGATAAATCAACCAGAATGGCTCCAATTAAAAGATAATAAATAAAGAAGGCACCTGAGTGCACTTCCTTAAGGCTGTGCGCCAGATTTTTTCCTTTTTCTAAGTGCTTATACAAATACTTTTCGGTAACGTGAACTGTAGTGAAACCGGCAACAATAAAAATAAAAATTAATCTATTTAATTTTTCGTATGCTTCATAGGTTTCCGGCAGAAGCGATAAAAAGGCGTATGTTACTACCACACCGGCAACAAAAGAAACGGCTCGCGCGTGCCAAATTTTATTTTCGATATTAATCTTTTCACTGAAAAAATGAACAATAGCCAGAACGATGGCGTAGATTAAGGCAAGAGTCACACTTTACATTCTAGACACAATTTTTGTTAAAATCCAACGGCTATATCAGCAGGTTGCCTTAGCACCTTTCAGTCATGCTAAGGGCACTCCTCTGATATAATTTTCGACAAGCTAAAATTATGGTTAAGATTTACACTAAGAGTGGAGACAAAGGTCGTTCTTCTCTTTTTGGCGGGCGGAAAGTGAAGAAAAGCGATTTGCGGATTGAAGCATATGGTAATGTTGATGAGCTGAACTCGCTAATAGGCACAATACTTGCGGAAAATCCCTCGAAAGACATAGCCAAAAAGTTAACAAGAATTCAAAACGAGCTTTTTGTTTTGGGTTCTGACCTTGCAACACCGCTTGGAGTGAAAATTAAAATTCCCAGAGTAAACCGACCTTACATACTTAGACTGGAAAAAGAAATTGATGCTTGGCAAAAGGGTCTCCCTCAACTTAAAAAGTTTATTTTACCTGGCGGAAGTAAAATTGGGGCGAAACTTCATTTAGTTAGATCAATTGCCAGACGTACGGAAAGATCAATCGTGCGTTTGGCCCAACAGGATGCGATAAACGCAAAAAACATTATTTACATCAATCGCCTTTCCGACTGGTTTTTTGTGGCGGCAAGATATGTGAATAAACTGGAAAAAATCAAGGAAACTGAGTGGAAAGGGAGAGGTTAGAAAAAAATACTACTTAATCTTTAAAACTACTTTACCCCGCGGGTGGCCTTCTTCTAAGTGCTTAAACGCTTCTTTTGCTTCTTCAAGCGGAAATACTTTGTCTATTTGCGGCTTAATTTTTCCTTCTTCTACATATTTTGCCAGCGTTCCCAATCGCTCAGAGCTTGTTCCGGTTACTTGACCGATTGCATTGATGCCATACTTTTTTGCAAGGTCTGCACTTGGCGCGCCAAGCATGGAAACAATCGTACCGCCGCGCTTTAAAACTTTAAAGGACTTATCAACGACATCCGCACCGCCTGTTACAAAAACAGCGTCAAAATCTTTTACGATTTTTTCAAAATCCTCAACTTTAAAATCTATTACCTCATCTGCACCCAGACTTTTTGCAAACCCCACGTCTTTGGTGCTGACAGTTGCGGCAACATATGCACCAATTGCTTTTGCAAGCTGGATTGCAATTGAACCGATTCCTCCGGATCCTCCATGAATAAGAATTTTTTGCCCTTGTTTGAGATTAATATGTTCTTCGAGCGCTTGAATTGCACTTGCACCAACAAGCGGAAGGGAGGCCGCCTCAACAAAATCTATATTTTTTGGTTTTTGTGCAAGATTTGCTGTATTCCCTGCTACAAATTCGGCAAGACTGCCAGACCCTCCGGCGACGACAAGTGCCGCTCCATAAACTTCGTCTCCAACCTTAAAGTTAGCAACATCTTGTCCAACTTTAGTAACTATGCCAGCAAAATCTCCGCCCAATGTCACTGGAAGTTCTAGGGGAACTTTTTCTTTAAGATACCCACCTCTGACAAACGAATCAAAGGGGTTAAGGCTCGCAGCATACACCTCAGCTAAAATTTGACCGGGCTTAAGTGATGGATCTGGTGCGTTTTCGTTAATTTCAATAACTTCTACACCACCATATTTACTAATCTGTGCCGCCTTCATAGGTAAGTGTGATTATACCATCGAGCTTAGGGGGAATTTAAAGTAGTCGGGTTGATACGGTTTTCGAATTTTATTTATTCTAAATTAATCTTATCTTCCTGAAATATTTTAGGATTTTTGGCAAAGGTTTCTGGAGTTGTTTTCTTTACGGTCGCCATTATTATCCATTGATCGGTTCTGTTCTCAACTGTATGGAAAGCTTTTCCCGCATTAAATCCTTCATCATAAGGTAGTTCCCCACCAAAAATCTCTCCCGTATTTCTGTCTTCTAAAACTAAAAGAACAGTACCATCTTTGGCAGCAGTTATTCTATGAAAGTCATGGACCTTAGGATCATAAAGTGACAAAGCTTGAATTGGATGTTCCTGTTGAGGACTATCTTTTGTGTCTTTAGTTATACCAACCACTTCTCCATGCAATACTACTGTAATTTCATCAATCGTCTCGTGTGCGTGAAACGGCTGTGTATGTCCAGGTGGAACTTCCGTAATTATTAACTCCAAAGGATAATCTGGATCTTTTTCGCGGAATAGATAGTATTGGCGTTTTTCTCCAGCTTCTACTACACGCGTTGGTGCTTCTTGGGAAGTGATAGAAAGTCCTTCGCCATTTTCCATAAAGCAAGATAATTATACTATCCTCGACTTAAGTTAAAGCAATATGATGGGGTTTTGTCTAGCTGCACTTGCTCCAATCGCAGGTGGTGTTGATGGAATTTGTTTTTATTTTCGTGATAGAATTCGCTCCTATGAAAGAATCGAATATCTTTGGCGTGGGTCTCCTGGGTGCCGGAACTATCGGCTCTGAAGTCTTTAACCAGATTACTCTGAGGGAAAAAGAGCTTAGAGACTCCTTTCCAGACGCAGCATTTGAGGTTAAAAAAGTCTTGGTAAGGGATCCACTTAAAAATCGTCGCGTTTCCATACCTCAAGAACTGCTAACAACTCAGCTTGATGTAGTTGTCGATGACTCATCGGTGGATATCATAGTCAGTTTGCTGGGGATTGCGGATGTAGAGTATGAAGCAATTTTGAAAGCGTTGATGGCTGGTAAAAAAGTGGTAACTGCCAATAAAGACGTTATCGCCAGAAATGGCCAGGAATTGTTACAAACCGCTGTTAATAAAAATTCTGCCCTATATTTTGAGGCAGCAGTCGCTGGAGGAATCCAAGTTGTGGATAACCTGACCGGCAGATACGGACTAAATCACTTTTATGCGATTAGCGCCATTTTAAATGCGACTTCTAATTACGTGCTCTCAAGAATGACGAGTGCAGGAGCTGAATCCGAACAAGCCCTATTGGAAGCCCAAGAAAAAGGCTATGCAGAGCCAAATTCAGAAAATGACCTAAATGGGAAGGACGCTGCTTACAAAATAGCTATTTTGGTAAGCCTTGCATTCAGAGAAGGATGGGTAAATCCGGATAACATCTTCACCAAGGGAATTGACTCGTTGGAGCTTTCTGATTTTGAATATGCATTAGAAATGGGTTATGTCATTAAACTTATTGCCGATGCGCAAAGAACCGAAGGTTCGTTAGATGTTTGGGTTTCCCCGACCTTAGTACATAAAAACCACCCTTTGGCTAGCGTAAATGGGGTAACAAATGGAATTCTGCTTTCCGGAAATCCTATTGGTCAGATAAAATTGGAGGGTTTGGGTGCAGGATCCGAACCAACTTCGGCTTCAGTATTGTCAGATATCATGAGAGCTGCTCAGGATGGGACACCTTTAAATATCAACCTTGACAGCGCCCAAGTTATGGAGCCGGGAGAGTCAGTGGGTAGAAATTATATAAGGATGACCGTACTTGACAGGCCAGGTGTTACGGCTGAAATTACTAAAATTATAGGGGATAACCGGATCAATATCGATGAAATAAGACAGCTTGAATCAGCGACGGACGGAACTTTAGCGAACACTGTTTTCTTAACTGGATTTTCTGGGCAGGGTAGCTTACACAGGGCAATTAGAGAAATTTCTGATTTAGACGTTTGTCAAAAGATTAACTCTGTAATGAGGGTAATGAGATAGTTTTTAGCTGCACTTACTCCAACCACAAGTCGGATTTATACACTTCTTGCAGCCTTCGGCGTAGGTTAGAGGCGAACCGCAATCGGGACAAGATGAAAATCTTGCCTCGATCATTTTTACAACATCTGGATCATCACCGGATCGTTTAATATCGGATAACTGAATGCTGGCTGTAGCCGCATCGGACATTTGAGTTGGTTTTTTGATGTTAATTTCAGAAAGATTTAATTGTTCATTTTTGCTAGTGCTATTAGTCTTTGACTGGCCATTAACTTGAGTTTGACCATTCGTTTGGCCATTTGTTAAAGCCGACTGGCCATTGGTAGACACCTGAGTATTGACAGTCCTCTCAATCTGTAACTCTTCTACTTCTTCTAAAACCGGCAGCTGAAGTTGTTTGGCGTTGGATATTTCAATTAAGGATTTACCAACAGCATCAAAGGCCGAAAGCACTGAATCGACCCCAATTCCATAAGGTGTTCCACAAGAAATTCCGATAAGATCGGAGGCTACTTCTTCGAGAGATGCACCGTATTTAAGAGCTCGTGAAGCAAGTCTACCCGTAACTTCGGCAGCGCCCGCAACATAGCCGCCTGTTTTACCGATAGTTACGAAAACTTCTACTGGTAAGCCGTCCCCGTCTCGGAAAACCGATGTATAAACCGGCCCGACATCGGCCTTTTTGCGAATTCTCATCCCCCAAGCTTCTTGAGGTGTCGGGCGTTTAGTTGGAATACTGATAAGTTCTCCGTCTCTGACGATTCTCTTTCCCGCGAGCTGATCGTAATAAGATTTATCGGATTTAACTTCCAGCACTTGTTTGTCACGTGAGCCGTCGCGGTAAATAGTAATCATATTGCAGCCAAGCTCGTAACTTAACCAGTAGGCCTCCCGCACATCCTCTACCGTTGCTTCATTGGGAAAGTTAATAGTTTTGGAAATTCCGTTGTCGGTAAACTTTTGGAAAGCAGCTGCCATTCTGACATGATCTTTGGGTGAAATGTCACCGGCCACAGTAAATACTTTCCTAAGATCTTCGGGAATTTCAGAAAGATTTTGAACAGACCCCTTGTTTTCCTCAATTTTGGCCAGAATGTCTTCACTGTCCAAACCCTGCTCTTTTAAGGCTTCTAAAAAGTAAGGGTTGGTATTAAAAAGCCTTTTGCCCTCAATAGTGTTTTTGGCATAAGTCAGGGCAAAATGAGGTTCGATTCCACTAGAACAATCTGCCAAAAGTGAAATTGTGCCGGTCGGTGCAATTGTCGTTCGGGCCCCGTTTCTGAGTTTCATGCCTCCGCGCCTGTCGTAGATAGAACCTTTGTATGCCGGGAAAACACCTCTTATTTTGGCAAGTTCGACGCTGGCATTGTCAGCTTCTTTTTGGACAAACTGCATAACTGTTTCGGCGAGGTCAAATGCTTGCTGTGTGTCGTAGCCGATTTGAAGTTTAACGAGCATATCGGCCCAGCCCATGACGCCAAGACCAACGCGGCGGATTTTGGCAGTCATCTCATTGATTTCTTCAACCGGATACTCATTCATGTCAAGAACGTTATCTAAGAAATGGATAGCTGTATGGACTGCTGCCTTAAGCGTTTCATAATCAATCTCTTTTGTTTTGCTGTCTGCAAACTTAGAAAGGTTCACCGAGCCTAATGTGCAGGCATCATAAGGCAACAGCGGCTGCTCGGCACAAGGATTAGTAGCTTCAATGGTGCCAACTAACGGTGTCGGATTGGCACGGGAGTGGTTTACTCTGTCAATTAATATCATGCCCGGATCACCATATTGCCAGGCAAGTTTAGTAATCAAATCAAAAACTTTTTTGGCATTAAGTCTGCCTGTAACCTCTTTGGTTCTAGGATTAACAAGATCGTAGCCCTCATCTTTATTTTCGGCTTTGCAGAGATCGTAAAGCTTCAAAACAGCTTCTTCCACACGGACGTTTTTGAGATCAAGATCGCGGATTGCATACGCTTCTTTAAGATCGGCAACAATATCATTCGCCCTTCGACTTTGCTCAGGGTCTTCGACATCCTGGGTATACTTCGCGTCCTCTTTAACTTTTTTCATAAATTTCTCGTCAACGGTAACGGAAATATTGAAGTTGGTCAGTGAAAATTCGTCGACTTTGTGGACAGCAAACCTGAGAACGTCCGGGTGGGTGTAATGCAAAATTCCCATATTGGCTCCACGTCTCACACCACCTTGCCTGATCTGTGACGTAACGTCGTTATATGCTTGTAAGAAAGCTACAGGCCCTGTTGTCTTGCCTTTCGATGTGCCTATTACATCATCTTTAGGGCGAAGTCTGGAAAATGAAAAGCCTGTACCTCCACCCATCTTGTGGATCATAGCCATGTCGCGCATTGTTTTGAGAATCGATTCTAAATTGTCGTCTACAGGTAAAACGAAGCAGGCTGAAAGCGACTGACCATGTTTGCCCGAATTAACCAATGTTGGTGTGTTGGGAATAAATTTTTGAGATGCCATTAACTTATAAAACTCACGAGCACTGCTAATGTGAGTTTTCTTGTCGCCTGCCTTATGGCGAGGTAGGTAAATTGTGTCGGCGGCTGCAATGTAATAAGCTACTCTCCAGAAAAGTTCACGAGGGGATTCTTCGGGTTCGCCTTTTTCATCTCTAAAGGCATATCTTGTTTTGGCAATGTAAGTAGCGTTTTCACTCAAGTTCGGGTTTGGTAAATCTTTAGGGGCTTTAGATATTTTGCGGCCAAAGGTTCTTGCTGATTCTCTAAAGTTTGTCCTTAAATCAACTTTAATCTTATTGGCTTTTTTCATTTTTTAAATTTCTTAGAAAGATTTGCTAATTCTTTTTCAAAATCCCCGATATCTGCAAACTGTCTATATACAGATGCGAATCTGATGTAGGCTATTTTGTCTAATTTTTTGAGTTTTTTAGTAACTAATTCGCCTACATTTTTACTCGATATTTCGCTTTCCCCGCTTTTTCTTAAATCAGCCTCTACCCCATCGACTACCTTTTCTATATCTTCCGCTGATATAGGTCTTTTCTCGCAAGACCTGATTACTCCCCTTCTAATTTTTCCTCTATCAAATAGCTCTCTTTGTCCGTCTTTTTTAACTATAAGAAGATCAGGTGTTTCTACTCTCTCAAATGTTGTATATCTGCGTTTGCACTTTTGGCACTCGCGTCTTCTTCGAGTCGTTTTACCGTCTGAACCGTCTCTCTTATCTAAAACTCTTGAAAAATCTGCACTACAGTACGGACAAATCACTTTGCTTCCCTTACTTTATTAACTGCCTTAAATTTGTGAAACTATGCTTTTAGATGCGAGACCTCAATATTTCACGAATCTTCTAAAAGCACAATATATTGTGGTCTAACTTTAGATTAGACACAACATCTATACCTTGTCAATACCCAAAAATTACTTTAAGGAGACAACCTACGGTTTTCTCCTTAATATTCCTCTTTCCCTTTAGAGGATAATTTTGCACTGGCAAAGCCAGATTCAAAATTAATTATATTCCGAAGAAAACCCGAAGTCAATACCGTTTAATTGATAAAGCCAAGTAGATCTTTAGACTCGTCGGACATTTTTGAAGGAGCCCACGGAGGCTCAAACGTCATCTCAACCGATACATCCTTAACCTCTTTGATGGTTTTAAGCTTGGCAGTAATATCTTTTACAAAATACGAGTCCAGAGGACAACCTGGGGTAGTTAGAGTCATAAGGATATGAACGTGGGAATTTTCTATGTTGATACTATAAACAAGCCCTAAATCAACGATATTGATGCCAAGCTCTGGGTCTATGCACTGCTTGAGTTTCTCAAATACCTGGTTTTGAGGAATAGCCATGTGTTTCCTATTCTCACTCTACTACAGCCCCGAAGCTAAAGTCAATTTGCTAAAGTTGACTAAAAAATTAAGTTGATCTATTCTTGATAAGTAGATAAAGAAACCCGCCTAAACTTACTTTAAAGCTTTTCAGTATTATTCATACACACTTTAAAGAGCGTTTGGTTGGCGGGCGAGGGAGGTGAAACAAATGGATCAGAAAAATCTGATTAAATTCTTGGGGTTCTGGATTGTAAATGCGATACTCCTGTCAATTTTCTCGTCTCTATATGCCAGGGATGTAGCGCTTGGTAATGCAAGTGTTGCTAAACCAGCTGCCGCAACTGTTAATTCACTTATTTTGGCAATCGTCGTTTATTTTGTACCAGATCTTATTAAAAAACTCGATCTTAAACTTAAAATATCAGACGAAAAGGTTTTACTTGTTGGCTATTTTTTAGCTGATTTTGTAGCATTGTGGGTTCTAAAACGGTTAGCCGACTTTACCGGCCTGGGAATAGGAAGCATTCTTCATGTTTTAGTAATTGCCGTTGTTTTGTCACTTGTACAAGTAGGTGTAAAAAGATATTCATCTAAACTTCTCAAGAAAAACTAGGTTTATTCTGAGCGAAAAAAACTCCGGCATTCATGTCTTCGACCGTGAGGCTCAGACCGAATCGGCCGGAGATGAAGCTAATCTTGAGCGAAGATCAGAGAACCACGGCCTTCAGGCCGTGGGAATCTATTATCTTATAGATTAACAGTCGGACAAGTAGTAGTCTGGACTGCTCTAATTCTCCATTTTTGCTTCAAATGCACTAATAATGTACCCATGAAGATATAATTTACTCATGTCTGAAAATATTAAGGCGGCAAAGGACAAAATCCGCAAAAAAATTCTCTTAAAAAGACAAGCCCTGACTACAGATCAGGTTACAAAACTTAGTTCTATAATTATTTCAAAAATATTAAGACTAAAAAAAATTAAGGATTTTCAAAATTACTTAATTTATCTACCGACAAAAAATGAAGTGGATACAAAGCTTTTAATACACTTTTTAATTCAAAACAGGAAAAATATTTATGTACCTGCATTGGTTGAAAATGATTGGACCATATCTCAATTTAAAAGTTTGGATGGTTTGGTAAAAAATAAATACAAAACCTTGCAGCCCAAAAAAATAAGTGCTGTTAGTTCGAATAAAATAGATGTAGCGATTGTTCCAGGAGTTGCTTTTGATAAAAAAGGAGTTCGTTTAGGTTATGGTAAGGGAGTATATGATAACTTGCTCAAAAAATTTAAAGGGTTAAAAATTGGCCTTGCTTATGAATTTCAAATTGTTGAGCGGCTGCCTGCCGAATCACATGATTTGAAGACGGATTTAATAGTCACAGAAAAACAAGTAGTTAATTTAGCTTCTATTTAACAATTATTGCATTAGGCAGGCTTCTGCCCGGTCCGGCTTTGTATCCCCCGTCATAAAGTGCGCTTGAGCCTCCACCATCCAGATTCAGGGCGTCCGTTGCGCCAAGGGATTTAAATATGTTGGCAAGATCCAAAAAACTGGCATTTCGGGCAACAACTAAGAAAAGTTTGCCGCTTCCAAAACCAATGCCGCCGCGGGTTCCTTTAGGACCGTCGGAGACTAAAACCTGCCCACCGGAAAGTAAAGAAGGATAATTAGTTAAGCCCCCGGTAATATCCGAAGGGGCACCAACGCAGGCAGCGCAGGGGAAAAATTGAGCTGAACCGGGGCGAAAAACCATCATTCCCCGACCATTCCAAAAGAGTGAATAAGCGTTTATCCATTTTTTTTGGCGATTATTCCAGACAGAGAAATCGAACGAGTTAACTTTACCTCCGCATGAAGAATAATCTGGTGGGCAAAAGTAGCTACCATGGATGCCAGCCCTGCCACCGTTTTCGGCGACAAATTGGGCCAGTGCTTTTGTCGGGCAATCGTTAGGGCAATCGTTGTCATTGGCAGTATCTGTAACCACAGTAGTAGACGCAAGATCAAAAGTCGATACAGTGTAATTACCGCCGGAAGTCGTTGAAGATGGAGTAGAAATTACTTTCGGTGTAGGTGATGGGCTCGGTGCTTCTCTGGCAAACGTCTGATAGTCAATTTTCAATTCATCTTCAGGACTCGGTGTCGGACTAGGTTCAACACTTGCTTCTGATTCGGTGCTAGCTAAAGCTTCAAGCGGTGAAGGAGACTCAATAATCGATCTGGAAATTGATCTGGGCTGAGGTGATTCTTGGGGACTTTCTGATTTTAAGCTAACAAGCGCAACAGAAGCTAAGCTGACTACGGCAACCGGAATAATTATTAAAATGGGCGCGAACCCGGCAGGCTTCATTAAATTCAGTATAGCAAGGATAGCCGATAACTTGACTTTTACCTTTTCTGTCGATAAAGTACCGAGATGAATTCTGAAACAGAACCTAAATCTCACGAAATATTTAAGAAACATTTTCTTGTAACATCAGGCACCCCTGTGATAGTTAACTCAGCATTTTTGGTACAAGCTCATTTTAGTCAACGAGAACTCGAACATGGATCTTCAGCCAAATTGTCGATATTTGCTCCTGGAAAATTGGAAATTCAGAGAAGTACCGCAGTCGTTAAAGAGAAAAAATCATTTAAGATAATACCAGCTGAAGAAATAACCCATTTGATAGTTCAATTGCGTAAACCTGGCGAAGAAATAGAAATTGGAATATTCAAGCTTGTATTGAACCAACAAGGACATGACTATTTTAGTTTTGAGTGTCATTCAACTGAACCAATTGACGTTAAAAAATTTGATGGCAATATTTACGATAAAGATGTTTTGCAAGATTTATTAAAACCGCCTGACTCTTACATCTTGGCTTCCGCAACTAAAGGAGATATCAAAAGGCGCCGGAAATTTGAAATTCTAAGAGCTCAGGAAAAGTTAAGGTTTGGTGAGGCTCATCCAGTTGAAATTAGGATGCTTAGAAAAATAGAGGCACTTTAAAATTTTTTTGTGAAAATGATAAAATTTGATAGCATTGCCGGATCGCCTGCCTGCATCGCTATGCCAGCCCGCAGTAGATACAACGTTTCTGGCGGGCGAAGCATTGCGGGCAGGTCTAATGGTAGGACGACGGATTCTGAATTGACGACGTGATCCATGCTCTGTAGAGTATTTGTATGGCGTATAAAGATCTCTCAAAAAGGAGAGAGGCTCATAAAAGATATTATCTCAAGAATAAACAGCTTTATAGACAGAAGAACATTCGAAGAAAAAAGTTGCTAATTGATTTTGTTATTTCTCTTAAACAAAAACCCTGCATGGATTGTGGAGTAAAATATCCACATTATGTAATGGATTTTGACCATAGAGATAGGAAAACTAAACTCGCGAGTATCAATAGAATGATTAATTTTCATAGTTATGCTACAAAGAAAATCTTGGAAGAAATTGAAAAGTGTGATTTGATTTGCTCTAATTGTCATAGAATAAGGACTTATTGCGGAGTCGTCTAACGGTAGGACAACGGATTCTGGATCCGTTTATTGGGGTTCGAATCCCTGCTCCGCAGC
>Ga0209542_10004701_pt1 | contig 27848 bp, 32 predicted proteins | sample RifCSPhighO2_01_FD_184028 | JGI IMG/M metagenome (GOLD analysis project Ga0209542, IMG submission 184028) | Soil microbial communities from Rifle, Colorado - Rifle CSP2_plank highO2_0.1 (SPAdes) (version 2) | ecosystem: Environmental > Terrestrial > Deep subsurface > Rock core/Sediment ...
TGCCGTATGAGGGGAATGATTCGTGGGTGGAAGGTACGCTACAGGGTATTAAGAAAGTACTCGATAGTGATGAACTTCCCGCGGCTGCTCCCGGCTGCGATTATTGCACGTACCGCGAAACGGTGGGGAAGAAACTGCTCGCACACAAGAAAAAAACATCCCCGAGTGGTACGCTTGGCATATGAGCAAGACATTTGCAGACAAAGTGCGTAACGTCGTCCGCAAAATCCCAAAGGGGAAGACGATGACGTACAAAGAGGTGGCGACGAGGGCGGGCAATCCCAGGGCGGCGCGGGCAGTCGGTGCCGTGATGCGTACCAATTACGATCCAACGATTCCATGCCATCGCGTTGTTAAATCCGACGGCTCATTTGGCTCGTACAACCGCGGCGGAACGCTTAAGAAACGAGCAATGCTGAAAGCCGAAGGGGCGCTATAAGCGCAAGAGCGAATGCAACTTCTCTTGGTTGGCGCTCGGAGAGATAATCGCAAGATTCAAACTTTCTGTTTTGAAAATGTCACGCGCAACGCGCTGTACATCGGTAACCGTTACCGCGTCGATACCTTTAACCACTTCCTCGAGCGTGCGAATGCTACCGAGTGAAATGAGGGAAGTCGCTGCTCTTTCAGCGATCTGATTGCTCGTTTCGAGGCTGAGCGCCGCCACACCCTTGATGTGCGCCTTCGCCTTCTTCAGCTCCGACGCTGGCACAGGAGTGCGCTTAATTTTTTTGAGTTCCATCAAAATGGTCGTGAGAGATTTTTCCACATTGCCGTGCTCGACACCTGCTTGAATTACAAAAATACCCGTGTCGGGATATTTTTCCGTCCACGCGTCAACCGAATAGGCGAGTCCGCGCTTCTCGCGCACTTCAGTGAAGAGTCGGCTCGACATGCCGCCTCCAAGGATCGCGGCCAAGACTTCCAGTGCGTATTCGTCTTTGTGTAAATACGGATACGCCGGCACGCCGAGCATGAGCTGCGTCTGATCTGTCTTTTTCTCCCTTATCGCAAGGCGCGGTGCATCTTGTGTTGATGCAAAGGGCGCATACTCAGGTCGCGTTCCATCTTTCAGATGCCCGAATGTTTTTCTGATCTTCGCGAGCACTTTTGCTTGCGGGAAATTGCCGGCAACGGCGACGACGGTATTGTGAGCGGTGTAATTGCGTTTGTGATACGTATCGAACTCTTTGCGCGTAAACGAGCGGATGTTGTCCTTCGGACCCAGAATGGTGCGGCCAAGCGGATGCTCCGCACCAAAGATAAGCGCCTCAAACACATCGCCGACAGTGCGCATTGGCATATCCTCATACATATCGATTTCCTGTATGATCGCGCCGCGTTCTTTCTTGATTTCGCTCGTCGGCAGAGTTGAGTTGAGAAAAATATCCGAAATAACATCGAGCGCCGTATCTACATAACGACTCGCCACTTTGGCGTAATATGCCGTGCGATCTTTTGCAGTGAAGGCGTTGTAGACGCTACCGATACCATCCAATTCCTCGCTAATAGCTCGGGCGCTTGGCCGCTTCTTAGTGCCTTTAAAAAACATGTGTTCAAGAAAGTGTGCCAACCCATTCTCCCGTTCATCCTCATACCGAGATCCCGTCCCCGTCATCACAATCACGGTAGCCGTCTGCGAATCGGGCATCTGGGCAAAAACGATCCGAAGACCGTTTTTGAGAGTGTGAATTTTGTACTGCATAGTGGGGAATAGTAGCTCTTTCAACTATGACCGGCAAATGAAGCGAAAAGTGCGGTCAATGCGGATTCGGAAACGCGACGGGACCGTGTATAATCTTTCCCATGCTGATGAACGAAGTGCGCACGAAATACTTGGAATTCTTTAAGGCGCGGGGACATGAGATCATTCCTTCCGCCCCCATTGTCCCTTTAAATGACCCAACGACGCTTTTCACCGGAAGCGGCATGCAGCCGATCTTGCCGTACCTTTTGGGGCAGCCGCATCCGAAAGGTTCGCGGCTCGTCGATAGCCAAAAGAGTTTCCGCGCGGAAGATATAGAGGAAGTAGGGGATAATCGCCATACGACATTTTTCGAAATGCTCGGCAATTGGTCGCTTGGTGATTATTTCAAAAAAGAGCAGTTGCCCTGGCTCTTTGAATTTCTCACTAAGGATGTCAGTATCGATCCAAACAAATTGTATGTCACGGTTTTTATTGGAGACGAATCGAAAGGTATTCCACAAGACACTGAGTCGGCAGAAATTTGGCAGACGTTGTTTGCCAGCAAAGGAATCGATGCGCAAACGCGGGAAATTGGAAGCGAGGCAGATGGGTATCGGCTTGGCATGTCGGGAGCGCGTATCTTTTACTACGATGCCAAGAAAAATTGGTGGAGTCGTGCGGGAGTGCCGGAGAACATGCCAACAGGGGAGCCGGGAGGCCCCGACAGCGAAGTGTTTTATGATTTCGGCAGTCCGCATGATCCAAAATATGGCGACGAATGCCATCCAAATTGCGATTGCGGTCGGTTTCTCGAGATCGCAAATTCCGTTTTTATGCAATATATCAAACAACAAGATGGTTCTTTCCAATTACTACCCAAGGCGAATGTAGATTTCGGCGCAGGTCTCGAGCGCATCACAGCAGCATCGATGGGCGTGCCCGACGTCTTTGCCATCGATGTCTTCGACGACATCATTCGACATCTCGAACATCACTCGGGTAAGCGGTATGCCGATAGCCGGTACCAGCGCAGCTTCCGTATAATCGCCGATCATATGCGCGCAGCGACAATCATTTTGGGGGATGGTGTATTGCCGAGCAATACCGATCGAGGTTATGTGTTGCGCCGCCTCATACGCCGCGCAGCGCAGCACGCCATGAAGCTTGAAGTTGCCTCGGGGCAAGGAACGGATAGCATGCTCAACAAGTGCGCGATTATCGTAATGGAAAAGTATGGAGAGGCGTATCCCGAACTCGCTGGCGACGAAGCCTATCAACACATCACCGGCGAGATTTGGAAAGAAGAAAAGCAATTTGCACACACGCTTGAGAGGGGCATGAAGGAATTTGAACGAATGTCAGAGGGCAATAGGATTAGTGGGCAGGAGGCGTTCATGCTTTTCACTACATACGGCTTTCCGTATGAAATGACACTCGAACTTGCGGCCGAGCGTGGTATCGAAGTCGACGAGGAAGAATTTAAGAGGCTGATGAAGCAGCACCAGGATCAGAGCCGCGCCGGCGGCGAACAAAAATTCCGCGGCGGCCTCGCAGACCACGCAGAAGCGACAGTGCGTTTGCATACGGCACATCACCTCCTTCTGGCGGCGCTCCAAAAAGTGCTCGGCTCGCACGTACACCAGCGCGGAAGCAACATCACGCAGGAGCGCCTACGAATCGACTTTTCGCACGGCGAGAAAATGACAAAAGAACAATTGATGGCCGCGGAACAGTTGGTAAACGAGAAAATACAGGAAGAATTACCAGTATTTCGCACCGAAATGCAGAGGGAAAAGGCTGAGCAGCTCGGTGCGGAGAAAGAATTCGGTGCAAAGTATGCTGATATGGTCAACGTGTATTCGATCGGCCCCAAAGATGCAACGCAAAAGGATCCGAAATTCGATCAGGTCTTCTCAATAGAATTCTGCGGCGGCCCTCACGTACAAAATACTCGTGAACTGAGGGGCCCGGAGGGTAAGTGGAGATTTAAGATTCAGAAAGAAGAATCGGTGGCGCAAGGAATCCGACGTATCAAGGCGGTTTTGGTCTAGCTCCATTTTTTTTACGCTATACTAAGTGTATGCTCGGCAAACATTTGTCCGGAGATGCCATTGGTGTCGCAAATATCGAGAGCTCAAGAGTATCTTTCTCAATCGTCAAAGTTCATTCAGAAAACAGCGCATCGATTTCGGCAACACGCTATGGTGAATTACCGCTTGAGGAACGCACGTCGGGTCAGCATCTCTTTGCACTCAGGCAGCGACTTCTCGACATTGCCAAGCAAACGCTCTCGGACTACGCAAAAAAGACACGAACTAATTCGGTAAAAAAAATATATGCGATTGTACACGCCCCATGGGCGCAGGGCGCCGTGGTCAGGACGATGGTAACATTTCCCCAGGAAACCCATATTTCGGCGAAGATCATTTCTGATTGCGCCGCAAAGGCTCTGAGCGGGGCGCGCGAGAGGCCGGATTACCTTGGTGTGCAGCAATTGCCCATCATGCTCAATGGATACCGTACTGCATTTCCCGAGGGTAAGTACGCGCATATGGTGGAGGTCGCGGCGCTCATGTCGACGTGCGAGGAGAACGTGCGTCGTGAAATTACTGTCACTCTCAGGGAGGCCGCGCCTGCCGCGCACAGCGCTCTGCATTCAGGAGCGAGCGCTATTATGGAGACGTTCGAGGTGATGCGTCCAGGTCTCTCCGATGCGGTGTGCATGCATGTTTCTGGCGAGGGCACCGAGGTTATTGTTGTGCGCGACAGTATCGCTGAGAATTATTTTTATATACCGGAGGGTCTACGTACCATGCTTTCACGTGCGTTCCCCAAAATGCGCCCGGAAGACGCTCGCACGGCGGTACGCATGATGCAACAACAGGAGGGAGGCGATACTGGCAGCGCACAAACACAGGAGGCGCTGCTTATGGCCGAGCCGGAGATGGCACACGCATATGGCGAGGGACTGGCAAAAATATCGGCGCACATGCGCCTACCCAATACACTCCTGCTACTCGCCGATACCGACGTTGCGCCATGGCTCCAAAAATTTTTCCAACGAATCGACTTTTCTCAATTCACCGCAACAGCGCAACCGTTTATGGTGGATGTCATTTCTGCCAGCGAATTTGGATCGATTGACACATCTGGCGAAAAAAACGGAGATCTCGACGTTGCGATTGCAGTTTCGCACATCATGCACGGTGAGTATCGATAGCGTCAGTGTACTATTTTTCACACGTTGCGATTGGCGATACGTATCGGGCCGCTCTACCCAGTTACCCTCGGTTCGTATGCTCTGTTCCGTACAAAAGTTTTTCCACTGGTGTGTCTTTGATAAGGCGAGGGTTGCTGGGTATACTGAGTGCGCGCATGGTAAAGGATTATTTTCAAGATATCGTTCCGCCTCACGAATCCAACGACGACGCTGATGACGTCGGACTCGTCAAGCTGCGCGAGACAGGGCAACCGCGTAATCAAACCCCTATGTCACAAACTGGAGGAGACAGGAGCATCCGCAATATTAATATCAGTCGCCGATCAGCTTACGGTGCGCCACCACCTCCGCCCCGCGGAGGATCAGGTTCAAAGCACTGGGTATGGATTCTCGCGTTCATCTGTGTAGCGGCGCTTGCAGTTTTGGGTTTTTTGTTTGCATTCGGTGAGACGAGCATAACGGTAGTGCCGCATTCACAAAAAGTCCTCTTCGACGAATCGTCACAATTTACTGCCTACCCCGAAAGTGGTGCGGCTGCGGGTACCCTTACATACACGATCAAGACGTCCGACTTCGAAGATTCGGAGTCTGTAGCCGCGAACGGTACGGAACACAAAGAGCAAAAGGCTTCGGGCACGATCACAGTCGTTAACGATTACTCCGCTGAGTCCGTCAAACTTCTCAAAAGTACTCGTTTCGCCACAGCGGGCGGACTTATTTTCAGGACTCCTGTCGAAGTAACCGTACCGGGAAAGCAGGGGAGTACCCCCGGCAAGGTTACTATTACCGTCGCCGCGGATCAGGCAGGTGACAAGTACAACATAGGCGCTGGCGAGCAGCTCACGTTACCCGGGCTTCAATCAAATGCCGCCATGTACCGTGGCGTCTACGCCCAAACGTCTGCGCCGTTCAATGGTGGTTTTGTGGGAGATGCGCCAGCCACAGCCCCGAGCGCACTTTCTGCTGCCAAGGCAACGATGCAGGCGCGCTTGGACAAAAAAGTGGCTGACTATCTTGCGACACTCAACTCAGATAGTGAAATTCCGTTGCGACCAATTGTAAGCTACGCTGATATGCCTGCGGGGCCGGTCGACAACGGATCTGTCAGCGTACGCATGAGCGCGCACGTGTCTGTCCCCGTGGTACAACGCAATGCACTTGCGGCAGCGATTGCGCAGGCTGTTACTGCCGATTCTTCAGGTCAGTTGTACACGCTCGAGACCGCAGAGGGGTTTGCCGCCAACACTTCCGGAAGTACAGATACCGATGCCAACCTCATCACCTTTACGCTCTCCGGCAACGGGATCCTTGTCGCCATAGTCGATACCGACGCTCTCGCGCAGGCGCTCGCGGGTCGTGATCAGAACGCCTTCCAGAATATTGTCGCTAATTTTCCTGGAGTCGAATCGGCCAAAGCTCGTATAGAACCTTTCTGGAGTAGTAGTTTCCCGAAGGATCTTACCGACATTAAGATAGTCGTCGAGCGTCCTCAAAATGAAGGATAATGCGCGGCAATTTGACTTGTGTGCGCACGGCTGTTATTCTGGCCCACGCAGATATGTCCAGCTTCAATGTGCTGCTCGGAAACGGGATTGTTCTCGAGTGATTGACAAGCTCATTGAAGCAAAGATATATGGCTGATGCTGAAATCATTGAGGGTATCGTCGAAGAGGCGCTTCCCAATACGCTTTTCAGGGTCAAGCCGGCGACCGGAGGAGAGCCGATTTTGGCGTATCTTGCCGGGAAAATGCGTCTTCACCGGATCAAGGTCCTGGTAGGAGACAAGGTTCAACTTCAGTTGGACCCTTATGGCGGGAGAGCTCGAATCGTCCGCCGGGGGTAATTTTTTAGTATGAAAGTAAAAGCGTCTGTCAAAAAAATCTGCTTGCATTGCCGTAGTGTCAAACGGCGTGGTCGCTTGTGGGTGATTTGCAGCAACCCACGCCACAAGCAACGACAAGGCTAAATGAAATTAATGTACTGATATGCGTATCGCCGGTGTTACTATTCCAGATGAAAAGCGTCTCGAGATCGCGCTCACCTGTCTTTACGGCGTGGGCCGCCCTCGTGCCAAAGCCACGCTTACCGAACTTGGAATCGATATCGGGGCACGTGCGAAAGACCTGTCTGAGAAGCAGGAAGTTGCGCTCCGCGGAGCAATCGAGAAATTTACCGTTGAGGGTGAGTTGCGCCGTCAAATCAGCGCCAATATTCGTCGTCTCAAAGACATCAAATCGTATCGTGGTTCTCGACACCTTAAGAGATTGCCTGCTCGCGGTCAACGCTCCAAGACCAACTCTCGAACCGTTCGCGGCAATGTCCGCAAGACAATGACCTCCGGTAGACGTAAATTGGAAAAGACATAATCAATCATGGGAAAAAAACGAATCATCAGAAAATCGGGCGGTAGCGTCGACCAGGGACTCAAATCTCGCTCCTTGCAACGCGTTGCTAAGAAAAACATCGTCGAGGCGACACTGCACATTCACGCTACGTACAACAACACCAAGGTGCTGCTCACCGACAAAGGAGGGAACGCCGTTGCATGGTCCTCTGCTGGTGCACTCGGTTTTTCAGGTGCAAAGAAAGGAACACCATTCGCAGCTGCAAAAGTGGGCGAACTCGTAGGCGATAAGGCAAACATCATCGGCGTGAAGGAGGTGGATGTGGTCATCCGCGGCGTTGGTGCTGGCCGCGAATCTGCGCTTCGAGGTTTTTCAAGCAAGGGAATCGATGTGACTCGCATCGCCGATGATACGCCCGTCCCGCACAATGGTCCCCGCCCACCTAAGCCTCGCCGAGTCTAATCAGATTATTTATGTTGATCATCAAATCCAAATACAAAATTGCAAAGCGTCTCGGAGCAGGCGTCTTCGATCAGACGCAAACCCAGAAATTTTCTCTCTCCGAGGCTCGCGCAAAGGCAAAACCGCGAGGCCGCCGCGGTGGGTCTGATTATGGCCGTCAACTTATCGAAAAGCAGCGTGTGCGTTATACCTACGGACTTTCTGAGAAGCACCTTTCCAATTACGTGCAAAAATCGATGCATGCGCAAAAACCCTCCGCCGCGCTTCACAAGCTGCTTGAAATGCGTGTGGATAATGTAGTGTATCGCGCTGGTCTTGCCTCCACCCGGCGCGCTGCGCGACAGATCGTTTCGCATGGCCATGTCCTCATCAACGGCCGCCGCACGACCATCCCATCGCAAATGACTCGCAAAGATGATGTGGTATCGATCCGCGAAGGGAGTCGCACAAGCGCGCTTTTTGCCGGTCTCGGCGAGAAGAATGAAGCGGAGCGACGCGGTGTCCCAAACTGGCTCGAAACCGACGTGTCTCTTTTAAACTCAAAAGTCGTAGGCGAACCCGCCTACACTGGCACTGAAGGCCTCGATTATGCCACGGTGTTTGAGTTTTACAGTAGATAAGGGCACACTTACCCAGCACCTTTTAGGTATGACAAAATTACTTGCAAACAGAGCTTTTTTTAGTTATATTGCTATCCTGTATTTTACAACCCGCACAAAAGGTGCTGGGTGTAAAGTTTTGTAATTCATAATACTCGTTTAACTCGCGTTATTCATAACAAAACCTAACATGTCTGACTACCACATCGCGCTCCCGTCAAAGCCCCGCGTCGTCTCGGAGTCCGAGCGCAGCGGCACCTACGAGATCGACGGGTTGTACCCAGGCTACGGCTACACCCTCGGTAACTCGCTTCGACGCATCATACTCTCTTCCTTGCCGGGCGCTGCTGTCACACATGTGAAAATCCCGGGCGTCGCACACGAATTCTCTACGATCGAAGGTGTAAAGGAAGATGTGGTCACGATTTTACTCAACATTCGTCGCATTCGCTTCAAGCTCCTCACGGACGAGCCCCAAACGATCACACTGTCCCTCAAAGGCCCGGCTACCGTCACCGCTGCCGATCTCAAACTTCCCGGCCAGGTCGAGGTTTTGAATCCGGAACAGCACATCGCCGAGGTTACCGGCAAAGTCACGCTCGAAATCGAACTCTCTGCAGAACGTGGCCTGGGCTATATCCCAAAGGAAGCGCACCAGAAAGAGCGCGTCGATATCGGCACTATTGCTCTCGATGCGATTTTTAGCCCTATCCGTCGTGTCAACTACGAAGTTGAAAACATGCGCGTCGGGGACCGCACCGATTTCAACCGCCTCCGCATTCTGGTGGAGACCGATGGCACGATCGCGCCGCGCGAAGCGCTTGAACACTCCATCGAGACAATGATTCATCAACTCAAGTCGATCGTCGGCTTCCGCGAGGAAGAGCGTGAGAGTATGCAGCCTACCTCCGCAGAAATGGGTCGCACGGAAAAAAGTGACAAGAATGCGCCGATGGATTCCGAAATGTTGAAGACTCGCATCACTGAGCTCAACCTGCCGCAGCGTGTGGAGATGGCGCTCGACAATGCGTCAATCCGCACTGTCGGCGGCTTGGTCCGCAAGCGTGAAGATGATCTCTTGGCAATCGAAGGCTTGGGACAAAAGGGTCTCCAGGACATCAAGCGCGCGCTCTCCAATCTCGGATTAACCCTTCGAACCCAATAATCACTTGCCACTGATCACTGTCCACTTATTCTATGAAGCACCACAAAACAGGCAGAACACTCGGCCGAAAGAAGGGACAGCGCACCGCGCTCCTTCGCTCCCTTACGCGTTCTCTCGTGATGCATGAAAAAATCACCACGACGGTCGCTCGCGCTAAGGAACTTCGCCCCTTTGTAGAAGAATTGGTAACCCGCAGCAAGAAAGCGGACCTCGCATCGCGCCGTTTTATTTCGGCGCGCCTCGGAGGATCTCCGGATACCGTCAAAAAGCTCCATGATACCTTCGCCATTCGCTACGCGTCGCGCGCTGGTGGCTATACCCGTATCGTGAAGCTTGGACCCGTGGGCAAGCGCCAGGTTGATTCCGCTGTGATTGAGTTCCTCTCCGCCGAAGGCAGATCCGCTTCTGGCGGAAAATAGAATAAATATATAAGATATGGCCGTGGAAACAAAGGAATACAAAATAGATGCGAGCGGACGCTCCCTCGGCCGTGTCGCCTCGGAAGCCGCGAAGGCGCTCATGGGCAAGGCGCATGCGGATTACACGCCGCATATCCTTTCGAACGTAAAAGTGACGATTGAAAATGCTTCGAAGATCCGTACGACCGAGAAGAAGCGCCTACAGAAAATCTACACGACCTACTCGGGCTACCCGGGTGGTCTCAAGAAGGAGAGTTTGGGCAACCTCATGGGTCGTAAGGGAAATCGAGAAGTCATTCGCCGCGCTATAAAAGGCATGCTTCCGCGCAACACGATGCTCGTGGCTCGTCTTAAAAATCTTTCAATAACCGAGTAGTTCGATTACACTCACTAGAAATAATCATTATGTCTACCAAGAACGAATACACAGAAGCAGTCGGTCGCCGAAAGGAGGCAAGCGCACGCGTGCGCCTCTTTACAGCGAAGTCAACGTCTGTAATGGTAAACGGAAAGGACGCGGACAAGTACTTTCCGCTCGCTGACATGATCAGCACCATTCATGCACCTTTGAAGACGCTTGGTGTCGCATACGCCATATCTGCAAAAGTACAGGGTGGCGGTCTCAAAGCACAGGCGACCGCGATCCGTCACGCAATTTCCCGCTGCCTCGTTGAACTGACTCCCGATGCTCGCAAGGAATTGAAACTTCGAGGCTACCTCAAGCGCGATCCGCGCGCCAAGGAACGCAAGAAGTTTGGTCTCAAAGGCGCGCGACGCGCGCCGCAGTGGTCGAAGCGCTAAATATGCGCAAGCCGATCGTTGTCGCGATCGCAAACTACATTTTTCCGGGGCTTGGGTACGTGTTACTCGGCAAGAGGACAACGTTTGGTTGGTTGGTAATGCTTTGTGTTGCTGTGCAAGCATTGCAGCTTTACATTGATCCGTATCCATACATAGTCGCTTACGCTACCAGCGAATTTAGTCTTGCGTTGGCCATTCTCGCCATTTTTATCCTCGAAATTGCGTTTGCGTATGACGCATATGTGCTCGCGAGAGAACAGAAATAAACCAAAAGTGTGTATTTTGTGTTATAATCGCGCACGCTATGAACGATGACTCCGTAGATGACGTTGAATTTGAGGCGAATGACGAGTCCAATGAGCCGCTCGGCGCGAATACGAAGATAAAGCAATTGCGCGAGCAGCTGAAAGAGGCTCAAGCTAAGCGAGACGAATATCTCGACGGCTGGCAGCGCTCAAGGGCCGATGCTATCAATGCGCGCAAAGACGTGCTTGCAGATGCGGACAAACGTGCTGATCGACAGAAAATTGCCCTGATCGAAGACTTGATTCCAATTCTGGATAGTTTTGATATGGCGACCGGATCGGAGAGCTGGGGAGAGGTGAATGACGGCTTTCGTACTGGCATGGAAGCTGTGCGGAATCAGCTTCTTGACGTCCTCACAGCAAATGGCGTGCAGCGCTATGGAAAAGTGGGTGAACAATTCGACCCGCACACTGAAGAGGCCGTCCAAGAGGTCGACGATGCACTCGGCGAACCGCACTCGGTCGTCAAAATTTTGCGCTACGGCTATAAAACGAACGACCGGATCTTTCGCCCTGCACAAGTCATCATCAAATCGTAAGCCCGCTTAGGAATGTTGCGAGCCGCGAATAGCTACAGTAAATTTGCCAATTGGCCAATTTACATCACAATAAATTTTGGCTATGCTGCAGACGATAATGAAGTATGACGACAACAAAATTTAAAGGTATAAAAAAGGCCGCAGAATACCGCCGAGGAGAACTCACGAAAGATATTTTACGCCTCGTGGGCGCTGGGGTCGTTACCAGCGTCGGACTCATGGCACCCAACACGCTCCAGCTTATTGATTATTTCAACCCAAAGGGCAAAGCGGAGCGCCAGCGGATTTGGAGAGCCATTAAATACCTCGAATCCAAAAATCGTGTCATCATCTATGCAAAAGGCGGGACGCGATATGTGCGATTAACGTCGCGGGGAGAATTGGCGCTGACTGAGCAATCCATCGACCAAATGACTGTTGCGAAACCGCGGCGCTGGGATCACAAATGGCGATTTGTTATGTTTGATGTGCCTGTGCGCCACAGCAGCACGTCCCGTCATTCGTTTCGTGCAAAACTTGAGGACTTGGGTTTCAAGTTATACCAGCGATCAGTGTTTATATACCCATACGAATGCAACGAAGAGGTACACACCGTGGCAAAATGGTACGGTTTGGATCAATACATCCGGTACGTTGTAGCAACTGAGGTTCACGACATGCGGAAATTCGTACAATTATTTGACTTGCTTGATTATGACGCATAAAATGCATGGGTACAGTGTTTTCGCCAATTGGCAAATTTACTGTAGCAGACGAATGATACTGTGCACCACATGTCTTTAATAGTATTATCAACGAGCAAGTACATCTATGAGTAAAATTCTTGGTATCGATTTGGGTACGACCAACTCCGCGATTGCGATTGTCTCCGGCGGTGAGCCAAAGATTATAGAGAATGCCGAGGGTGCACGCACCACACCTTCCGTTGTCGCAATCTCAAAAACTGGCGAGCGACTCGTCGGACTTCTGGCACGCAGACAAGGTGTGACGAATCCCAAAAACACAATCTATCAGATTAAGCGTTTTATCGGACACTCATTCGACGAGAAGAATGTCGCCAAGGATCGCGACTCGGTACCTTTTGAAATGCAAAAAGGCGCGACCGGCGGGATTGAGGTGAAAATGGCTGATAAGTGGAATCGTCCCGAAGAAATATCCGCAATGATCTTGCAGAAGTTGAAGCAAGATGCGGAGGCAAAGCTCGGGGAAACAATTACGGAAGCGGTGATTACCGTGCCCGCATACTTCAATGACAGTCAGCGCCAGGCAACGCGTGATGCGGGCAAAATCGCCGGACTCGAGGTTAAGCGTATCATCAATGAGCCCACCGCTGCGGCACTTGCATATGGATTCAATAGGAAAAAGAATGAAAAGATTGCGGTCTTCGATTTCGGCGGCGGGACGTTTGATATTTCAGTTCTTGAAGTGGGAGATGACGTGATTGAAGTGCGAAGCACAGATGGTGATGCGCATCTTGGGGGCAAAGACCTTGATCAAAAAATTATGCACTGGATCGCCGATGAGTTTAAAAAGGAAAGCGGCGTCGATGTGCGCAATGATTCTCTCGCTCGCCAGCGCCTCGATGAAGCTGCCGAAAAAGCCAAAATCGAGCTCTCGACTGCGCTTGAGACAGAGATCAACATTCCTTTTATTACCTCGACTGACGCAGGTCCCCAGCACTTGCTCGTAAAAATGGCTCGCGGCAAGCTCGAGGAACTCTCTGCAGAATTCGTCGATCGCGCGCTCGCGATTACGAAACGTGCGATGGAAGCTTCGCCTTTCAAAGCTCCCGACATCAACGAAGTTATTCTCGTCGGCGGTCAGACGCGCATGCCGGCAATCCAAAAGGCTGTCGAAGAATTTTTCGGGAAAAAGCCCAACATGAGTGTAAATCCTGATGAGGTCGTGGCTATCGGTGCGGCAATTCAGGGCGGCATTTTGCAGGGTGATGTGAAAGATGTACTCCTCTTGGATGTCATTCCGCTCTCGCTCGGCATCGAAACCTTGGGCGGCGTTGCAACCAAGCTCATCGAACGCAACACAACGATTCCCACCTCGCGCTCACAGGTGTTCTCCACGGCTTCCGATAATCAGCCGTCCGTCGAAATCCACGTCGTCCAGGGCGAACGCCCTATGACGGCCGACAATAAATCACTCGGTCGCTTCAATCTCGATGGCATTCCGCCGGCACCGCGCGGTATGCCGCAAGTAGAGGTAACCTTCGATATCGACGCCAACGGCATCCTTACGGTAAAAGCAAAAGACAAAACTTCGAACAAAGAACAATCAATACGCATCGAAGGCTCCTCAGGTCTTTCGGAAGCTGACATCGAAAAGATGCGCAAGGATGCAGAGGTGAATGCCGAGTCGGACAAAAAGAAGCAAGAACTTATCGAAACGCAAAACGCGGCCGATCAGGCGATATACGCGGGCGAGAAGGCATTACGCGAGCACGGCGATAAAGTGGGTGAGGATGTGAAGAAAAACGTGCAGGAAAAAATTGATGGACTTAAAGCCGCACGCACCGGTGAAGACAGGGATGCAATCAGAGGGGCAACTGACGCGCTTTCTACAGCACTGAGCGCGATCGGCCCCGCCATCGCTAAAGCTAAGGCGGACGAGGAAGCGATGAGCAAGAGTCAACAAGCGCCTCAGGAGCCCCCAAAACAGGAAGGTGATACAAGTGGTGCCACTGAAGACCAAAAGTAGTATAGTGTCCGAATGAAGGATTACTATCAGATTCTCGGGCTGCAGAAGAGCGCGTCGGAGGCGGATATAAAAACGGCGTTTCGCAAACTTGCGCAGAAATACCATCCTGATAAAAAAGGCGGCGATGAGCAGAAATTCAAAGAGCTCTCAGAGGCGTATTCAGTGCTCTCGGATAAGAAGAAGCGCGCTGAGTATGACACCTACGGCAAGACTTTTGCGGGAGGCGCTGGGCCCGGTGCCAGCCAAGGCTTCGGAGGATTTGATTTCTCGAATTTTCAGCAAGCGGGCTTCGGACAAAACGGACAATCATTTGAATTCGATATTGGCGATATTTTTGGAGAATTTTTCGGTGGCGGGCAGCGCGGTGGGCGGCGCGGCCGCGACATTTCAATCGATATCGAACTCCCGTTTAAAGAGGCAATCTTCGGGACGGAACGTCGCGTACTTGTCGCGAAGCTCGGTGTATGCGATGAGTGCGCTGGATCGGGCGCCAAACCCGGCACCAAGATGGCGAGCTGCACCTCGTGCAACGGACGTGGTGAAATTCGTGAGACCCGCAATACTTTTTTTGGCGCGTTTACGAGCGCACGGATCTGTCCAAAGTGTAGGGGGCGAGGAGAAGTGCCGGAAACGCCGTGCGCCACGTGCCGCGGCGAGGGAGTTCTGAAGCGCGAGGAGGAACTCCGCATCGTGATTCCCACTGGGGTAGAGAATGGTGAAATGATCCGCTTGCCCGGCCAAGGTGAAGCAGCTCCGGGCGCGCCCGCGGGCGACTTGTATGTAAAACTTCACGTGAAGCCTGATACACGATTTGCCCGAGAAGGCAACAATCTTGAGGCCAAACTTTCGATCAAGCTCACGGATGCGCTCTTAGGCGGCGAGTACCGCCTCCCCACACTCGACGGCGAAGAAACGGTCTCGGTGCCTGCCGGCATTGTGCACGGAGAAGTCATCCGCATTCGCGGTAAGGGCGTACCGCATGGTCGGGGTACTAGGGGAGATCTCCTAATCCGTATTGATATTGAATTTCCCAAAAAACTTTCAAAAAAAGCGCGCGGGCTCATCGACGAGCTACGCACAGAAGGCCTCTAAAGACACAGGAGAGGCGTAGGAAGCGGGTATAATGCACTGATGCCTCCCGCAGTGCAATCGCTTGTCCCTACCATGGGCAGTTGGCCTGTGGACTGGTTTGTGCTTGGACTTGTGATGGTCGCCGCTGCGATCGATGCGTTTCGGGGTGGCACGCGCCGCGCTGCCGTCTTCTCCTTGGCAGCGCCGCTCGCGGTATTTGTCTATGCCGCTTTGCCAAAAACTGCATTTCTAGCCAGAGCAGTCGCAAAGCTGGAGACACCGGCCCTGCAGGCGGCCCTTTTTGCTGTAATTCTCGTGATCCTTTGTATCCTGCTCTATCGCATCGTTCCGGCCTCCTTCGGCAGCGGAGCGCTACCGATGCAGGGACTCGCCGCTGGTCTCGCCGTCACCATCGTCCTCGCGGTCGTGTGGCTTCAAATACCCGCGCTTATCTCGCTCTTCGCCCCCTCGCAGGTCGTTCAGATGGTCTTTGGACAAACCTATGCCATATTCTGGCTTTTGGTAGCATACGGAGCGCTCGCCTTCGTGCGGCGCTGAATGGATGCCGACTATGCCAAATGAACTTCTGATTGCACTTGTAGCTGGCTTCGGCGGCATGTTTGGTTGGGGTCTTGCTGACTTTTTTGCGAAGAAAACGATCGATGAGCTCGGCGACGTCATGACGCTCGCCTGGGCTGGCGTTTTTGGGACGATTACCTTTTTAATTGCCAGCATGTACGCTGTGCTCGTTAAAGGACTACCCGTTATCGTTCCTACCTCGCCAACGGTGTGGGGGCTTTTGGTCTTTTTTGGCGCCCTTCAGGCGGCTGTATACATTTTTGCGTACCGCGGATTCGGCAAGGGCCAAGTGGGGCTTCTCGCTCCCGTATTTGCCTCCTTTTCTGGTGTTGTTGCAGTTACTTCCATACTTTTTTTTGGCGAACCCACCTCCGGTTCGCAGCTCTTTGCGCTCGCTGTCATATTCTGTGGCATCGTGCTTCTCAATGCCGATATGCAAGCTCTTTCATCCATGCGCCTTAAGTGGAACAGCATCGCAGGATTGTCAGACGTTTTGATCGCAACGGTTCTCGCAGCGGTATGGACTATTTTGTGGGATCGTTTTCTAGGCGGGGAAAACTGGCTCTTCTATGCGCTTTATATGTTTATTTTTATGACCATTACCGTCTTCGTGTGGGCTTATGCACGCCAACTGTCATTCGCAGTAACACGCGGCGGACTGTGGAAATTTATCGCCGCGATAGGTTTTTGCGAGACAATTGCGTACATTGCCATAAGCCTCGGTTATGGGGCAACCTCATACGTGTCGATTGTTGCAATTTTGAGCGGTGCCTTCGCTCTCCCTACAATAGTGCTTGCTCGCTTATTTCTCGGTGAGCGGACCACAAAGATGCAGACCGTGGGGAGTTTAGTAATTGTCGCAGGCACGATTCTAGTTGTGATGGTATAATTCACCCGATCTTAACGTTTTTATGGTCAGTTTTCTTCCGCCTGAACTCATAGAGAGTCTGAAACACGACACGCCTTTTTTTGTGTTTTCCAAGGACGCGCTTCGTCATCGCTACCGGCAGTTCAAAAAATGTTTTCCACGCGCATCTATTTATTACGCAATGAAAGCCGATGCGGAAAGAGAGGTCATAGAAACTCTCGCGGCCGAGGGATCGCATTTTGAAGCAGCGTCTGTTCACGAGCTTCATATCCTGAAAGAGCTCGGTATTACCGCCGATCGGATTCTTTATGGCACATCCGTTAAGCCCGCTTCACACATACAGGAATTCCATGCGTACGGTGTAAATCGATTTGCTTTCGATTCATTTCCCGAATTGGATAAGATAGCCACAATCGCTCCAAAAGCACGCGTGTACGTCCGCGTTTCGGTGAATGACACGGGGAGTATTTACCGTTTTTCGGAAAAATTCGGCACCGTACACGAAAATGTAGTCCCGCTGCTCATCCGCGCGCGCGAGCTTGGACTTGAGCATTATGGAATCAGTTTTCATGTAGGTTCTCAGGCGAGTAATCCGGAGGCGTGGGCTACGGCGGTACGAAGCCTTGTTCCCGTCATCAGTCATCTCTCCGAGATCGGCATTAAGATCGAGATTCTCAATATTGGTGGTGGCTATCCGTGCACATATGCCTCGTCCGGCGAAGAAATAACGCTCGAAGAAATTTCCGGGAGCGTAATGGAGGAATTCCAGAAGCTCCCGTACCAGCCACACCTCGTGCTGGAGCCGGGACGGGCGATGGTCGCTGATGCGGCGGTACTCGTCGCGAGTGTTATCGCACGCGTCGAACGCATTGAGCACACGTGGCTTTTTCTCGATGCTGGCGTATATAATGGTCTCTTTGAGACGCTTGCGTATCAAGGGTCGATCCGCTATCGGATCACCCCGATGCGCAGGGCATTTGATTCCGGCGAGGCAACCTTCGCTATCGCGGGGCCCACTGGAGACAGTTGGGATGTCATCTCCCGCGAATCGCAGCTGCCCGCCGATATGGCCGAGGGCGACCGACTCGTCTTTCACAGTGTAGGCGCGTACAACCTTGTCATGGTGGGACGCTTCAACGGTTTCCCCAAGCCACACGTCTATTTTGTTTGACACAAGCGGCACGCTGTCTACAATGTGGTTACACCATGGCAATCAACGGACCGCAACGAATCGTCCTCGGTTTTTACATCCTCCTCGTCGTTTTTTGGATAGTATTGTTCACAACTCAAACGACTGATGGTTTATATAATTATCTGTATTCATTTCTTTTCGGGCTCGCTCCCCTTATCGGCGGTGCTATTGCAATGCATGCCGCGAAAGCCTGGGGAGGTCTTTCGAGCGCTGTAGGGAAGGCGATCCTTTTTATCGGCCTCGGCGTCTTTCTATGGGGGATTGGTGAGGCGATTTGGTCCTACTACAATTTCGTCCTCGGCGTACCAGCCCCGTACCCATCCCTAGCTGATATCGGTTTCGCGCCAAGTATTTTTTTCTACGGTCTCGGTGCAATGTATCTCGCACGAGCGACAGGTGCAAAATATTTCCTTCGCGATCATTGGTACGCAAAAACATTCGCTTTAGTCGGGCCTGCAGTCGTCGCAATGGTTGCTTACTATTTGCTGATTGTTGTAGCTCGACAAGGAGTTCTGGTACCTGAAGGGGAATCTGCTCTTAAGGCCATGTTGGACGTGATCTACCCTCTGGGGGATTTTGTCGGGCTCGCTGTGGCTGTTGTTGTCTCTGGTCTCTCATTTAAATACCTAGGCGGTCGGCATAAATTTGATATCTACACGATTCTCATGGGGCTCGGTGTCATGTTCATTGCAGATACGGTTTTTTCATATACGACGACCGTGGGAACCTATTACAACGGCAATTTTGGCGATCTCCTGCTTACTACCGGCACAACACTCCTTACCTTTGGTGTCCTTGGTTTTTGTAGGCCAAAGAATGATTAAACACGTATGCCTCCCTTTAATTCCATAGCGTCGAGCATTATCAAAGAGCAGGAACTTATAATCGGACCTATGGCATGGGCAGAGGCGCAGAAAGTGAATGGTCTGTCGATCGTGAATCGCGGTACCGGTGAAGTAAACGTCGAATCCGCTGATCCCAAGGGTGTCATTGATCGTCTCGTTGCCCAATACGAACGCCTCTTTGGTCGCGCTTCTCACGAAGTCTGCATAGAAGCTGCCGCAAGTCTCATAAAAGGACTCTCTCCCGCCGAAGTGCCTGCGAGCTTGCTTGCCTAAAGCGTGCTGCGTTAGATGCGAAAGCCGTTCCGTAAGGTAGAATAAACGCATGGACGACGCGGCTAAAACTTCTACGGATTACGAGGCCGAACTGAAGGCAGCCAATGAGGTCGTCTACAAGCATTCGCTTGAACTCGCGCGCCTCACGAAGGAACTTGAAGCGGCCAATGCCGCGCAGGAGAGTCTTCTGCATTTCATAAGCCACGAGGTCAAGGGGTATCTCGCCAAAAGCGAGGCTGGGTTTGCGGCGATAGCAGAAGGCGATTTTGATCCCATCACGCCTGATCTCAAAGGAATGGCGAATATGGCACTCACCGAAGTGCGCAAAGGCGTTAATACGGTGATGGATATTCTCGATGCTGCAAACATGAAGAAGGGGACTGTGGCTTACAAGAAAGAAACATTTGATTTGGGGAAGGCTGTTGAGACGATCGTTGGCGAACTCACGCCGGATGCACGGGCGCGATCCCTCACGTTGGATTTTCACCCGAGCGTAGACGCGCTTGTGGTGAGTGGCGATCAGGATAAAATTCTCCGCCATGTCATCAGGAATGTCATTGACAACTCTATTAAATACACCGAGAAAGGCTCCGTCACGGTATCGCTCTCAAAAGAAAATGGGGTGGCACAAATGATCGTGCAAGACACAGGCATCGGCATTACGCCAGAGGATATGTCACACCTTTTTACAGAGGGTGGCCATGGCAAAGATTCTATCAAGGTCAATGTGCACTCGACCGGCTACGGTCTCTATATCGCAAAGCAGATTGTGGACGCTCATGGCGGGCGAATCTTTGCCGAGAGCGAGGGGGCTGGGAAGGGAAGTCGATTTATCGTGCAGCTTCCCGCCGCTTAAAAACCTCGGCAAAACCTGTTAGGATTGGATCATGCAGCGATTATTGACTGGCCTTCAGCCTTCGGGAGCACTTCATATCGGCAACTATTTTGGCGCGTTGAAGCCCTTTGTCGACATGTACGAAAAGTACGACAGCTTCCTCTTCATCCCTGATTATCACGCTCTCACCTCGCTCCGCGAGCCGCAGGTATTGCGGCAAAATATCGTGAGCGCGGTCAAGGATTACCTCGCGGTCGGGGTCAATCCAAGGCGAGCGACAATGTACCAACAATCGGATTTGGGCGAACACACGGAGCTTGCCTGGATTTTTGACTGCTTGGTCACTGTACCTTTTTTGATGCAAGGCCATGCCTATAAAGACAAGGTCGCAAAAGGATTAGAGCCCAACGCCGGTCTCCTTACCTACCCTATGCTCATGGCGGCCGATATCCTCTTGTACGACACCGATATCGTGCCCGTGGGAGAAGACCAGCGCCAACACATCGAATACGCGCGTGAAGCTGCGGCGAAGTTCAATACGACCTTTGGCGAGACGTTCAAAGAGCCCAAAGAAATGATCATCAAGGGTGTTGGCGTCATTCCCGGAACTGATGGCAAGAAAATGAGCAAGAGCTACGGCAACACCATTCCGCTCTTTGGCACCAAAGACGAGATCACCAAGGCAGTCATGAGTATCGTGACCGATTCCAAAGGGGAGAGCCCTGAGCACGTCTACAATATCCATGCGCTCTTTCGTAAGAGGGAGGCACTGTCGACACTCTATAAGGAAAATAAGGGCAAATACAAGGTGCTTAAGGACGCACTCGTCGAAGATATCGAAGCCCTGATTGGCCCGATGCGCGAACGCCGCGAATCGATCAGCGATGAGGATGTAAAAAAAGTGCTTAAGGAGGGCGCAGAGAAAGCTCGCGCGCTTGCGAGCGCGAAGATGAAAGATGTGCGGCAGAAGGTGGGCGTAACTATTTAAAAAGTATGGGGTATGAAGTATCGTGTATGAAGTATAAAAACTCAATACTGTGGGATTTCATACGTCATACGTCATACGTCATACGCAATGGATAATATGCAAAACAGAATCTATATCGCCGATCTCAAGCAACACATTGGTACCCAAGTAATGATTGCCGGCTGGGTGATCATACGCCGCGATCAGGGCAAAATGGTTTTCTTCGATTTCAAGGACATGACCGGCATTGTGCAAGGTGTCGTGTTGCCCAAGAGTCCCGCAATGGAAACGGCCAAAGGTGTTCGGCAACAGTACGCCGTCGAAATCATCGGCATGGTCAATCAACGGCCGGAAAAAAATGCGCAGACCGATAAGCAAAACGGAGACATTGAGTTGCAAATAGAGAACATTGAAATTATGGGCGCGTCGGAACCGCCGCCATTTGATATTTCAGAAGACACTGCCGGAATAGGAGAGGAAGTGCGTCTCAAATATCGCTATCTTGACCTTCGCTCTGATCGCATGCAAAAAAACATTCGCATGCGCAGCGCATTCGTGCAGAAGTGCCGCGAACTTCTCTTCAAGGAAAAATTTACAGAAATAGAAACACCGATCCTTACGGAATCCACGCCGGAGGGTTCGCGCGATTTCGTGGTGCCCTCGCGCCTCCACCCCGGCCACTTTTATGCGCTCCCGCAATCCCCGCAGCAATATAAACAACTCCTCATGGTCGGAGGCTTCGAGCGATATTTTCAAATTGCGCGCGCCGTGCGCGATGAAGACCTCCGCGCTGACCGCGGCTTCGAACACACGCAGGTAGACATTGAGATGTCATTCGTTGATCAGGAGGCGGTCATGAGCATGATTGAGCGCATGATGACCGAAACCGTCGAATCACTCGGCTTCACGATCAAAGACAAGCCATTTCCTCGTTTTACCTACGCTGAAGCAATGGAAAAATTCGGTGCGGATAAATTCGATCTGCGCACCGAGGAAGAAAAAACAAAAGGTATTCTTGCGTATGCATGGGTCTACAAATTCCCATTCTTTGAAAAAACAGATGTGGGCGGTTGGACGTTTACACACAATCCGTTCTCGATGCCCATAGCGGAGCACGTAGATATGCTGATGAAAAAGGAAAGCATCGCGGATATTTTGACGACTCAGTACGATCTCGTGTGCAATGGATTTGAAACGGGCGGCGGATCCATTCGAGCGCATCGACCAGAGATCCTGCGCGCCACATACGAAGTAATGGGCTACAGCGCGGAGGAAACAGAGGCGAGTGTCGGCCATATGCTCGAAGCATTCAAATATGGTGCACCGCCGCACGGTGGCATCGCGCTCGGCATTGAGCGCAATCTCATGAATCTCACCGGCGAGGCATACCTGCGCGAAGTGCAAGCGTTCCCCATGACACGCGGCGGCCAAACAGCGGTTATGAAAGCACCGAAACCGCTCACCGATGCGCAGTTGAAAGAGCTTGGCATTGCGGTCGTAAAAAAAGACAAGAATGTCTGATAATTTCACAATCAAAGCTCCCGTCTTCGAGGGGCCGCTCGAGTCGCTTCTCGACATGATAGAGGCGCGCAAGCTTTCGATTTCAGAGGTGAGCATGGCTGAAGTCTGTGATGCGTACCTCGCGCATATTGAAAAATTGCCGGAGTTGCCGCTCGGGGAGACATCGCAATTTATTCTGATCGCATCCACCTTGCTTCTCATCAAATCACGCACGCTCTTGCCGACGATGGATCTCACGGAAGACGAGCGTGAGAGTGTGCACGAGTTGGAACAGCGGCTTGCGCGACTTGCGCTCATACGGAAAGCATCGAGACTTCTGAAAAGAGAGTGGGGAATGAAGCCGCTCGCTTTTCCCAAAAGCGCGCCGGATCGTCCAATCGTTTTTTCCCCGAGGGAAGCGGCGCGCGCTACCATTCTCGCTGGCGCGCACCGTATTCTTTCTACTATCCCGAAGGTCGCGGGTCTCAAGGAGGCGAGCGTCGCGCCCGTTCTTGCACTTGAAGACGTGATCAAACAAATGCACACAAGGCTTACGCGCGCCATCCGCGCGCGATTCAGCGAACTCACAAAGTCGGCGGGGCGCTCCGAGGTTATTGTCTATTTTCTCGCCATGCTCGAACTCGTACGATCGGGCTCCGCATCGGTAACGCAGGAGAGGCTGTTTTCAGATATCGAAATTGAAATAGAGAACGCGGGAGTACCCGAGTACGGCGTATAATACGGTATGCAACTTTCCGATCGCGCGGCGCTCGCACAAAGTTACCTCTTTATCGAAGGGGGCGCCGTGGGCACGAAGAAGCTTTCGAAACTCCTTGGATGCACCGAGAGCGAAACGCAGTTGGCCGTGAGCGAGCTCAAAATTGCGCTTGAGGGGAGCGGCCTTGCCGTCACACAAACAGAGCGGGAAGTGGCCCTCGTTACGGCGCCGCGCGTCGCCGCCACGATCAAGACCACCTTTGAAGAGGCGCTCCAGCGCGACATCGGCGACGCCGGGCTTGAGGTCTTGGCAATCGTCCTGTATCGGGGGCCATCTACGCGCGCGCAGATTGACTACATTCGAGGTGTGAATACGAGCTCGACAGTGCGCAATCTGCTTGCGCGCGGCCTCATCGAACGCGTAACAAACCCGGCCGATGCGCGCGAATACTTGTATCGCCCGACGACCGAATTGCTCGCCCACGTGGGAACAACGAGTGCAGAGGAGCTGCCTGATTATGCTACAATTCGTCCCGAGCTGGCTGCATTCGAGGAGAGTACGCCAGCATTTCTAAACAATGGAGGATCCAGTGACCAACAATCCGACGACGCCGCACACACCGGAAATACACAGTAGTTTGAGTGCGCAAGCGGCGGGTATTGTCTCGCTTGTGCTTATTTTTTTCGCCAGCGCTTCTTTTACGTGGGCCTTTCTGTCCGAGGGTGCGCCGCAGGCACCGGTTGCCGTTGCGGCTGTCGTACAGGCAGCTCCAGAGCCGCCAGCGCCGCTTGCTGTTTTCGAAAACGTGGAGCTGCAGTCAAAAGGCGCGATCGTCGTCGATCTTACAAATAATCGCACTCTCTACGAGGAGAGCGCCGACGCTCCGCTACCACTCGCATCTCTCACCAAAGTACCCCTTTCGCTCGTTGTCGCAGAAACATTGCCGGAGGACACGATTATCACCATTCCATACGACACTTCCCCCTATGACACAATGCAAAAATTACGGAAGGGTGAGCGGTGGCGACTCTCCGACGTTATCGACTTCACGCTCGCTGTTTCCTCCAACACAGGTGCCGAGATCCTTGCCTCAGCAGCTGAAGAGCCGATTCGTGAAAAATATTTAAGCGCGCCGGCGGAAGACGCGACGGTGTGGCGCATGAATCAACTGGTGCAAAACGTTGGTCTCACGCATACGTATTTCCTTAATGCAACGGGACTCGATGAGAGTACGACGCAAGCCGGCGCGTATGGATCTGCGCGCGACATGGCGCTGCTCTTCGCCTATGCAGCGGACACCTCATCAAAGACGTTCGCCGCAACCACTCGACAAAGTTTTCACCTCCAATCACTCGACGGTACTGTATCTACCGCTATTAACACCGACGAAGCACTACCCGATATTCCGGGTCTCGTTTTGGGCAAAACAGGATACACCGAGCTTGCCGGAGGAAACCTTGCGATTGTTTTCGAGGTTTATGGACATCGCGTGAGCGCAGTTGTACTTGGCTCCACTCAACAGGGACGCTTTGATGACATGAAAAAATTAGTGGCTAAGACGGCCGAAGCGTTGAAAGCAACTGAATAACGCCGGGCTGTCAATTCCGCTCTCGACGGGTTCCATCTCGTGAGAAGCCCGAAACAGTGCGCACGGTGGTGAAGGGCCTCAATGGTCTCTTACGGAGAAGCTTAGAGCGAGGTACAATGCCCACCATGATTTCGCCGACATTGCAAATACTGGTACCGGCCACTATTTCCTTCCTTATCGGCATGGCCATTACGCCTGCCGTCACACACTATCTCTACAAATACAAAACGTGGAAAAAAGCTCCTGGCAAACACTCGCTGGACGGCACCGTAGCCTCGGAATTTAATCGCATCCACGAAACCCATGAGGTGCGGGCGCCGCGCATGGGCGGGATCGTCATCTGGGCAAGCGTTGCAATCACCACGCTCGGCATATCTGCGCTAGCCGCCATCCTCCACACTCCCGCGCTCGAGCAACTCAATTTCCTTTCCCGCAGCGAAACATGGATTCCGCTCGCGACTCTTTTGGTGGGCGCCGTCTGGGGTTTCGTCGACGACCTTCTTATTATTAGTCCTGGTGGCGAGGGACTGCCGCTCCGACTGCGACTCCTCGTTGTCTTTGGTCTTTCTATCGTTATCGGCCTCTGGTTTTGGCTCAAGCTCGATGTTACATCTATTGCCATCCCCTTCGGCGTACCTTTGGAAATCGGCTGGCTGATCGTGCCACTCTTTGTACTCATATCACTTGCGCTGTATGCTTCGGGCGTTATAGACGGCATCGACGGTCTCTCTGCTGGCGTATTCGGTTCGATTTTTTCTTCCTATGCCATCATCGCGTTCATGCAACACCAAATCGACCTCGCCGCGTTTTGCGCGGCGGTAGTGGGAGGACTCCTCGCGTTCTTGTGGTTCAACATCCCGCCCGCCAGGTTTTACATGAGCGATACGGGCACGATGGCCCTCACGCTCGCCCTGGGCGTCGTCGTCTTTATGACGGATACCTTGGGGGAGGGCATGGGTATCGCCCCGCTTCCGATCGTTGGCGCGCTTCTCGTTGCTACCGTCGGCTCGAATGTCCTGCAGATGATATGGAAGAAATTTTATGGCAGAAAACTCTTTCTCATCGCGCCCTTGCACCATCATTTCGAAGCCATTGGGTGGCCCGGATACAAGGTGGTCATGCGCTATTGGGTGCTCTCGGTTATGTTCGCCTTTATGGGTGTTATATTCGCCCTTTCGGCGCAATAAGAGCGAGGATAGGGTAAAATAAGTACCAATGCGGGCTCCTCGTATCAAAGTTGATAAGTTGCTTCTGCTTTTGATCGGGCTTTTGGTCGTGGCAGGTGCAATGATTTTTACCTCCGCTGCATTCGGTCTCGTTGCGCGTGGCGAGGTGGGTATGTCATCGGTCATGTTCAATCATCTCGTGGGAGGAGTCTGTCTCGGACTCGTTCTCCTCGTGATTGGTATGCAGGTCGACTACCATTCGTGGCGGCCGCTCGCGCCGTACCTTTTTGGCCTCGCCCTTATCGCAACAGCGCTCGTCTTCGTGCCGGGCCTCGGCTTCTCCCACGGTGGCGGCACGAGGTGGCTCCTCATTGGAGGCTACACCTTTCAGCCTGCCGAGACGCTCAAAATTGCGGGCGTTATCGTAGCGGCGGCTTACTTTTCGATGATACGTGCAAAAATAGCAACCTACTCGTGGGGTCTCGGCGGGCTTCTTGCAATCGTTGCTCTGCCGACACTGCTTCTCATCCTACAGCCCGACCTTGGCACGCTCGGCATCGTCCTCTCCGGGATCTGTACCGTCTTTTTTGTCGCCGGCGCCCGTTGGCGCGATATTCTCCTCGTTGTGGTGTGCGGCCTCTTGGCGCTCGTGCTTATTGCGGCGGTTCGCCCCTATGTGCGCGATCGCGTCATCACCTTTATCAATCCCTCGCACAACAGTCAGGCAGAAGGTTACCAGATCCGGCAATCCCTCATCGCCATCGGATCGGGCGGGATCCTTGGCCGTGGATTCGGGCAGGGAGTACAAAAATTTACCTATTTGCCGGAGCCGATGGGAGATTCCATATTTGCAGTCGCGGGAGAAGAACTCGGCTTTGCCGGCGGCGTAGTGCTCATATTATTATTTCTCGGGCTCGCGCTTCGCGGTTTTTTCATAGCCGCGCATGCGCCTGATCTTTTCGGCACCCTTCTCGCCGCCGGCATATCGAGCGTCTTGGTTACCCAGGCGTTTATCAATATTGCAGCGATGCTCTCTATAGTGCCCTTGACCGGGATTCCACTCACCTTCGTCTCCCAGGGCGGCAGCGCCATGATGATCTCGCTCGCGAGCGCGGGCATCCTTCTCAGCGTCTCAAAATATCGCGCAAAAAGTGCTAAAATGGCGGGATGAATCCCGTTAGAAATCGCGGACACGTTTTCATAGAGTATATGGGTCTCAATGGTCGTGTTATCAGCCTTAGTAAATACGGAGGTGCGCGCATTGCGTTCGCGTCCTATTTCTAACGGGATGAAAATCGCGCTAGTCGGGGGTGGAACGGGTGGGCATTTTTATCCTCTGATCGCCGTTGCCGAAGCGATCGAAGATACCTGCGAAGAAAAACGGCTCCTCGAACCACAACTCGTCTACATCAGCCCGACCGTCTTTGACACCGAGGCGCTCTTTGAGCACAGCATCATCTACAAACCCACGTCCGCGGGTCGTGTACGCCGCTACGCAAGCGCGCTCAATATTCTTGATATTTTCCGCACGGCCTTCGGCATAATCCGCGCGATCCCGCAGCTTTTTTCCGTGTATCCGGACGTTATTTTTAGTACCGGAGGGTATGCTGCATTTCCCGTTCTCGTCGCGGCGCGCATTCTTGCGATACCAGTCATCATCTATGACGCCGATGCGCGCCCCGGACGTGTGTCACTCTGGTCGGCGAAATTTGCAAAAGCGATCGCGGTAGCGCATCCGGAAGCAGCATCGCAATTCCCCGAAAAAGTGCGGCACAACATCGCGCGCACAGGACACCCTATCCGCAAAGAAATTTTAGGTGTCGCAAAAGAGGGTGGGTATGAATTTTTGCATCTCGATGGGGCAGTGCCCACTGTCCTTTTTATGGGCGGATCCCAGGGAGCAAAAGCGCTCAACGAATCAGTGCTCGATGCACTCCCCGAGCTCTTGCGAGCGTACAATGTGGTGCTTCAAACGGGCAAGGCACATATTGATGA
>Ga0209542_10004702_pt1 | contig 27847 bp, 31 predicted proteins | sample RifCSPhighO2_01_FD_184028 | JGI IMG/M metagenome (GOLD analysis project Ga0209542, IMG submission 184028) | Soil microbial communities from Rifle, Colorado - Rifle CSP2_plank highO2_0.1 (SPAdes) (version 2) | ecosystem: Environmental > Terrestrial > Deep subsurface > Rock core/Sediment ...
CCAAGGGGAAAGATTACAACTTATAAGGAAATTGCCAAGCGCGTCGGAAGCAAAAAGGCCTTTCGCGCCGTGGGAAATGCGTGCAACAAAAACCCGCATTCTCCAAAAGTTCCTTGCCATCGCGTGGTTTCAAGCAATGGTTCAATAGGAGGTTATGCGCACGGTTTGCGGGCAAAGAAAAAACTCCTTGCAAAGGAAGGAATTGAAATTGTTGATGGAAAAATTTTTGATTTTGAGGGGAAATTGTTTAAATTTTGATAATAGTTTTAAATAATACGCTTGTGATAAAAATGACATTGACATATTCCAATTACAATATTCTGAAACAAAATTCAATCGCGCCAAAATTCAATCTTCCCGGAACGGATGGAAAGAATCATTCGCTTGAATTGTATCCCGGAAAAAAAGCTTATTTGGTTGTTTTCATGTGCAATCATTGCCCTTATGTTCAGCCCAAATTTGCCTATTTGAAAAACCTTTACAAAAATTACAAAGAAAAAGGTTTGATGGTGTTCGGGATAAACAGCAATGATATCGAAGCATATGGGGAAGATGATTTTGAGCATATGAAAGAGTATGCGAAAAAGCACGAATTTGGTTTCCCTTATCTTTTGGATGAAACCCAAAAAGCTGCAAAGAATTATGGCGCAGCCTGTACTCCCGATCCTTTTCTTTTTGATGCAAACAAAAAACTTGTTTATCACGGCAGAATTGATGATGCCCATAAAATGGCGCATGAAAGTGCTTCCACAAATGAATTGGAAGAAGCAATTCAACAGGTTCTTGGCGGAAAGCAAGTTACGGTTCGAGAAGAACCCTCTTTGGGTTGTAATGTGAAATGGAAGGAATAAGGCGGAAAGCAATTAAGGAATAAATTTTATATACTCATACATCATTTATTGTTTGTATATTATTTTCAAGTTTTTCTTATGGAACCAAAAAATTTTCTGTTTATTTCCCTTGACAATCTTATAGGGGATCTGGCTTGGCGGATTAAGCTAGAGGGGCATAATGTAAAGTATTTTGTCGAAAACAAGCCTGAAAGGGATGTGGCTTCCGGTTTTGTGGAAATGATTGATAATTGGAAGGCAAATGTCAATTGGGCGGATGTAATAATTTTTGATGACGTTCTCGGAATGGGAAAAAAGGCACAGGAATTGAGAAAAAAAGGAAAAGCCGTAATCGGCGGAACCCCGTATTCTGATAAACTTGAGGATGACCGTGCTTTTGGCCAGGATGAGCTCCAAAAAATGGGCATAAATGTTATTCCGCATTGGGAGTTCACTTCTTTTGATGAGGCCATAAGCTTTGTGCAGAAAAACCCGGGCAAGTATGTGCTAAAACCCAATGGAGAGGCACAGAACATCAAGGGTTTGTTGTATATCGGCGAAGAGGAAGATGGGAAAGATCTTCTCCAGGTTTTAACCGATTACAAAAATGCTTGGGCAAAGAAAATTCCCAATTTCCAATTGCAAAAAAGGATTACGGGCGTTGAAATAGCTGTTGGGGCTTTTTTCAACGGAAAGGAATTCATTTACCCTGTTAATGTAAACTTTGAGCACAAAAAACTTTTTCCCGGAAATCTTGGTCCAAGTACCGGAGAAATGGGAACATTAATGTTTTGGAGCGAACCAAATAGAATTTTCAACCAAAGCCTTAAAAAATTTGAGAAAAAACTTGCCGAAGAAAATTATGTCGGTTACATTGATTTGAATTGTATCGTGAATTCAAATGGACTTTATCCTCTGGAGTTTACTTCGCGCTTTGGCTATCCGACTATTTTTATCCAACAGGAAGGTATAAGCATGCCTATTGCAGAATTTATGTTTCTGCTTGCGCGGGGAGAATTGAAAAAATTCAATACCAGAAGCGGTTTCCAGGCGGGAGTTAGAATTGTGGTTCCGCCTTTTCCTTTCAATGACAAGGAAACTTTCAATGTGAAATCAAAGGATTCTGTTATTATTTTCAAAAAAGGAAAGGAAGGAGTTCACATTGAGGATGTGAGGCTTGTTAACAATGAGTGGGTTGTGGCGGGTCATTCGGGAGTTGTTCTACTTGTTGTGGGAACCGGTTATACAGTGAAGCAGGCACAGCAACAGGTTTACAATAGGATCAAGAACATCAATATCCCGCACATGTATTATAGAACTGATATTGGAGATCGTTGGTTTGAGGACTCTGATAAACTTCACAATTGGGGTTATTTAAGAGAAATATAATTTTTCTTTTTTTTGGCGGGATTTTTTTTGGAATTTTTTAAAGTAACTGGACACGGTTTTGAGTATTGGGTTTGGCTTGATGAAGATTATCTTCCTTATATTCGGCCGACAGAAAAAGACATTAAGGATGCTCCGAAGCCATTGCTTTTGAGGGATATTCCCCCTGAATGGCCGATTGGTTTTGAAACAACCGATCCTGATTCTTTTACAAACGTTATTCCGTTGAAAAATTCTTTTGATGAACTCAAAATTGATTCTGACTTGAAAAAAGATTTGAAGCGCGTGGAAAAGAAAAATGAGAATACAAAAATAATTTTGAACGAACCAAATGCTTTGGAGAAAAGCAAAGAGTGGTTTTTGGAGCAGTGGAAGGAAAATGCCGCTGATTTTAAACAGAGAACTGATTTGTGGAAAAAAAATGCTTACACTCTCAGTGCTTATTCCGGGAACACACTTTTAGCTGTTCATATTGCAATTGCGGAGAAGGATTCTGTTTACTATTTGGGGTGCTGGTGGGATAGGAATTACAAAAATCTTTCCGTTCCCACATTTCTTTTGAAAAAGGACATTGAAAATGCTATTGAAAAGAAACTTAAATTCTATGATCTTGGCGTTGGAACAGAACCTTACAAAAAAAAGTGGGGCGTAATTTCAAAACCGGCAAAATACTATGCTGTTCTCACAAAGGAAATTGCAAAAAAGCTTGAAATTGAAAAATTCGTGGAAATAAAATAATTTGCCGCGGAATCAACGTAAATTATTTCAAATTTTTTTAATAGGCAGGATTATTAAGTTGTTAAATTTTAGTTAATAAGTGAGTGCATTGTTTTTTCCTCTGCTGATTATTTTAGTTGGAATGGTTGTTCTCCTTAAAAGTTCAGAATTTACGGTTGTTAGAGTACTGCGGCTTGCAAAACATTTTGACATGCCGGAATATGTTACCAGCTTTATTGCCGTTGGTGTAATAGCGATTCTTCCGGAGCTTTCAATTGGAATAAATTCCGCGCTTTCAGGAGAATCAAATTTTGGTCTTGGAATTGTTTTTGGATCCAATGTTGCGGACCTTACACTCATTATAGGTTTGGTTGCATTGCTTGCACCAAAAATAACACTTCATTCCGAGGTTATAAAAAAAATTTGGCTTCTGATCGGAGTTGTATTTCTTCCTATTATTCTTCTTTTGGATGGAGAAATATCCAGGATTGATGGCATAATTCTTTTAGCGGGTTTTTTTGTTTATGTTTTCAGTATTACACGAACAGAACATGTGCATCATTTTGAAGATAAAAAAGACCCTTTGTTTCTTGATGCAATTGTTCTCTTGTTTGCGCTTGCGATAATGTTTGTTTCCGGGCACTTTATTACCGAGGCTGCACACGACCTTAGTGTTGGACTTGCGCTCCCGATTTTTTTTGTCGGAGTTATTTTGGCGATTGGAACATGCATGCCGGAATTGATGTTTGCACTCCAGGCTGCGAAAAGAAAACACAGCGAACTTGGTTTTGGCGATATTTTGGGGAATGTGTTTGCGGATTGTACACTCACAATTGGAATTATTGCACTTATTGCGCCCATAAAAGTAGAAAATTCCGTGCTTGTGCTTTCAAGCGGAACATCAATGATAATTGCTTTGTTCATTCTTTCGCTCATGTTTTTGCACAAAAAAAGCATTGGAAAAAAACACGGTTTGGTGCTTATCGCACTGTACATTATTTTCCTGATAGTGCAATTTAGCATTGAAAATGGAAATATTTTTAGATAACTGCCTTGAAAGGCCAAATTTTAACAAATTGAAATAAACTCATTCACTCAACAAGTGTAAAACGCTTATAACTTGTTTAATTCGAGAAATGAACCATTATAAGAAATTTTATTTTGAAAATTCAATAAATCAGAATTTTTTAGTTTACTTTCCTTATAACCGGTTGGATTCGTGTTCATCCACTTTAAACCAAGGGGTTATGCAAACGGGCTTGATTAAGGTTAAAGAAACTCAAAGGAACAGGTTAAACCATGCCCAAAAAATAGGGCTCATTTTAAACCTTTCTGGCAAAATAAGGTTCATTTTAAACTTCTTAAAACCAAAAATGGACGTTTATAGCTTCTTTAAACCAAAGGAATCCATTTAAAACTCCATAAACCCAATTAAAACAGCTATAAACTCCACAATCTCACCGCAAAGTATTTAAATAACGGGAAACACTATATAGTTCTGCACTTTAAAGGTGTATTTCAAAAAAAGTTTGGATTGGAAGGGTGATGGGAAGAATGGAAAACAACGAATCTATCAGATTAGACGGAACGCACTTGATGCTCGATACTTTCGGTTGCGACAAGAAAGCGTTAGCCAATACTGAATTGATTCAGAAATTCCTAAACGAACTTCCTGAAGCACTCGGAATGAAAAAACTAATAGCCCCTTATTTGATTTCATATCCCGGCGGAGACTCTTGGGATAGGGGCGGAATTACCGCTATAATGCTCATTGCAGAATCGCACATCAGCATTCACACATTCCCGCAGGACGGATTTTTCACGGCGGATGTTTACTCATGTAAACCTTTTGATGTTGAAAAAGCGCTTGAATTGTTTAGAGAATACTTCAAGGGAAAGGATGAGAAAATAAAGCTTGCAAAAAGGGAACTTGAATTTGTAAGAACCAAGAACCTTGCAATGCTCATGAACAAAGCTCCAATAAAAACAAAGGCAAGGGCAAAGTTCAAATAAATAAAATAATTTTTTTTCTTAAAATCTCCTTTTTACGCAAACAATTGGGTGGGTTATAATGAAATATACAAGAAAAACATTGCTCAAAGATACAATAAAACACGTGGACATCAAGTCGTTTGATTCAACAAAAATAATCGAATCAATGAAAAACATGTCTTTTACCGCACGCGACACTTATAGGGCGGCTGAAATTTTTGAAAGAATGATTTCCGATAAAGGAAGCACCAATATTTTGACACTTGCGGGTTCAACAAGTGCCGGGGGTTGCATGCAAATCTATGTTGAAATGGTTAAGAATAACATGATTGATGCCATTGTTGCAACAGGCGCATCAATAGTTGACATGGATTTTTTCGAAGCACTTGGTTTCAAACATTATCAAGGAAGCCAGTTTGTGGATGACAACAAATTAAGGGATTTGTACATCGACAGAATTTACGACACTTATATTGATGAACAGCAATTGCAACATTGTGATATGGCAATTAGAAAAATTGCCGATTCGCTTGAACCAAGACCGTATTCTTCGCGCGAATTCATAATGGAAATGGGAAAATACCTCAAGAAACATTCTAAGAAAAAAGATTCTCTTGTGCAGGTTGCTTACGAAAAAAATGTTCCGATTTTTTGTCCCGCATTTTCGGATTCAAGCGCGGGATTTGGATTAGTTGTCCATCAGGTTGAAAGAATGAAAAAAAACCTTCCTTATCTTACAATTGATTCGGTTGCGGATTTTAGAGAACTTACGGAAATTAAAATGAAGAGCCCCACAAGCGGTTTGTTCATGATTGGAGGAGGAGTTCCAAAGAATTTTGCACAGGACACTGTTGTGTGCGCGGAAATTTTGGGAAAAGATGTTCCGATGCATAGGTACGCGGTTCAAATTACTGTTGCGGATGTTAGAGATGGAGCCTGCTCTAGTTCCACTTTGAAAGAAGCAAGTTCTTGGGGAAAAGTTGATACTACTTATGAGCAAATGGTTTTTGCCGAAGCAACATCTGTTTTGCCTCTTATAGCAAGCTATGTTTATCATAAAGGTTCCTGGAAAAAGAGGAAAGCCAGGAATTGGTCAAAAATATACAAATAAATTCTTTTTCTCCCTGGAGTTCTAAATGCAGAAACTTAGAATCGGCGTAGTTCAAATGCAAATGTCCAAAAACAAGGACAAAAATATTTCCAAAGCAATTTCTCTTATAAAAAAAGCTGCAAAACAGCGCGCGGATATTATTTGCTTGCCTGAACTTTTCAATACTCTTTATTTTCCGCAGGATGAACAAAGTAGTGCAAAAAAATTTGCCGAACCTATTCCGGGAAAAACAACAAATAAAATGCGCTCGCTTTCCAAAGAATTAGAAGTTGCAATTATTGTTCCATTGTATGAAAAAAGTGGTTCGAAATATTACAATTCTATAGTTGTTGTAGAAGATGGAAAAATTTTGGGAAAATATAGGAAAACTCACATTCCGCATGATCCTCTTTTTTACGAAAAGAATTATTTTGAGAAAGGAAATACCGGTTTTAAGATTTTCAAAACCAAAAAAGCAAAAATTTCAATTCTTATTTGCTTCGATCAATGGTTTCCTGAAGCTGCGCGCGCAAGCACTTTGAAAGGCGCGGATATTCTCTTTTACCCAACCGCAATTGGCTGGATTAAGGGTTACAAAGCCCCTGATAATTGGCTCGAATCCTGGTTAACAATACAAAAAAGCCATTCTATCGCAAATGGAATTCATGTTGTTGGCGTAAATAGAGTTGGTTTGGAAGGAAAATTAGATTTTTGGGGAAATTCTTTTGTTACTGATGCATTTGGAAAATTTGTGAAAAAAGCCGGCGGAAAAGAAGGAGTTTTTGTTGCGGAAATAGATTTGAGCAATAATGAAAGAATCCGAAAAGGCTGGGGGTTTTTGAGAAACCGTGTTCCTGATTCCTATAAAGCGCTTGTGAAGAAAAAAACTTCGCAAAAAGTTTCGGAAACAAGCCCGCTTTCATTGAATTATTCTTTTCCCGCGGAATGGGAAAAACACTCTGCAGTTTACCTTGCTTGGCCGCATGATAAAATAACTTTTCCGCAGCTTGCAAAGGTTGAACATGATTTTGCAAAAATAATCAAAGCCCTGCAAGTTACAAAAAGCGAAAAAGTAAAATTATTTGTTACAGGAAAACCAATGCTTTTGCGCGCAAAGAAAATTCTTTCACAAAACAAAGTTGATCTTAAAAAAATTGTTTTTTTCGAACATAAGTATGCTGATGTTTGGTTCCGCGATTATGGGCCCACATTTTTGGTTAACCGCGAAAAGAAGAAACTCGCTTTCACGCAATGGATTTTCAATTCCTGGGGAAATAAATACAAAGAACTTTTGAAAGACAAAATAATGCCTTCGATTGTAAACCGAAAAATGAAAGTGCCTGTTTTCAATGCAGGTTTTGTGAATGAAGGCGGCGCAATTGAAACAAATGGAAACGGAGTTATTCTAACAACCGAATCCTGCTTATTGAACAAAAATAGAAACCCTTCACTTTCAAAGGATTTGATTGAGGAGAACTTAAAACACTTTTTAGGCGCGGAAAAAGTTATTTGGTTGAAAATCGGTTTTCCAACAGATCACACTGATGGCCACATAGATAATTTGGCACGCTTTGTGGATGAAAATACAATTCTTTTTTCGCACGAAACCAAAAAAAATGATGAGAATTATTCCAGCCTTGCAAAAAATTATCAAATTTTAAAAAGTGCAACAAATGCAGATGGAAAAAAGTTCAATTTGGTTAAGCTTCCTGTTCCGAAAGTGTTTGATTCGGAAAGAAACAGAATGGCTGCGAGTTATACTAATTTTTACATTGCAAATAATTGCGTTTTACAGCCGGTTTTTAACGTCCCTCAGGATAAAACCGCTCTTAAAATTATTTCAAAGCATTTCCGCGGAAGAAACGTAATTCCGATTGATTGTTCTAATATTATTTCCGGCGGCGGAACAATACATTGTATTACTCAACAGGAGCCGAAGGTTTGAAGCATGGTTTCCAGCAATGCCAAAACAGTTGAACAGTATCTAAAGGAACTTCCTCAAGAACGAAGAGAGGCAATTTCAGCTGTTCGAAAAGTGATTCTTAAGAACTTGCCAAAAGGTTATGAAGAATGCATGATGTTTGGAATGATTGGTTACGCTATTCCATTGAGCAAATATCCAAACACTTACAATAATCAGCCCCTTGGAATTGCTGCACTTGCTTCGCAGAAAAATTATATGAGTATTTATTTGATGAACGTTTATGGAAATAAGGAAACCGAAAAATGGTTCAAAGATGCTTATAAGAAATCCGGAAAAAAGCTTGACATGGGAAAATCATGCGTGCATTTCAAAAAATTAGATGATCTTCCATTGGATGTAATTGGAAAGACCATTACCTTGACTTCGGTCGATGAATTGATTAAAGTGTATGAAAAATCGCGAAGATTCACGAAAGCAAAGAAATGATTTTTTAGTATTCTTCAAATATTATTTCCGCATTGCTCATTTTTGAATAGAATTCAAGTTCGTGTTTTTTTTCTTTTGAAGCATAAAACAATTGATCAAGCGCGAACCAGAGGCTAAACCATCCTGCCGGTTCTAAAATGACAAGCAGAACAGTATAAAATATTTCATGCAACTCATTCACTCTTATTAGCGTTGCGCCTATCATCATTGCAAAGCCCGCGCCTGCCAGTAGTATCGAGTTGCGCTTAGTTGTTTGATTTTCATCAGCAAGAATTTTGTGCTGCTTTTTGAAGTGTTCCTTGAGCCTTCTTTTAATTATTTTTTCATCCTCTTGATTTCTGACAGTTTTTGGAATGAGGAATCTGAGTTCCGCTGCTCCCTCAATTTCTTTTGAAATTTTTTTTGATTCGCTCAAAAAGTCATCGGAAAGCGCCCTTTTGTGGTATTCTCTTGAATCAAAATCTGAAAAGATTTCAGTATAGGAATCTATTATGAGGCTGACTCTCCCTTTTGAAAGCAATTCCTGCTTTTCCTTTTCTTCAAGGGTTAATTTGAAATCTTCTTTCCTATCAGCGCCTTGTTTTTGCGCAATTTGATCTTCAGGCATGGTTAAAGTTACAGCATTTGAAAATAAAAAACCACTATTTTGCACGAATGAATAAAAAAGCCAAAATTTTGTTTTATGCAAAAAACTTTTCCACTTCAATTTCCGGGGAAACGCTTTTTATTGCCTCAAATTCTTTTGGAAAAAAATTCCTGTATGCCGGATCTGAGAATCTTTTATCAAGGAAAACGCAAACACCCTTGTCTTTTTCGGTTCTTATGACTCGCCCTGCCGCCTGCACAGCTTTTGAAATTGCGGGAGCATTGTACGCATAATCCCATCCTTTTCCGAATTTTTGTTGGTAAAAATCTATTAAGGATTTTGATTGAATTGAGACTTTTTCAAATGGAACCCCTACTATTATTGCACATTTTAGGTTTTCCCCGGGGAAATCAATTCCTTCAGCAATAGAGCCCCCAGAAACTGCCAGCATTACACATCCAAATCCTCTTCCAAGTTTTCTGAATTCGTTTACGAGCTTTAATTTATCATCCTGTGACATATCTCTTTTCTGTTCAAGCATCGGTCTTGATGTTTTTATTCTTGGTCCAATTGTATTGAGAATTTCAAATGAGGGAAAAAATACGATTGTATTTCCGGGAACTTTTGAAATGATTTTTTGTGTAATAGAGGCGATTTCATCAAATTGTGCTTCATTTCTTTCCGTGTAGCGGGTTGTTGTTCTATCAACGAATATATTGAGGCGGTTTTCTTTCGGAAAAGGGCTTGTGTATTCTTTTGTTTCGGCTTTTGGTATTCCAAGTGTTTCAGTGTACATTTTTAGTGGCAGGAGTGTGCCTGACATTAGAATGCTTGAGTGTGCTGTTTGAAAGATTTTTTGGGTTACTTCCGAAACATCAAGTGGATAAAGGGAAAGTCTTTTTGAGTTTCTCTGCATTTCAGAAATGTGGAGCGTGTGCTTTTTTTCTTTATTTAGAATATCAAGGAATTCTGTTGTTTCAAGCAGGAAAGAATTTTCTTTTTTCTTTAATTGCATATAATCTGAAGCAGTTTCTCTTATAAGAGAGGTATTTTCTTTGGAGATTTGTTTCAGCATTGTAAGGTGCGGTTCTAATACAAGGTGTTCATTTTTTCCGAATGGTATTTTTCCGGAAAGATGTGCTATTTCTGCCGCAATTTCATTTAATATTATTTCTGCCTGAATTTGGTTTATTTCCTTTGCTTCTTTTGCCGCTTTTTCAATATCTTCCGCTTTGAGAGTTATTGAAAGCATATCTCTTATCCTGCTTGGAAGATTATGCGCTTCATCAATGATTATTATAATATCTTCGAGTTTTGTTTTCGCATTTCCCAAAATTGTTTGCCTTATATCATCGTTGAATAAGTGCGAGTAATCTCCAATGATTAAGTGGGCTTTTTGTATCATTTCAAGAGTTAGTTCGTAAGGGCATAATTCTCTTGTTCTGCATGCTTCTTTTGCCTGAACATAATCCTGTCCGTAAATTACTATTCCGCTTTTTCTTTTTCTCGAATTTGCTTTTTGTTTCAACGTTTTTCCTTTTGTGTTGGCATAGAATGAGCAATTGTTTTTTTTCTTTGCCGCAATGCACGCTTCGTAAAAACCTTTTTTCACATGACTAACCATTGGATGGATACACATTTTTTGTTTTCCAACAAGATCCAATGTTCTAATGTCAAGCCCGAATTTTTTGTTCATGAGGTTTGCGGTTTCAAGCGCGATTTCATGCTGCGAACTTTTTGGGGTTAGAAAAAACACTTTTTTTCCGTGTTCGAGAGCGTAAGAAAGGCATGGAGCAATAGTTGAAGCGGTTTTACCTATTCCTGTGGGAGCGTTAACCAAAAGTTGGTATTTTTTTGCCAACGCGATAAGAACATCAGTCATGAGTTCTTTTTGCTGTTTTCGCACGGCTTCATGTGGGAAATAAACCTGCATAGTAAAACAAAATAGGAATGGGATTTTAAGGTTTAGGTGCGTACAGGCAACCCCTAAAATATGATTGCTTCTTTTTTATTATATGGGCAATTATTACTTTGACATTGAAACCACAGGTTTAGATCCGAAAAAGGACAAGATTATTACTATTCAGTACCAGGAGTTGGATAGGTTTACTGGAAAAGCAATTGGAAAATTGGTAATTCTTAAAGAATGGGAATCTTCCGAACGCGAGATTTTGCAAAAATTCATCAAAGAAACAAAAATTGATTCCGATTATCCTTTTGATTTCATTCCAACCGGTTACAATTTGGGCTTTGAGCACAATTTTTTGAAAGAAAGAACCGTAAAAGTTAGTTTGAACCAATTAGATATTCTTTCAAAACCATTTATTGATTTGCGCTCTTTTGGAATTTTAATGAATAAAGGCGAATTCAAAGGAAGCGGCCTTGACAAGATTACAGGAAAGGAAACAGATGGAAAATTGCTTCCTATTTGGTATAGTAATAAAGAATACTCGCGTATTATTCGCTATATTACAAATGAAGCAGAAGAATTCATTAAATTCAATGCCTGGCTTTATACCAAAATGCCGGGGCTGTTGGAAGAATTTAAAAAAGATAATAAATTAGTTGTATAATTATTTGTTCAAAATGCAATGGAGGTTTTGAAAAATGAGCAGACAGATATTCGTTAATTTAGCCGTAACTGATTTGAAGAAAACAATCAAATTTTTTACTGCGCTTGGATTTAAGTTTAATCCAAAGTTCACGGACAAGAATGCAACTTGCATGCTGATTGGAAAAGATTCATTCGCAATGCTTTTGGTGAAAAAGTTTTTCAAAGGCTTTATTCCCGGAAAAAAAATTGCTGACAGGAAAAGTGCAGAAGTATTATTGGCAATTTCCGTAAAAAATAGAAAAGAAGTGGATAAAATGGTGAATAAAGCAATAAAGGTAGGCGGAAAAGAGTATAGAAAAGCTTCCGATTATGGTTGGATGTACTCGCGCGCTTTCCAGGATCTTGATGGACACATTTGGGAAGTGTTTTATATGAATGAAAAGGCAATGCCAAAAGAAATGAAAACTAAGGGAAAGTGATTCAAATGGCAAAGATTTCGCAGAAAATAACGCCAAATTTGTGGTTTGATAAAGAGGCCCGGGAAGCGACAAAATTCTATACTTCCATTTTCAAAAAATCAAAAATCCTAAAAACCTCTTATTATGGAAAAGCGGGTTTTGAAATACATCATATGAAAGAAGGAACAATAATGACAATTGAGTTTGAACTTGAGGGGCAAAAATTTATGGCATTGAACGCCGGCTCAATATTCAAATTCAATGAAGCAATATCTTTTGTAGTTAATTGTGAAACCCAAAAAGAAATCGATTATTTTTGGGAAAAGCTCTCTGCAGGAGGAGATCCAAACTCGCAAATGTGCGGTTGGTTAAAAGATAAGTTCGGATTATCTTGGCAGATTGTTCCCGCTGTACTTGGAGAAATGATGAATGATAAAAAGAAAAGTGAAAAAGTAATGACCGCACTACTACAGATGAAGAAACTTGACATTGAGAAATTGAAGCAGGCACATAAAAGCTGATAAAAACATTTTGAAAACTTGACGCCGGTTATACTTAGGTGAACTGAAGATACCAATTTTCATATTCTTTGTGATTGCCTACAAAATAAAATCGAACTTCATTGTTTTCCTCAAAAACACGGTAAACAATTCTATTCTGGCCGATTTCATCCACAAAGAATTTCGCGCTCTTTTTCATATGGCGCTTTTTTGGAAATTCCAGGATTTTTTTTAATTTTTTTGCAACACGCTCTTTTAGTTCATTAGTAAGCTTGTCGTAATAATTTTTCCAGTGCGGGTCAAAAGTAGGTTCATACATTAGAGATTACTTCACATGCTTGGCATATGATCCAAGTGCCTGTTCAGCTGTGAGTAATTTTCTTTTCCCGTTTTTAATGTCGCGATCCAAAGCATCAAGCTTTTTTGCAACCATTTCTTCCTCACTCTTAAGGGCATCAAGTTCTTTTGCCTTTTTTTTCAGAACGAGGTATTCTTTCTTGGGGATGGTAACGGTATCCATAGTAACAATATTTGCTTTTTGTCCATTTAAAACCATGCCCAAAACAAACACCTGAATATTTTACTGTAAATGTTAAATATAAACAATTTGAAGGGGTTCAATGCCGGTGCGAAAATTGTATTTGGAGAAACAAAATTTATATAATTAAATGACCGATTTTGCCCCAATGCTAGTTAATTTATACTTGAAAATCGTTCTTTTTATTCCATGAAAATTGTTCGCGTTGAGAAAGAGCACGTTGATGCTATTGCACAACTTTTGAAAAAGGAATTTCTAAAACCCCCTTATAACGAAACTTGGATTTTATCAAGGTTGATTGAGCGGGTTCAAGAGGTTTTTGATGATAATGAAAAATTTTGTTTTGTTGCATTGGAGAAAACCAAGGTTATAGGAGTTGTTCTTGCTAGTACAATTGTTTTCCGCGAGGGGGCAAGGTGTTTTGTGGAAGAGTTTGTTGTTGATTCTGAAAATCAGGATCTTGGTTTTGGAAAAAAACTTTTGCAGCGTCTTGAGCAAGAGTGCAAAAAGCACAAAATCAAAACTCTTTGGGTTACCGCAAACCAAAAATCAAATGCTTCGGGTTTTTATTCAAAAAACGGTTTCAAGGCTTCCGATTATAGGTTAATGGAGAAAAGGGTTTGAAAGAAATGATTAACATAGCCTCAACGCTGGCGGAAGTTGAGGGATTAGAAGCGCACAAGAAGGCGGCGGAAATTAGAAGAAACCATTTATAACTTTTACATTATAATTAGTAGCTCATGGTTATAGAAACGTATAGAAAATTTAAGTTACTGGGAGATAGAGTAGAGGATGTTTTGTATACAGAAACAAGAGTATACGAAGATTTAAGGCCAAGCAAATTAGAGGATTTTACAATTATCCAATTATGGCAGACAAGTACTCGGACACATGAAATAGTGAAGTATGATGCGAGTCATGGGCCTTGCCACGTCCATAAGTTTTATGAAGGTCAGGCAATTCAAGAAGATTTTAGAGTAAAAGAAGTAAATTGGGGGTCTTATCAAATGGCTAAGAACGAAGTCCTGGAAAAATGGCGGGAATTTAAAGACAAATACCTTAAAAAACACTATTAATGCTACATAAAAAACAAAACTTATATATAACTTTCAGGTTATATGTAGTTATATCAAATATAAAATTATTAAAACCAAAAAGGAGGCAGCGAGCATGACAGATAATAAAGCACTAACTATAGTTATAGGCGGAGATATGGAAGAGGATGAAAGACAGTTACAAAAAGGTACAGATAAAAACCAGCCTAAAAACGTACTCTACTTGAAATCTTACGAGCAACTCAACAAATTACTTTCACCTGCAAAACTGGATTTACTTAGATTTATTATTCGACTAAGCAATGAAGGTGAAGATAAGAGTGTGTCGGAGATAGCAAAAGAATTGAATAGAAAACAAGAAGCAATTAGCAGAGATTTACAACAACTTAAAGGATTAAAACTCGTAGACTTACGCAGGATAAATAGATCAGTAATTCCTTTCACAGACCTTGACTCCATCAACATACTATCCGGAGAATTACAAGCCTAACTTTTAAACCACAGCACTAAAGTGCCGACTCCCATCATTTTAAGCTCATGCTTCTTGAAACCCCTTGCCAAAGCTTTTCCGACGTCGCCCGAACCGATGATACCGATTTTTTTTGTCATAAATAAAACACCTCTCAGAAAAATTGTAACTAAAAGGAATTTAACCTGTTCTTCTGACAAAAATAAAGTATGAATCCAGAAAATATCATAATTGAAGGCAAAGGGTATCTTGAGACTAGTAGAGATCTTGTAGACGCCACTAAAGATTTGAAGCATTTTATAACAAAATATCTTGCAAATAAACAGTATAGCACAGAAGATATTCAAACGTATTTTTCTGAAAATAATTTTTTAACTATGTCATTCCGCTTACATGTTGAAGAAGAGAAAGAAAAAAAATTCCAAAAACTAATAGGAACACTCAAATTTTGGGAGGACCAAGATAAAAATGATGGATGGTGTAAAGCATTAAAAAACATTCAACCCAGAGTTCCATTTCGAATAACAGTTAATCTGACGATGTCGCCTAAAGACAGAAGAATTTATATTAAAGTTCGTTCGGAGCCTGCATTATTGTATAAACGTAGAGCTTACGGCTATTCAAATTTAAACGAATTTGATATTAAAGACACTATTGTATCAAATACTTTTTTTGCAAGCGATTTACTTGAAAGTTTTAATACTACGATAATTGATGAACCTAAACCATTAGACCCAATTTATCATTCAGACACAATTCAAAAACTTGAAAATCTTGGATTTAATAAAATTGCTTCTCTTTTGAGACGAGGCAAATCACGAATTTATAAAGAGGCAGAAATTGAAGATGGGCTGACTGATCTACGTTCTTCATTTGAACTCTTTCTTGAATTAATAGTGCAAAGAATTGGAGGTGTTCCGAAAAAGAAAATTGGTGAAAACCTCCAAATTTTAAAAGATAAAGGTTTTCTAAACCCGTATATCTTTCAGTTAATTAATTCAATAACCTCAAAACTCAACGGCTACCTTTCTGAAGTCCCCGTTCATGACCGTGAAAAAATGAGTTTAGCGGATGCAAACTTTTCATTTTCAGCACTTGAACTTATAATGGATTTGATAATAGATAAAGCATTATATCGAAGTTCCTAATATGATTTTGGTGATTAAATGGAATTGGAAAGATACCTCTTTTTTGATGAATGTGGAGATCCAGTAAATGGTTATGCAGGTAAAAAAAGAACGGCAATATTCTTTGTCAGTTGTGTTCATAGCAATTCAATAAATAATATTGAAATAACCCACAATGAGATTTGTGAGAAAGTTTCTAGGAAAAAATTGCATTATGACGGACTAAATGAGGAAAATAGAAAAATTGCCTTAACTCACTTACTAAATTCAAATTTGAAATTAGATGTTGCCATTTCATTTACAAACAATTTTACAGAAACAAAAAAAGTTTTCTCCTTACTAGAAGAAAAGGGAGAAACATTTAAGTTTGACAATGGTGCAAATTATAAAACTTTTAGCGAAATGTGTCAGACCGAAATGTATGCTAAGTTAGCTTGGTTAATTTTTGCAGAAGATTCTAATTATAAAAGCGAAAATTATCAAAGACCTTTAAGATTACTGCAACAAGCGAATGAAAATCCTATAATTCAATTTGACCCAATTTCTACTATTGCTATTAAAACTTGGAAAATAATTCATTTAGATAGACAACTTAAACAGTTTAACTTGAAAACAACTCCTCAACCAAAAAAGTCTAAAGGAACTGAACTAGCAGATATTCTTGTTTCTGGTTTTAAGGACAATATTATTGCGAATACAATTAATATATTTAACAACACATACATTTCAGAGTTTTATACAACTGGTAACACTATAAGTTTAACTAGGCGAATTAGGGTTACTTCTTAAAATCCGCACCGGCACTGAACCCTGAAAACGCATTTAAATGGTAAAACCATACTTCTTTTGGCGAACAGGGAGATTGTATATGGAGGTATAAACATGCAAAGTATGGAATATGTGTTCGTTGAGAAAAAGAAAAACAATATAAACAATTTTCCACTAATAGTAAGTGAAATGACAAAAAAACTAAAATTTGTCGACCTTTTTGCCGGAGCAGGTGGACTGTCATGTGGTCTGGAACAGGCAGGTCTTGAATGTGTTCTTGGAGTTGATTTTGACAAGGCTGCCATGAAAACATTCAAGAAAAATCATAAACATGCCGAAGTTTTTGTCGGAGATATAGGACAATTGGATGGCAAAACAGCCCTTAATTTGATTAAAAATAAAAAAGTAGATCTTGTTTGTGGCGGGCCCCCATGTCAAGGATTATCGACAGTTGGAAAGGGCATTCCTGATGACCCAAGAAATTTTCTATTTTTGCAGTTTGTCAGATTGGTGAAAACTTTTGACCCAAAATATATTATTTTGGAAAATGTCACCGGAATGGTTGGAAAGAAAAATGAAAAAATACTTAATGGAATACTTAACGAATTTAAAAAATTGGGTTATGAAATGGACGTTCATGTCCTTTCTGCACACCATTACGGTGTTCCGCAAAAAAGAAGGAGAACAATTTTTATTGGCAATAAGGCAGGCTATCAAAATATTTTCCCGCCAATAATGTATGATGCGGGACATGAAGATCTTCCGCCTACAAGAACCGTTGGAAATGCAATTGAGGAAATAATTTCCTCTGATGGAGAAATCTACAACCATAATGTCGAAAAGGCGCAATTGAAAAATGAAATTGATGTCAAAAGAATTGCACACGTACCAGAAGGAAAATCAATAAGATATGAAAAAGATGAGACAACCTATCTTCCGAAAGAACTTAGATTTGGCATTGATTGGGCAACGGTTGATGAAAGGAGATTCAGGCAGGCAAAATATAGGCGACTCAGCAGAGATGAACCGTCTCCAACCATTATGACTGATGGTCACAGTTATTATCATCCAATTGAGAACAGGCTTTTGACCCCAAGGGAGGCAGCAGCCATACAAAGTTTTCCAAATGATTTTATTTTTGAGGGAACCTACACACAACAATGGAGACAGATTGGAAATGCCGTTCCACCATTGCTTGGCAAGGCTCTTGGCGAGGCAATATTAAAAATTGACAAGGAAAAACCAAAATCGGTGGGATCAAAAAGGTCAATTTCTGAAATAAGAAGTGGGGCTTTCATTTATAAAAAAGTTGAAAAGCTTGACAAAAAGCAACAAAAACTGACGGCATTTTCAAATCATGGCTGAATTGGCGGAAATTTTTGTCCGGATTTTTTTTCCAAATTATATTCAGATTTTTTAGGTTTTCCATGTGGTTTCAAAACGGCTAAAAACCCATAATTATAGGTCGGATTGCTGTGAATTGTTTTGCATCTCAACCGTAATGTAAAGTCGCCTTCGAATTGTGGAGCATTCACTTGTGCCGGATCACCTTTCAGGCTATAAAATCCATATCCATCACCAATTTGAATGTAAAAAACGCCCTTTTTTTTATAATAGTTCAGGAGTGAGTTGGCATCAATTCTGATGCTTGTATCCTCAAATGCCTTTTGGTCTTGCCGTTTGTCTTCAAAAGTTATTTGCTCCTTGGGTTTTAGATAACGGTTTGGTCTTATATTCTTCCCTTTTATCAATTCAAGAACGCCAATTTCAGTGTAAAAACTTGTGATTTCATCCGTGACACGCCAAGTCCAACCACTTTCATCAGACCATTTTACATATCTTTGACCATAATCAGCCTTGAGATCAGCCTTAATTTCAAGATTATATTTTTCGCCATGATGAATAAATATTGAGTCAACTCCGCCTCCGGCACCTGCGCGTTTAAACCCATTTGGAAGAATTCCCTTTCTGGACATCAATTTGACCATTTTTTGTTCGTATGCGTCACCCTTATTGTAGGGAAATTTTTTTACCAATCAAACACCCGTTATTTTTCTTAAGGCTCTTTGGAAATTTTTCCTTAATTCATGTTCCCAAATGACCAATATCTTATACCCAAGCTTCTTTAAGGCTTTTTTTGTCCTGGAATCTCGCTTGAGATTGGCTTGAAGCTTATTTTTCCAGAATTTCCTGTTTGACTTCGGTTTTTTGTAGCATATTTTACACCCATGCCAAAAGCAACCGTGGAGAAGGACGGCAGTATTTGTTTTGAAAACAAAAATATCCGCACCGGGAACTTTCTTTGGATGCATCTTGTGTGTGATATGATGCCCCTTCAAATAGCCATGAACCTTCCTCTCGGGCTTCGTCCACTTGTACCTGATTTTGGACATTATCGCACTTCTGACTTCCTTACTGAACTTGTCCACTCCGCTCGCCGAAATAATCAACAGCAAAATAGTTTAAATTTAGTTATTCAGAGAATTAATTATGGCAAATAACCAAAAGATGTTCATTGGTTCGGCAATACTTTTAGTCGTTACCCTCATGATTGACACAGAATTGTCAAAAACTACTGAGGGATTAGACCCTTTAGTAAGAATAATTTTATACGGTGGGTCGCTACTAGGACTAGTAATTTCAGTAGTTTCATTTTTCAAAAAATAACTCAAAAAAAGCCATTTGACCTGTGCACTTTGTATCTGCCTTTCATTTGTTTTTGGCTTTGTTTTTGTAAATCTGAAAGTGGGGCGGTTGAGGAAGATTTCACTTCATAGTATGTCGGACGGCTTTTTTGACCAGTGAAAAAATTATTCGGAATAACCTTGAAATCATGCCCATGTCCAGTTCTTTCAACAATGTTTCCTTGAAGTCTTTGAGAAGTAACAAAAGAATCCTCAGCCATTCTACCCCGAAACCTGTTGTTTGCAAGGGTATTTCTTTTCCTGAACTTATCTAAACCTAAGTCAAACATACAATCAATATAATATTCGAAACTTGTTTAAAAATGAGTTTTGGTACAAAAACCAATGACCAAACACCACCCCATATTTAACTCCCTTCAAGACCAACAAATATATTTTTTGAGCTTGTTAAGTGTGCAAATACTCCCTCCACGCCCTTATTTCCAAATCCTCCAATTTCTTATTCACCACCGCCCCAACAAACGCCTGCGCGATTTGTAAATTTGTAATTAGCGGAACATTATAATCAACAACCGCACGGCGTACATCATATTTCGGATCTGTTGCAATTTGTTTGAACGGATCGGAAACAATGATTGCTAAATCTAAACCGCCTTTGTGTAATAGGTCAACCACATTTGGATCTTTTTTCTCGTGCATTTTGTAAATTAAAGTACAATTAACATTTTTTTCTTTTAGGAATTTGAAAGTATCATCCGTTGCGTAAAGGTTGTAACCTTTTTTTGAGAGCATTTCAATTTGAGGAAGAAGTTTCTCTTTATTTGCCTGTCCTGTGAGCGAAACTAAAATATTCTTTTCAGGAATTGTATAACCAGTACTAAGTAGTGCTTTCAGCAGCGCATCATCAAATGTTGATCCAATGCACCCAACTTCTCCGGTTGAAGCCATTTCAACTCCGGAAACCGGATCGGCACCTTTTAACCTTTGGAAAGAAAACTGTGGTGCTTTTACCCCAACATGGTCTAGAGAAAGGAATTCTTTTAGTTTAGTTTCAGTATTTTTTCCCATTATGGAAAGAGTTGCAGTTTCTAAAAAGTTTGTTCCGGTTACTTTTGAAACAAACGGCATTGAGCGGGAAGCGCGTAAATTACATTCAATTACCATAACCTCATTATCTTTGGCAATGAATTGAATATTGAACGGCCCTGTAATAGAAAGTGATTCAGCTAGTTTTGAAGCAATGTTTTTCATTTTGGAAATGGTTTCAGCATTCAAGTGTTGTGCAGGAAGAACCATTGTTGCATCTCCGGAATGAACTCCTGCATTTTCAATGTGTTCTGTAACGGCTAGTAAAACAATTTTCCCTTTATCTGAAATAGCATCAATTTCAATTTCTTTTGCATTCAAAATGAATTTAGAAACAACAACAGGATGTTCTTTATTCAAAGAAGTGGCATTGTTCAAATATTCTTCCAATTCTTCTTCGTTAAAAGCTACGGCCATTGCAGAACCTGAAAGTACATATGAAGGGCGAACTAATACGGGAAAAGAAACATTAGAAGCAAATTTTTTTGCTTCTGCAACAGTAGAAAGTTCGTTCCATTCAGGTTGAGGAATAGAAAGTGCATCACAAAGAGAGGAAAATTTATGCCTATCCTCAGCCTTATCAATATCAATGGGAGATGTTCCCAGTACTTTTACTCCTGCTTCGTGTAATTTTAAGGCTAAAATATTTGGTATTTGCCCGCCCATTGAAACTATTACTCCGAAAGGAGTTTCTTTTTCATAAATATCCAGAACGCTTTCCAAAGATAGTTCGTCAAAATATAATCTATCACATTCATCGTAATCAGTGGAAACGGTTTCAGGATTATAATTGATCATAATGGTTTTGTAATTCATTTTTTTGAGTTCTTTAACAGAGGAAACACAACAAAAATCAAATTCAACAGAACTTCCAATCTTATAAGCCCCAGAACCTAATACAACAACAGAATTTAGAGTTGGAAAACTAACATCATGTTCAATTCCATTATAAGTTAAATACAAATAATTTGTTTTTGCGGGATATTCAGCTGCCAGAGTATCAATTTGTTTTACAAATGGTTCTAGAGCAAATTCTTTTCTTTTTGCGCGAACTTTTAATTCTTCATTAACTCCAAGAAGCATTGCTATTTGTTTATCTGAAAAACCCTGCTTCTTTGCTTTCAATAATAATTCTTTGGACAAATTTTCAAGGGTTGTTTCTTTTATTTCTGCTCGAGTTTCAACCACATTTTTGATTTTATACAGGAACCACTTGTCTATTTTGGATGCATTGTGGATTTTGTCAACGGAAATTCCTTTCACTAGTGCATTTACTATTGCGAAAACTCTTTGATCGGTTGGATATCTAACCGAATGGGAGAGTTTTTTGAAGTAGACCTTGTTTCCCACAAGACCGTACATTCCTATGTGGAGCATTCGAAGGGCTTTTTGCATTGCTTCTTCGAAGGTTTTTCCTATTGCCATTACTTCTCCCACAGATTTCATTTGTGTTCCTATGCGCGTGGAAACATTCCTAAACTTTTGTAAATCCCAACGCGGGATCTTTACTACTACATAATCCAGTGCGGGTTCAAAACATGCTTTAGTAGATTTGGTAACCGAATTCTCCAAATCAAGGAGAGAATATCCCAACGCAAGTTTTGCTGCAACAAATGCTAGTGGATATCCAGTTGCTTTTGAAGCGAGTGCAGAGCTACGAGAAAGGCGAGCGTTTACTTCGATTACTCTGTATTCATCGCTTTTCGGATCCAATGCATATTGAATATTACATTCTCCAACAATTCCTAAATGTCTAATAACTTTAATCGCAATTTCTCGCAATTTGTGGTATTCGTGATTGTTCAGGGTTTGCGATGGTGCAACTACTATTGATTCTCCTGTGTGAATTCCAAGCGGATCAAAATTTTCCATGTTACAAACTGTAATGCAATTATCAAATGCGTCGCGAACAACTTCATATTCAATTTCTTTCCATCCGGCAAGATATTCTTCCACCAAAATTTGTTTTGAGTATTTGAATGCTTTTTCCGCAAGATCTTCCAATTGCAAAAGATTTTTCGCAACTCCGGAGCCCATTCCTCCAAGAGCGAAAGCAGCGCGAATCATTACCGGAAAGCCGATTGTTTTGGATGCTTCGAGCGCATCTTTTGTCGAATTTACCGCAATTGATTTTGGAACATTAATATTTATTTTTTGTAATTCCAAATTGAACAATTCACGGTCTTCAGTAAGTTCGATACTTCGCACAGGTGTTCCCAAAACGCGAACATTGTGTTTTTTCAAAATTCCGGAGTTTTGTAATTCGATTCCACAATTTAATCCGGTTTGCCCGCCGAATGAAAGTAGAATTCCGTCGGGTTTTTCTTTTTCAATTACTTTTTCAACAAAGTAAGTGTTCACGGGCAAAAAATAAACCTCATCCGCAAAGTTTTGTGATGTTTGCACGGTTGCAATGTTTGGATTGATCACTATCGTTTTTATGCCCTCTTCCCTGAGCGCTTTTATGGCCTGCGAACCGGAGTAGTCGAATAGGCGGCAACAATAGCATTAATCAAAGCCATACGCTGCTTTCGCCGGCCTGTCCGATTTGCAGGGCGCCAGAACCTAAGATCAGCACCTTTTTCGGTTTATCCATCATCCACCTCTCTATCAATATAATAATTCAAAAACGAATTATTAAGAGAAAGTTTTGATTTGTTTAAATGTGTTTCCATTTTTTCACCTAAAAAATATAAAATAAACTCCGAAAATTGTTGCTAGTGCAATTGAAATGTTTTTCACGAAAAGGTTTCCTTTCAATACAGCAAGTTTTGTTGCAAGATGCGCTCCTAAGAATATTCCAAATCCTAAAATGAATGCGAATGCATAGTCAACTTTTCCCGCGTTTATGAAAATAAATGAAGCAATTGTTACTCCTGCAAGTTGTGAATAAGTTCCAAATGCAATTGTTTGAAGGAAGCTTAACCCCAAAAAGTTTGTTAGAATTAGAATTCCAATTGTTCCTGCTCCCGGCCCAAAAAAACCTTGATAGATCCCAAGGAAAAATAATAGAAAAGCAGTTATTGCAATGTTTTTATTTGTTATTTCTTTTGGGTTTTTTGTTGCAGTTCCTATGGTTGGAGAGAAGAATGTGATGATTGCTCCAATGAGCATTATGAATCCTATTACATTGAACAAAATTTCCGGGTCAACAGAAAGCAGGAGATTTGCACCTAAGAAAACTCCCAGGGTTTCAAAGAATATCAAAAATACGGGAATTTTCCAGCCGATTTCAAGTTTGTTCCAAACATTTGGCATTCTTCCCAAAACCAGGCCGAAAGTGGCTAACCTGTTGGTTGCAATTGCTATTTGCGGGGTTAAACCGGCAAAAATTAAGGCCGGAATGGTCAAAAAAGCCCCTCCGCCGGAAAAAACCCCGTAAAAATGCCCTACTACTCCGGATAAAAACACGGCAAATTCAACTAGGCTCATTTCAAATCCTCCAAAAATTCGTCAAACAAAAAAGAAGTATCAACAGGACCTGGAGTTGCTTCCGGATGGAATTGCACGGAGAAGAATGGTTTTGATTTGTGGCGTATTCCTTCATTGGTTTCATCGTTCGCATTGCGCATCCAAGGTTTCCAATCTGAGGAAAGGGTTTTTTCATTTACAGCAAAACCATGATTTTGTGAAGTAATGAAACATTTCTTTTCTCCTACAATGTAACAAGGCTGATTCTGCGAGCGATGACCATATTTCAATTTGTAAGTATCAGCTCCTGCCGCGAGTGCAAGCAATTGGTTTCCTAAACAGATTCCGAATGTTGGTGTTTCTTTTTTCAATGATTTTTCAATATTTTTTATTGTTGCAACGCATTGTTTCGGATCTCCGGGGCCGTTGGAAATAAACAATCCATCAAAATCATATTCAAATTCTTTTGCGTGGAAATCATAATCCCATGGAACGCGAATTACTTGAGCATTGCGTGCGAGAAAAGAATGAATAATATTATTTTTCACTCCGCAATCAATTAAAAGAATTTTTTTTCCTTTTTTTCCGTAAACAACGGGTTTGTGAATGCTCACATCTCCAACAATGTTGAAAGAATTAGGATCGAATTGTTCGGGTTCTTTTTCAAGCATAATTTTTCCGAGCATTGCTCCTTTTTCGCGCAAGTGTTTTGTTAGTGCGCGTGTATCAATTCCTGTTAGAGCCGGAATTTTTTCTTCTTTCAACCATTCGCCAAGAGATTTTTTTGCCTGATAATGAGAATACTCTTCCGAATAATCCTGTACAATCAATCCTTTCAAATGAATTTTATGAGATTCAAAATTTTTTATCAAATCATTTTCGGAAACGCGTGAAGGAACACCATAATTCCCAATCAAGGGATATGCACAGCAAAGTATTTGTCCTGCGTAACTTGGATCTGTAAGAGATTCGGGATATCCCATCATTCCGGTGTTGAATACAACTTCTCCGGAGGAAGAACCATTGAAACCAAAGGATGAACCGTAAAAAGTAGTTCCGTCGCTTAAAACAAGCCTGTTTTTTTTAGAATCTAATTGGGACATCCTAAAAAAGAATTGATGTTCGGGAAACTTTAAAAGGCTTCGCAGAACTGCTACATTAACTTACTTTGTTGCAATAAGTTTTGTTCCTTTATCTTTCACTTGCATTTTACTCCACCGATACATATGGTTTTCAAAAATCTTGCGTAAAACTGTTATGGCTTCTTTGTGAGCAACAATCTCAAATGTTCCACCAAGAAGCAGTTTTTTGTGTGCTACTTGAATAGTTTGGGCAAAATATGCTTTATCATCTCGTGAAAAGTCTGACCCAAGACCTCGAGAGTCAAATTTACCGAATGTGTTTCCTGAGGTTATGCGATGAACTGAGTTGTCTGAAATTTGTTCCAAACCTCTCAAAAAGTCAGCGTGTATATGTTGCAAATTATCTAATTTAATGCGCACAGGAGCTTTTTGTCTATCTATCCCAATATGCATTATGTCTTGGTTGCGTAGAGCGGTTGTCCATAATTTTATTCCTCCGTAACCGCCAATGTGCCCCAAGTGTACATGAACTTCTCGATGTTTTACAGGAGGCATGTAAAAGAAAGTGTTTTTGGCAGATAATAATCTTTACTAATAAGCAATTACTTTGAACTGTGAATAATCCCGCTTATGTAATTCCCGGCCTCTTTGGTTGAGTTGAAAATGTGTTGTTTGGACATTAAATGCAGGAATGCCTCGTCCTTCATTAGGATTGCCTTCACTTTTGGGTGCAATTCAACTAACATTACTTTACTGCTGTCCTTTCCGCGTTCTTCTATAAAGGATTTGAGTCGTTCAACTCCTGTACTATCAATAAAATTCACGTGTTTCATTCGCAAAATTATAAAGGGTTTTTTTGCGTGAATGTGTTCATTCAGTGCGCGATCGAAAACATTCATTGCTCCGAAAAAGAACGGCCCATGAATGTTGTAAATGCTCACTTGTTCATCCAGAACTTTATCTGAAAAAGATGTTTCTCCTAATTCGCCTTTTTTATCATGCCCCTCCATGTGTGAAACTTCTATCATGCTTGTGAGTTTTGCGAAAAGCAAAAAGATTGCAAGGATCATTCCGACTTGTACTGCAAAAACCAAATCAGTAAATGCAGTTAGAAGAAAAGTAATGGAAAGAACTATTGTATCTGATTTTGAAATGCGCAGAATTGTGAAAAATTCTTTTACATTAATCATGTTCAAGGAAACAAACATCAAAACTCCGGCCAAAAAAGGTTTTGGAATGAATTGCGCAACCGGACTGAAAATAAACAGGATCAACAAAAGGAAAAGCGCGTGGATAACCCCCGCATATTTTGTTTTTGCTCCTTCGCGAACATTAACAGCTGAACGCGCAACCGCGGCTGTTGCGGGAATTCCACCGAAAAAAGGCAAAATAATATTTGCGATTCCCTGGCTTTTCAATTCTTTGTTGGATTTGTGTCTTGTATTTGTCATCCCATCGCATACAACAGCACAGAGCAAGGCTTCAATCGAACCCAATAAAGCAATAGTGAAAGCGGATGGAAGAACATTTCTCATTAGATCAAAATCAAAATTCAAAAAGCTGAATGAAGGAAGCCCTGATGGAATTTCTCCCACAATTGGAACATTTACGCCAAAAAATATTACAACGGAAGTAAATACAATAAGCGCGATTATTGATGCTGGAATGTTTTTCAAAATTTTGTTTTTTTCAACAAGCACAGGATAGAAATGCAATATGATGAATGTTCCGGCGGCCATTGCAATTGCGGCAGGATTCGCATGCTCAATGTTGAGGATTACGTTTCTCACGTTTTCCCAAATGAATTCTTTTGGAGGAAGTGATAATCCTAAAAAATTTCCCAATTGACCGATGAAAATTATTACTCCAATTCCGCTTGTGAAACCGGAAATTATTGGAAGCGGAATAAATTTCACTAATTTTCCTAATTTTATGAGTCCAAATCCTAACTGTAAAGCTCCGGCAAGAAAACCTGCAAGCAATAATCCTTCAATTCCAAATTTGTTCACAGTTGCAAGAATGATTACTGTCATTGCCCCTGTCGGGCCTGTAATGGAAAATTTTGACCCTCCAAAAGAAGAGCCAAGAATTCCTGCTATTATTGCGGTGTACATCCCCATTACCGGGGGAACGCCGGAAGCAATTGCGAATGCAATTGCAAGGGGCAAAGCAACAATGGCTGTTATGAAACCGGCTTTGAGGTCGAAAGTGAATGATTCTTTGAAATAGGTTTTCAGATCCAAAATAACACCAATTCAGATGTCAATTCAGAAAGGATTCTTAAAGCTACGCAGGCATGCAACATAACTTTCAACCCGTCTTTTATCTTTTTCCTTATCTAATACAAGCCATGACAAAATATCTTAGAGCCATGCTTGACACAAATGTTTATGCCTTACTTTATAAAAGCGGCCTTGAAAAAATCTCCGAGATGGTTGAATCCGGAAAACTTGTTGTTTATGGGTGTGGAGTGATCAGAAAAGAATTAAGGGCAATACCTCCAGCAATTAAAGAAGACGGCAAAAGTTACAGAAACTCGCTTTTAGGAGTTTATGACAAATTGGCCGGAAAGCATGACGTTCCTGTTGCGGAACTTTCACACGAACTTGCAAAACAATATATCAAAGAATATACAGGGGGAACTTCACGTTACAAAATCTATGCAGATTTCCTTATAGTGGCTACTGCCACAATTCACGGACTTGACTTAATTGTCACTGAAGATGAGAAAACAATGAAATCGCGTCTGGCTAGGGCTGCCTATAACAAAGTAAATGAAAAGAACGGGTTAACAACGTCTGTATTTGTAGAACTTGAAAAATTAAACCTTTAGCTTTTTCAAAAGCCTGTTTGTATATGCATCTACTTGCGGGTTACCTCTAAATTTTTTAAGCTCGGCAAAAGCCTTCTTTATTCCAGATATTTCTTCTTTTGAATAGCCTTCTTCCCGTTCAACAGTTTTCTGATACATTGCAATCACTATAGTAATAGTCACATTGAAACTATTTAAAAGTAGCTTTTTACATTGGAGTACAGAGCGGAATAATGAAATAGGGGCTCCGCCCCTATGACCCCGTGAACTTTACTCCGCGGGCTCTTCGAGCCGCGCGGTATCGTGCAATTTCATTTTTACATTGCGTCCT
>Ga0209542_10004705_pt1 | contig 27824 bp, 27 predicted proteins | sample RifCSPhighO2_01_FD_184028 | JGI IMG/M metagenome (GOLD analysis project Ga0209542, IMG submission 184028) | Soil microbial communities from Rifle, Colorado - Rifle CSP2_plank highO2_0.1 (SPAdes) (version 2) | ecosystem: Environmental > Terrestrial > Deep subsurface > Rock core/Sediment ...
TTCTAACTTTAACAAGTTCCGACTTTAACAAGTTCTAACTTTAACAAGTTCCGACTTTAACAAGTTCTAACTTTAACAAGTTCCGACTTTAACAAGTTCCGACTTTAACAAGTTCTAACTTTAACAAGTTCCGACTTTAACAAGTTCTAACTTTAACAAGTTCCGACCTTAACAAGTTCTAATTTTAATTCTACTTGATCACACCACATTAATTTCTGCTTGAAGTTTCTCTGCTATTTTCCGGTCTTCTTCTTCTTGTACTGACCTTCTGTCTTCTTCTTCCTGAATTATTAATGTCAGAGCCAAGTCTTCTTTTTCTTGCTCCATCTTCTTCCCTTCCTCTACCTGAACTAATTCTGTGAAAAATCTAAGTAGATTAGAAAATTCCTTAATTGCCTCAATTGCCTTAATCTCTTCAATTTTCCTAATTTCCTCAATAGTTTCAAAAATGATAGTGCATATGTTAATATTAGATTCGATTTTTTTCTTAAGGACTAAGATATGATGAGGTGCATTGTTTTTTTTCTGTAGGTGTCCTAGGTTAATCCTGATTTCTTCTAGCTCTATTTTTAGAAGAACAAAATCATCCTCAGGAATATGGTATCTCTTTGCCAGATTAAGAATATCCTCAACCAATGTGAAAGATGATGTCTCATTTTTAGACGATAGAGCCATTGCTTGTGTTAAGTTTTTAATTAAACTTTGATTAAACTTTTTAAAAGTTTATTCTAAAGAAAAGAAGTTTAAGAGTAAAAGTTTCTGTTGTCATAAATCTAATTGTAGAAAAACTTAATTCAATTTTTTTTATTTTTTTAGTCTGTATTTAATAATATATATATAAATAAAATCTATTATTATTTTAACTTAATTTGTTATTATAAAATAAGTGAATCTATATTTTACTTTTTCTTCAAAAATTGATTAAACTTTTAAGTTCTTATATTAAATAAAATCGAATTTAGTGTTCCTAATATTTAGATTCGACTCATAAATTAATTTCTGTCGAAAATATATAAAAGTATCAAGATGAGCGGAAAAAAACAAGAAAGACTTTGATTTGAAGGAAAAGAAAGAAGAGAAGGAAAAGAAGTGAAAAGGTCTTACGCTGATTGCAGACGGTATGGATTTGTTGCGAACATAAATTAATTTTTGGGGGTACATGAATGGTTTTTAATTTTACTTATTTTGCAATAATAAAGTGAGTGAAAGTTTCAGAACAAATTTTTGGGATAAATATAAAAATTATTTTTTTGTATATATAGTAAAATATCGACTAAAAATAAAAATAAAAAAATGAATCGAGTTTTCCTACAATTATGTCTAACTTACAAATCAAAAAGTAAGTTTTTATAAAAATTTAACTAACTTTGTAATAACAAATCAAGTGAAAAATAATGACAGAAAAGAGCACTTTGAATCCTTCAAAGAAGGAAAAAGAACACAAGGAACCAGTAGAGAAACCATATGTGCAAGAGAGAGAAGATGAAGAAGAGGAAGAAGTAGAGGAAGAAGAAGAAGAGGAAGAAGAACTTCAGGATGGAGATGATGAAGAAGAGAAAGAAGAGGAACTTCAGGATGGAGATGATGAAGAAGAGGAAGAAGAAGAACTTCAGGATGGAGATGATGAAGAAGAGGAAGAAGAAGAACTTCAGGATGGAGATGATGAAGAAGAGAAAGAAGAAGAACTTCAGGATGGAGATGATGAAGAAGAGAAAGAAGAAGAACTTCAGTATGAAGATGATGAAGAAGAGAAAGAAGAAGAGAAATAAGAAGAAAAATAAGAAATTAAACTGAAAGATTTGAAAAGTAGCATCATGGATGGAAAAAAATAGTTTTTTTACTTTTGATCAAAGCTTATTTTACTTACTTCGTTATAAAAAAAAATTCATTTTTTATATATAGACAAAAAAATTTAGTTAAGCTTTTTATAAAAGCTTAAGAGTGAAATTAAGACTAAAAAATAAAAAAAAAATTGAATTTGGCATTAATATTAATTGGATAGTAAAGCTTCCGTAGCTCAGTTGGTAGAGCGCCGTGCTTATAACGCGGATGTCACGGGTTCGATCCCCGTCGGATGCACTATCCCACAAACTTTTTTTATTTTCTATTAAAAAATATTAATTAATATTAATTAATATTTTTTTAATATTCTTTATAATCTGCTTAAACTTTTTTATTACGTTTGTCCAAAATAAATTCATCATCCACTTTAGCTGATAGCAATTTATTATCTATTTATTATCTATTTCAACTGATAGCTTTTCATAGTCTACTTTAGCTGATATTTCTTCTATTTGTTTCCGTAATATATTTATTTGTTGTTTTTGCTCATCCATAATCTCCGCTTGTTGTTTTATTTTTTTTTCTATATCTTTTCTATATGTCATATCATTCTTCCACCTAATTCTATTAAATTTGTCATCCTCTGGATGATTTTTAGAATGATTTATAAATGCTGCATTGGGCATAATAACACGATTACATCCTAAACATCTAAATTTGCAATATCCTTCGTTATTAAGTTCTTTTTTGCATCCACTAGCCGTATGGTGATTGGCTATATGCCAAATATAACAATTAGTTTCTTGATATGGACACATATTAGGTTTTACCAATAAACCCCATAAATGTGCTTCTATAAGAACTTCTACTTTTACACAATGTGTATTTTTATATTCTGGGATATTATATTTTCTTTGTCCTTTATTTATATTATTAACTATTTTTTTACAATATGTATAGCAACCTCTAATATTACATTTCCAATTACAAGTACAAGCAGAATATTTATCTGATATAATATCAGTACTACTAGAGTTTTGATTAATCAAAACTTTCGAACGTGGTATTAAATTTGAAATTGAAATATTAGGTGGATCAGTACAGCTAGAATTTTGATTAATCAAAACGTCCGAACATGGTATTAAATTTGAAATTGAAATATTAGGTGGAGGATTAGTACAGCCAGGCGAATAGGTACTTGTATTTGTTGTCATATTAAGAAAAGATAATATTTAAATTAACTATTATGTATTATTAAAACATAAATATGACATTTTTCAATTTTTTTATTTAATAAATAGTTATTATTTATATTAATATATTATAGTGTAGAGTATGTTGAGTGTGTAATTTTTATATATTAAAAAAAAATTTGAATATAGTATATGATATAATAAAATATTTCACACATCTATAATAATATATTTTAACATACAAATGGTAGACATAACATATATATATTATGATGATAAATATGTACCGAAACCTTTTGGTGTAATTAATACGGGATCTATATGTTGGTTTAATAGTGCAATACAAACATTATTAAGTTGTTCACAATTTAATTATATGATGATAGAAAAAGAAGAAAAATTAAAAAATAACAAATTAGCAATTACATATATAGAAATTTTAAAAACATTATTTAATAATGAAGAAACTAATAAACCTGATCAAGATACTATATCAATTAAATTATTAAAAAGTATGATATCAGAGCTTAAAAAACAAAAAAGAAAAAGTGATTTAGCAAGTTTTGGTCAAAAAGATGCGAGTGAAGGAATTATTATGTTTATTGATTTGATAGATCCAGTATGTGAATATGGTATATTCCAATTATTCCTACATAGATATGAAAACACATCTATATGTTTGAACTGTAAAAATATATCTTATACAAATAAAACAGAACCCCCCAATATTCCAAATGATATAACATTTAGATCTGTAATTAATACAGAAAAAGAATTTATAGAAAATATATTAACACATTGGAGTCCAAATGATGGTATAACATGTGAAAAATGTGGGGTAAAAAGTGACAATTCAGTGGTTCTTTATATATTAAAAATGGTCAGGGAAATAATTATGATAATTATTAGAAATACAAATGAAGGTTCTATAAATCCAAAAAATATGATTAAGAATGAAATATCTCTAGATAAATTCGAGTATCCATATCCAGAATTTATTTATATGCCATCTATTTCTAATAGTAAACTAAAGTATAAATTAGTATCAGTTATCGAGCAGTTTGGAGGACGTCAATGGAATAATTCACTTAATAATAGAGCAAGTAGTACTAGTGGGGGACATTATACAGCTACATGTTATAGAGATGGAAAATATTGGGATCTTAATGATACAATGGTAAATTCTAGTAGTTTTAAACATAGCAAAAATGCATATGTTTTAATGTATTGTCTAACGGAACAAATTAAAGAAGAACCTGAAGATAAAAAAGAATAAATAAAGTTATTAGATTATTAATAAAAAAATTAAAAAGTATATTAATTATTTTTTTTACATAAATTTTACTTAATTTTGTTTGTTTAATGTAACATTAAACAATTGTAATTTCCTATTTTAAGATAATTCTCATATTATATACATAAAGATTTTAATTTTTTACTTTTTCTTTGAAAAATTAATTGAATATTTTATTTTTTTATATATTTATATAATATATATATTACTTTTCTTTGAAAATTACCGTATACCGTAACTTAAAAAACCACGACATAATTTTCTTTGAAGAAGTTAATGGGTGATTTTTACGCATACAATATCAAGACAAAGAGCAAAGAAAAACTTCAGGATTATGAAGTAGGTATTATGAAAATAAAGGGAATTGAAAAGGATACATCTAGATATTTTGTTCGTGGAAAAATATCTGATGGATCTACACGCTATGTATTTATTAATGAAGAAAAATATAAAACTTTAAAGAAAGAAGGTATTAGAGATGCTGGAACTATAGTAAAACAGAGAAAAGAAAAGAAACATCGTAAGTCCAAATCACGTTCCAAGGAAAAGAAAACGGGAGGATATAAAGTATGTAAATCCCATTCTAGTGGCAGAAAAAGTCGTTCCAGTAGTAGAAAAAGTCGTAGCAGAAGTCGTTCCAGTGGTAGAAAAAGGAGTTCACATAGTGGAAAAATGCGTACGAGAAAATAAAAAAGTAAATTACACATATAAATAAATAATTAATTAATTAAATAATTAAATAATTAAGTAATTAAATAATTAAGTAATTAAATAATTAAGTAATTAAATAATTAAATAATTAAGTAATTAAATAATTAAATAATTAAATAATTAAATAATTAAATAATTAAATAATAGATATATATTGAGATATGTTATTGAGATATGTTATTGAGATATGTTATTGAGATATGTTATTGAGATATGTTATTGAGATATATTATTGATATGATCATTTATGATTGTATATCAAGATCAATACTGAATACAAGTAATTATTCATTTTTTTTCTATATTTACATTATATATATTAAATATTCTATTACGTAAATCTTCATCAACTGCTATCAATTTTCTTAAAAGTTTATTAGCTCTATTGGTAACTTTATTCATTTGTGTATCATTATGTGCAGATATGAACATGTTAGGAGTTATTCTTCCAGTTTCATTAACACTTAAAACTTCATCTAAATGAAATATTAAAATTTCTTTTATTTCTGATAAATAATCGGGAAGATCACCATTATCTGATTGTGTTCTTTCGCTCACTCTTTTTTTTAAAAATATTGCAATTTCTTCAGGAAGTGATTTATTTACAAGAAAACATACTGCTCCATTTATGCTATATTCACTAACCAAATACATTTGGCTACCTTTTAAAATTTTTTTTACATTAAATACTTTATCATCTAAAGTTATTTCTTCATCCATTTCTCTTAATAAACCGGCAATTACAGATAATCTAATATTCTTTGTATATGTAATTAATAATTCTTTTTCATAAGAAATATTTTTATCTAATGACTCAGTAATATCTGAAATATTCTCATAATCTTTTTCTTCTATCGAACCACCTGGAAATGTTAAATTTCCTAATTTATTTAGCAATAGTATTATTTTATTATTTATTATAAATAATATATATACACTACTTATGCGAAGGTTTCTATGCTTAGAAGACCTGAAAACCATGGTTTTATATTGGTTGATACATTTTTAATAATATTATATTCAATTTTGTAATTATTTCTAATGGAGGAAAAAAATGAAAAATAGCTATATAATATATACAAATTATAAAAATATAAAATGATAACCCATATTGATAATATTTATGGTATCAATAAAATAACAAAACGTAGAGAAAAAATGCATATATATGATAAAATAGGATTAAGAAATGGAAAATATATAGTTCAAGGTAAATTATTAAACAAACAAACATGTTTTGCAATAATAAACGAAGAAAAATTTAATTATTTAAAAAGATTGGGTATTAAAGATGTTGGTAACTTCATTAAGAAAAAGAATATAAATACAATAATCATAAATAATCGAAATATTATCATATGCAGATATTGCAAAAAAGAAATTAATAATAAAATATATGATATACATTTTAGACAATGTGCCGATTATAAAATACAAGAGCAAAATAATGAAATTAAAAATCTAAAAAATGAACTTACGATGTTACAAGAAATAAATAAAAAACTTAAACAAAATAATAATACAGTAGTTAACATTTATTGATTGAATCATTATATTCTTTATTTAAATCATTATATTTTTAATTGAATTATTTTATCTTTTAATTTAATCATTATATCTTTTAATTGAATTATTATATTTTTTAATGAAAATATATTTTTATGTCTTAAAACAAAATTGGCGATTCCCTTTATATAAATTAATATCTGTATCTGGAACCTGGGTTGGATTGCATTGTTCTACATATTGTGGTCTACGTAAACCTATCCATGGTATAGGATCATAGGAGTCATGAGAATCAGGAGACATAGTACGTCCTGTAAAATATGCGTTACCTGCTGCCTCAACAGCTTCACGATCAGCTGTATATTGTTGGTGATTCCTAATAGTATCTTCTCCTACTGATTGAGATGTAACCCATGTTTTATAATCCATACCAGGGGCTCCATATGCATTTTCAGCATAGTCAAATGTATCTTGTCCATCACATACACATTCTGCTACTTTTTTTATTTCATCTGGATCCTTACATACTTGAAAATACTCCATCTGATCATTTAGTGCTTTTTTAGCAATTTCTTCATAATTTCCTGACATATTTTCTTTTTTTATATCAGGTGTCGTACCGATTCTTGAAAATGTCATAGGAACACCTGTATCCGATTCTGGTGTAAAACGATTAGCACATAGATGTATAAGTTCCCTAGTTCTCATATCATTACATATTATAAATACTAATAGTATTATAATAGCTATAAAAAACGCGTCTTGAAAAGTCATATTTTAGTATTTAATTGTTTTGATTAAACTTTTTTAAAAGTTTAGTATTTATCAACTTATATATATAGTCATACAAACAAAAAAATAATTTTTATTTTTTTTAACTAATCAAATTATTTAAAATTATATTCGTCGATTAAACCAAATTTAGATTTATATATAGTCAAATTTATATCAAATGTATTCGGTTTATTATTACATTTAATATTAATCATTTTATCTGTTGCTATCTCAATCTGTTCAATCAAATATTTATTCTTATTTAATAATTTCATACATATAATTAATTGCGTAATATTGTTCCCAAATTCATATATTAATTTATTTTCTTCTTCTGTAAATTTCCTTATATTATTCAATTGTTCATAATTATTATAATTTTTTATTATATTGTTTCTTATATCAGTTATTATCATGTCAACTGACTTATTATATTCATCAATAATATTTAATACATTTGGTAACATATTTAATAAAATTTTTCTTATTTTCTTTATCTTTTCTTCATATATTAACATTCTATTTCTACAAATACCAGGATTCTTTCCATTAGATATATAATCTTTTCTTATCATGTAAAAATCTAAATCTTTCATTTTAATAAATTTTTCTACTATGCTTTTACTTTCTTCTATATCCCTTAATTCTGTTTCATTTACATTAATTTCCGCTATTTCTATTATCTGCTGAAATAATTTGTCAATGCTTATACCATTATATTCTTGTACTTTCCCATTTATATTATTTATTTTAATATTTGCCTTTCTTTTTACCTGTATGTTATTAATGTTATTAATGTTATTTATATTATTAATATTATTTATATTATTAATATAATTATCATATTTATTATCATTATCTTCATCTATTATGTTATAATTCAAAGATGTTACTATTATTCCAGATAATCCTAATGTATTTATTAAATTTTCTCTAGATATTTTATTTATATTTCTATATATAGTTTTATACTTTTTTCCTATTTCTGTAACTAATGTTTTATCATAATTAATTAAGTTATTTCTGTATTCCGTAAGATATTTATTACCCATCTTTACTGAATATTCGTCTCTGGCTTTATCACTAGTTATTTCATCACTAGCCTGTAATTTATCAAGATATGATAATAATCTTGCGAAAAATCCTATTATAGCACCATCCATATAATAATTTAAATCAATTTGCATTGGTAAACTATTATTTTTATTTGCTTCATATACACTCAATAATTCCATTTTATCACCTATACTTTGTTTTATCTTACAACCTTTTATATTAAAGTCTTGATCCTTAGATACTACAACATATTGAAATGTATCACCAGGTTCTGGAATTTCATATAATGCTGCAGTTTGTAAATCATTTTTATCTTCATAATATTTTCTCATTTGTTTCATTCTATTAATGCATGTTAGAACCTTTATATTACCCTGTGCATCTTTTTTTGGTAATTTATATTTGGCAGTAATTATAAAATTTTTTAAATCCCATTCAGTATTATAAATTTTCTTAATTTTTTCTTTGATTATATCCTCTAGAGTATTATCATTTTCTGGTGATAAACTCTCTCTTAATACCTCATATCCTATATCTTTTGCCAATTGTGATTGGCCTTGTTTAATTATATCTAATCCTCTAATAAATATATCTTTATCATCCGGATAAAAATTAACCGTCTCCATATGTTGATATCCATAATATTTCTTCTTTCCTGTAAATACAACAGGAAATAACACTTCCTCATATGCCATACGTAAAAATAATGTACCATTATCTACTGCCAACATATTATTAACAATATTTCGTAATTTATCAAAATTTTTCTGTGTTAATCTAACCATCTGTGTCCAATATTCTACTTTTACCTGTATTAATCTTTTATTTCTCTCAATTTCATCTTTCTGTTCTAAATTTATTTTTTCTGTATCATCATTATATTTTTTGCTAATATCGCTAAAAATATCTTTTGGACAACTAGCATATATACTATCAGTATCTCCATACCAAATAGTATATGACAAATTTTCAACATAATTGGCTACCATTTTTATATTATATTGACCAGCAGATGTTATAGCTCCCGCAATTAGCAGTTTATATATTGCAGACTTAGAATTACCCATTTCACCATAGAAAGTATTCATATAAACTTTCACAAGTTTTTGTTTTGAATCAACCTTATTTTTCCAAAATACAATATCATCTATTAATTCTATTATATATTGTGTTTCTTTTAATTTATTAATATTAAATTTATCTAAACTACATTCGAATACTGTAAATATTAAATCATCATTAGAAATATCTACAAATTCTCCTGTATTTTTTATTTTCATCAGTTTTTCTCCTAATAAAGACAATTTAATTAATGATTTTTTTAATTTTGCTCGATAATCAGACAACCGCTTTAAAATATAGGGAAATAATCCCATACGTTCCCCTGGTAATGGGTCTCTATTACCATATATTGGAGTTATTGTATCTTCATTATTCACTACTTCTTTTTTATATCCAGTTATTACTTTGTCATCGATATCAACATAATTATTATGTCTGACCGTCCATCCAGATACGGTTTCAATAACATAATGAGGATTTTTCTTACATTCTTCTTCATCTAATTTAAAATGTATTTTATATAAATCATAACCTTTTTCTTCTAATTTTTTTGCTTCTTCTGGATCTTCTATGGATTTATCAGGAGATAAATTATATGTCATCATTAATGATGGATATAGTGAACTAAAATCTAATCCTGTAACTGGATATTTTTTATTTACTCCACGTATAGGAGGAAATACCCAAGCTCCTGGAAATTTTTTCTTCGGATTATCTATATATCCATTTGAAAACATTATATTAAATTTTGGTTCTCTTGCAACTGCTCCTATTAAATTTCTAACTTTCATACCAATAGCTCTATAAAATGCATCATATAATGTAACATACGACATATTTGCTAATTCTCTTCTATCATCAATAATAGTTCTTTTGATACATAATTGTTGACAGCGAAATGCATCTATAATACAATAATTATTAACATCAGCCATATCTATTAGATTTTTCTTTATTATATCCTGATTAGTTACTTTATCTATAATTATTTTTCTTGCATTTTCATATATTCCAAACATTTTCTTATATGGCATATCTTCTTTGCTTGGAAGTCTATTTTTACTTAAGAAGAAATTTAAACTATGTCTTTGTCTAACCTCCATTGTAGGATATAATTGCATAAATATAACCATTACATCAACATCAGTTATACCAGGAAATTTCATAATAAGTAAATTTATATTTTTCTCAGCATTAATTTTTACACTTGGTTTCATAAAATTCCATTTATATATTCCATTTTTATCATCTAATCCATATTCTATCTTATGCATAGCATTAGAATACTCTTTTATATCATCAGGCAATCTAGATTCAATAGCTTTTTTTTTTAGTTTATCTATATATTCTCCTTCATAATATGATAATTTAAGACTACTCAGATGTTTTTTCATATAATAAATACCACATTTTACTCCTAGTTCATCTTCAATATGTCTCTTACATTCCTCTCTGAATAACGGCAAATCAAAATTACTACTATTAAAACCCATTATTATATCTGGAGCCATTCTTCCCCAAATTTCTATAATAGCTTTCAAAACATTCTCTCTAGATACACAATGCACTAGATAATCACAATCTTTAGGAATATCAGAATCAACATCACATATCGCAATTTTCATTAATGAATCGTTTGTATATTGATAATGAAAAGTACAACAAATATTAAATATAATAAAATTAGTATCTTCACATGTAGGCGGTTCTCCTGTTTGTTCTCCATTTGTATATGTTTCAATATCCCATGTGGCTACTATTGTTCTATCTCGTATAAAACAATCATAATATTTTTTATTATTTATTTCGTTTTTATTATCTTCACATAAAAATAGTTTTATTCTTTCATTATATTTTTTATTGATTTCTTTAATCTCATCTTCTGTCATACTTTTTAATTCATCATATTTTATTGTAATCTCATAATCACAATTTGTGGTTTTTTTGTCTTTTATATTCATATAATTCTTTGTTTTTAGTGATTTCCAATTACTTATTTTATTCCAGCTATTAGTATTATATTTATTTTCTCTAGCTACTTTAATAAAATAATAATTTGATCCAAAATTACCATCATCATTAGCCGTCGTAATAAATTTTAAAGTTTTATTAACGTAACTAAGTGCTGATTTTCTATCTCCTAATGTAAGAAAATTTATTCGTATATATTTATGTTCATTAATACTAAATTTATTTAATGGATATCCACTTATAACATCTAAACTCTTATAATGTAATTTTTTCGATATAAAATTTTCCCTAATTATATCCTTAACTTGTTCAGATGTTTTGTTATCTGGAACTTTAATATCAAAGAATATTGGTGCATCATCTATAATAACACAGGCTTTCGATCCATCTGGTAAAATACCTATACAATATATCATGTATTTTTTATTATTATATGATTGTTCATCATAATCAATAATATTCATAGGCATCATATATATAGGCTGTTTTATATTTATATCATCATTTATAATAGTATTAGCATATTTATTCACAAAATCTCTTCTCGTTGGTAATGATTTAATTTCTGAGTATTCTATCTTTTTACCCATTATTATTGATATATTATTAATATATTAATAATATATTATATAATTATAAAGTAATAATTCAATTTTTTAATCAGAAATTTTTCATTTTTATTATATTTTATTCAAAAAAAATTGAATTAAGTATTGTTATATATATAGTTGATATTCAAAACAAACATGAATAATCCCACCAAACTATTCAAATGCAATTGCAATGGTTGTTATGCTTGTGGTGGCAATTGCCATGTATTTCACAATGGAACAAATGCATGTGGAAACTATTGTGAGAAGTGTTCCAATGAATACGAAGGAAAGTATACATTTGTTCAAGATTCCGATGAACACAAAAAAAAAGTTCAAGATCCTGATGCAAATTGATTTTTTATTTTAAATCTTATTTTTTTATTTTAGATAATAATTAAGATAATAATTAAGATAAAATATTATAAATTTAATTAATATAATCTACCATCACCGTATATCCACTGAATCATTACATCACTTCTTGGTCCATACAATAAATCATTAAACTTCATAATTGTAGGAGGATTTCCTGGTATTTCCTTCACTACTATCGGTAATTTATACTTAAGATTAGCTGGATTTGCTATATCATATAATTCTACCTTAAAATCAATCATTTCTCCAATTTGTCCCATCCCTTGTACTTCTTTTTTTGTGTTCCAAAAAGCACTTTCTAATTTACTCATACGACAACTAGGTGCCGTCAACAAACGAACAGTCGTTATGTATGATTTAGTTGTATTTTTTGGATAATCTAATAAATAAGCATTTCCAGGTCTTTTTATTGTATTTGCACCTGGTTTTAGTGTTGGTGGAGGAGGTGCTTCTTTTTTACCAAAATAATATATATTCCCTTTTGGTTTATAATAATAGTACCATGATAATGTTGGATCATCTAATGTTTCATTAGATTTGATATCTTTATTTCCATAAGGCTCATTTATATATATGCAATATTTATTATCATTTTGTGGGTTAGAATTAATAGTAATAGTAAATAAATTATATATCAATATAATTAATAATAACACCCAAATACCTAATATTATTTGTAGTATATTTACCATTGGCTTAAATTAATATATTATCTAATTAACTAATTGCTAAAATTATCTAATTACTAAAAATATCTAACTACTAAAAATTAAATTATATATATTATACAATAAATTAAAATTTATTAAAAATTAAACATTAAATTTCATTTACTATATTATATTATAATAATATATTATAACATAATAATAAAAAAATCTATGGAAAATAATCTTTTACATAATCCAATAAAAATTGTTGTATATGATCCAATACATAACAAAAACTTAAGAACATTTACATTCATAGGTGATGTTCCTAAAAGAATTAAATATATATGTATAAACATAAATAAATATGGAGTTAATGAAATTAATACCAGTGATAAAAATCTATTAAAGGAGTTTTTCGGTAATAATTGGAAATGTAAATTAGGAATAGACATAAAGACTATTTCTGATACAATTACTGGTGGTGAAAATAATATAATAGAGAGAGATGATGATATCAATTGGGAAGAATTATCTAGTGATGAATTTGATACCTCCTCTGGAAAAACATATTTAAAAACAACGGAAGATGATATGACTGCATTAAAAATTACAGAAACAGATTTAAAACGAATATCGACACAATTACCAACACAATTACCAACACAATTACGAGCTACTATAACTGAAGCTGATACTAGTTTTCTAGAATTTAAACCTGGAATAGAATTTATTACTGATGTATCTATATATCCAGAAGATAAATTAGTTGAACTTAGAGAAAAAATTTATTTAAGTATTGGAATACCTTTTTATCGTCAACATATATTTTACATTGAAATGGGTCAATCACAGGTGCTTTATAGACTATATATAAATTCTTTATATCAAATAGATATTAAAAAACTTACTGAATATAAAAATCATGTATTAGATATACCAATAGATATTTATCTATATAATAATCGCGATTCTATTAAAATAGAGTCTTATGATTCATTTAGATTAATTGGGACAAGTTTGTCATTAAATAATATAATATATGTAGTTGATTTAGATCAATTAATAAGAAATATAAAATCAGAATTAACGAATATAATAAATGATAAATATCAATTTGATTTATTGTATTATGGATTTATTGTTAAATATTTTCCTCATATGGATACTGAAGTATTAAAAACTTATCTAGAAAATGAAAATGAATTGTACCAAAAATATCCTGATTTAGCAATATCTAAATCATATTTAAAGAAAAAATATACAGCAGAAAAAGACATTATAGATTTCACATATAGTAAATTACATAGTGCTATGAATTGGTATAATAAACAAACTCAGTGTATAACTTTATCAATTACACAAATGACTGCATCACCTATTGGATTAAAATATCCAGTAAATATAAGAAACTTATTTGATTTATTTTCAACATCATTATGTTATCCTGAAGTACGGGCATATATAGAACATGAAAATAAAAAATATCTACTTAGAAAAACCTATGTAACTGATAAGAATAACATAATTTTCCCCTCCAATTTACGTAGTGGTCTAACAATAGCTATAAGTTTAAGAAAAGAAGACCAAGAGTCCTACCATAAAAGAAAAACTATATCAACTACAGAAAATGAATTATCACGATATATTTTTGTAAATATACAATCAAGTGGTATATATATTATTAAATCATTATGGAATGAAGAAGATGAACTTGGCTTTGATGATGTGATAGAAGTTTTACATAAATATACGGAAAAATTAATAACAATCATTAATAATTATGGATACAAAATTTTTCCACAGGGGGGGAAATTTATTATAGTAAATAAAAATAATATACAATATCACTCTCTTAATGTCTCCCTATTCTGGAAAAAAGCTATATCTGATAAATTTTTCAAATTTATTGGAGAAAACTTGTCTAAATTTATAATTAGTGGTATAACAAAATTAAGAGGATTCCAACATAGAGAGGGTTATGAATTTGTTTTTTCAAAAGGTATGACTGAATTCGATCCGTTATCTATAGAAAGAACTATTGCAGCTGGTACAGATTTTACAGTTAGTAATACATATTTATATCTTAGTAATAATCTAATAAAACAAAAATGGGAACAATTATATAGTGGTAGAGTCGTAAAAATAACTCACAGAACGACTGATGTAAAATTTGAAGTAATCAATATACATGAAAATGAATTTAGTATATTTCTTAATTATATGATAACATTTATATGGAATATGATAAGTGAAGAAAAAGCAGGTAAAGATAAAATTAGTATCACAAAAATATCTAATGATATTAATGACAAAAAGTCAGTAAAACACCTTAAAAAATTACGAGAATTAGATCCAGATTTATATAACCTAAAGAAATATGGAAGTAAAAAAGTATATAGTATAATATGTCAACAACCTAATCAACCCAAAGTTTATACTGATGATGAATACCGATCACTAAGTGTAACTAGCAAAAAAGATATAATTAAGTTCTGGAATTTTACTCTTAATCGTCCAGCTTATTATGCATGTACCAATATAAAATACCCTCATCTATCTTTTAAATCTGGCATACATCCAAAAGGCTATTGTATGCCATGTTGTGATAAAGGATCCACAACACCAGGTTCAAAAAGAGATACAATCAATAAAATATGCCTTAAACAACACTCATATATTTCTGATACAACAAAACAACCAACCACTGAAAATATTACTGATGTATCCAAACATATTATTATATATACAAAGGATATTTTACCAGGTAGATTAGCTAAATTACCAACAAGTTCTATAAGAAATCTATTTTATAATACTTTACCTGAAAATTTATCATATCATGTTTATGGTGTAGAACAAAACTTTTTCTCCATTGAATCAGTGGGTATAATATATTGTTATGCTAAATCTATGAATATGGAAATTGATGAATTTATAAAAAATATATCTAGTAAAATAACAAATGATATATTCATATCAGTGTTAGATGGAATGTTATATGAATATTTTGCAGATAGTAAAAGTCTTTCATCTGGTATTATAGATCTTTTCTTAAGTAAAAGAACATTATCTCTTATGGAACGTAAATTTGATTTGTGGAATGAATTATTTATTGAATTAGTTATGAAAATTTATGGAATATTTACAATATTATTTAATGATAAAAATGGTAAAGGTGATTCTATAAATTTAAAAATATCAAATATACTAAAATCACATATAGTGTCCATGGATGAAGAAAATGTAATATCAAAATATGTTATTATAATCAAAAAAATTGATAAATACTATCCTATATATGCATTTAATATTGAAGAATATTACCAAGATTTTTCTATATATAAAAAAATGTTTACATCGAAAGATGATGTAATCAATATAATAAAATCTATGATTAATGTATATAATAATACAAATATGGAAGAAAATTTTGATAAAGTATATAATCTTGATATTATTAAGGAATTTGTTGATAAAGATGATAATTTAACTATATATAAAAAATATATAAATATAAGAAATTTATGTTATGCTGTTGTTATTAAAAAACAAGTAAATAATAATATTAGTGAATATATTATTGTACCAACAGGATATTCATCAAATATCAATGATAATATAAAAAGCGAATTTGTTACACTTAATCAGTATAAATATGACTTAAATCATAAAACTTTAATTCAATTTATATCTGATTTTAATAAATTTATTGAAAATAATTATTCAGTCACTGGAAAAAAATTATATTATTATAGTTTAATTACCCCAGATGTATATATAAAATATAATAATAAGTTTACATCATTCATAGCAACTAATAAACTAACTTATTACTTTAATGATGAACCAGATTTAATAGATGCCAAAGTTAAGGATATATCATATGATATAAATGATATTAATAATAGTATTCATGATAAAATAAAACCAGCTATTGATAATAGACAATTATTACTTGGAGAAAGCATATATAATAATTATTTATACCAAATGTTTGTTCTAGAATTTATTAATTATATAAATAAAGAGAAAAATGTAAGTGTGAGGAAAAAAATAAGAGAGTTAATTGAAAAAATCAATTTCAAAACAGAATTTAATAAATTTATAGAAATTTTTAAAGAACTAAGTAAGAATTTTAGCGAAAATGATATTACATTATTAAATACACAAATATCTTCATCCAATTATATTCAAGCAAATAAACATAAAATATATGATCAAATGGACAATGTAAGGTATGATTTCGATAATATTACAATAAATAAACTAAAAATACTGCCTAAAAATGAAATAATAAGTGAACTAAATAAAATAATGGAACATATAATTGTTATTAAAGATATCTTTAGTAAAGACAATGATATAAATAATATAAATATATCAAATAATATTTATCCAAACGTATATATACCATGTGGTCGTGATACTAATAGTATACATTGTTATGATGGAAAATTAGTTATTAAAAGCAAAGAAATTCTAGATAAAAATATAGATATTTTGGCTAATGACATATTAAATCCTATAAAAGAAAAATATCTAACAAGTGGATTATTTGTAGAAAATATAATAGATTATTTTAAATTTAATCAATACCCTAATGAAATAATTTCTATTACGGAAATTGTTTATTAATTTATAAATTAATTAATAAATTAGTTAATTATTTTTTTAATAATTAAATATATATAATAGATAGTAAGTAACAAGTAACAATTTATAATTAATATAATAATGGATAGTGACGAAATTACTATATCAAAAAAACATAAACCTAGTGATTTCGTATGCTTGACTGGTGGTATTATTTCTAAAATAAATTTTAAAATGATGTTTATATTATTTCTTATCTATATATTTATTCATAATGATGTTTTTATAAATAGAGTATTAACACAAATAGATAATAAATCAAGCAAAGTTGGACCATGTCCAACAACTAGAGGCACTATTATATTAGGTATTATATTAGTTTTAGTATATATTACCGTAGATAGTCTACGTAATTTTATATAAAAACTATCCTAATAACAGATTTATTCAGTGTTTAATTTCTGGATATAAATCTAATCTCTATTAATTTTTATCTTTTCTTGTCACCCAATATATCATTATTAATTTCATTATTAATTTCATTATTAATTTCACTATTAATCATATTATTGTGTTGAATTATTATCATATTTTCTACTTAATCTAATTTATTACAATTTTTTTCTTTCATTGATTTTATAATATCATTAACAATTTTATCTATGTTTATTTCATTTTTAACATTATCAAAATATTCTAATATAACATATTCATCCTCGTCGAATATATTGGGATCAACTATAATACATGGCAAAAATCTAGAAAATATATCATGTATATATTCATATATTTGAACAGTTATTTCATCATTAAAGGCCCCTAATATATTTATCTTACCTTTCATAAATATATTAACTCGAACCGTTTTTTTATATTTTTTTGCAGTTGGTGTCCAAAATTTCACACATAATTTAGTATCTTCTTCTGTATATTTTACATCCCAAATCTTCGGGTGCTTGGGATATGATATATATTGTTCATTTATTTTATATAGATTAAAATATGATATAATCTCTTCCATAATATCATCATCAATATTCTCACATATTTTCTTTATATTATTGTTTGATTTTTCTTTATGTGTGAATATATTATTAACACCTTCAATATTATTAACACCTTCAATATTATTAACATATTTAATATTATTAACATATTCAATATTATTAACATCTTCAATATTATCTTGTTCTAATTCTTTCATTATTAATAATATTATTTTTAATTTCTGTAGATCTATTAATTGATTTGGCATTAATTCGACTATAAATTTATAATTTTTCATGAAAGGACTTAAACATATTAATTCTATGTCTTTTTTGTCTAAGGTATTATTCAAAAGCTCTATAATTTTCTTTGTTTTATCAATCACATCCATGAGAGTTCCTAATTTTGCACCAGGTAATTGTATAACACCAGTTCTAAATAATTTAAATTTATATGGTTTATCATTATCATCTTTCTTTACAAATAATGAAATTTGACTATTCATATTTTTTCCATTTCCTAAAATCTTTCTGTTTTTCTTCTTTTTCTCTTTTTTCTTTCTTCCTCTATTTGATATTCTAGGTTTCTCATATTCTTTATAATCTTTATAATACTTTTCTCCATAATTACACATTATCGCTATAATATTTTCCGTTGGTTCTAATATTTTAATTAAATCTTCCTCCATAAATATTATATTACTCATTAATCCACCTAAAGTAACAGTTGTCGATATTGGTTCTGTAAATAAATAATTTTTTTCTATATTAAGTTTTGATGTTACTTTATCTAATATATCATCTATTAATATATTATCATTATTTATATTCATATATTCATTATTGTCTTTAGAATTGTCTTTAGAATTATCTTTAGAATTGTCTTTAGAATTATCTTTATTATATATTATTTTTTTCTTTTCATTTACCTTTATTTCTTTTATATGTTTTGTTAATTGTTCAATTTCATCTGAAAAATCCGTAATATTTATATCTTCGTCACTACTTGACAAATCATTTAAATCACTATCTATTTTATCATATATACTCTTATATGATAACATATATTAATATTTGATACAATTCTAATGTATATAATATTAAATTATTCAATTTTCAAATAAAAAATATATTACTTTGTTATAATAAAATAATTTATTCAAATCCTTCATCGACATCTCTTATTCGTTTCATCGAATATCCCATTGATTCTTCTGAATATAATTTCTTACTTCCAAATTGGGTTTTCCTCATTTTACTATACATAAACATAGATGGAATTAATTCTAACATTATTCTAAGTCCCGGACCTATGTTATATCCCTGCATTATACCAGATACTAAAGTAGATGTATCGTGTCTCATTCTGCGTAATTTAACTTGAACATGATTATGCCATCCAGTTAAATCAGGTGAATATCTACCTAACCATACATTCTCTCCATTAAATAATTCTTCAACTCCATGTGCACCAAATAATAAAAATTCTTCTGCAAAACTACAATATCTTGACCTGTCATTTTTTAATCTAAAAATCTTATGAACTGCCGATATTTCTTCATATGTATTCTTTTGACTTACATTAGGTATTCTTTCTATGTTAATCCCATCCTCCTCCAATGTTAATTTTAATGAATCAATCTCCTCTAACATTGTTGCCTTGTTATCTTCTTCTTTCTCTTTTTCTATTGACCATACTGTAGAATTAGAACCTCCCATATCTTTTATTACACTTTGAATCTGTGAATGTTTTTTTTCTTCATCAGTTCTCGTTTCTAATTCTGTTTTAGGCTTAAAATGCATATCATCAATCCAACTTGTTGCACTATATTTTTTTTCCTTATCATCATCATCTGTATCTTTATCATCATCACCATCACTACTATCATCATATTTGTCTAATATATCTTTAGATAAATGTTTTAATTCTTTGTCGTTGTTATTAGTATAGTTACTATTATACGTATTTTTGTCAATCAATTGTGCTGATTTACTTGTGTTCTGTACGTTAGACTGATCAGTATCAGATAAATCTAATCCTAATTTTTTTGCATATGATTCTAACTCATTCTTATATTTAGTATCATTTTTAACTTGTTCCTCAACTAATGGTTCTGATACCATCGTTTTTTCAATTTCATCTATATTAATTCCAGATTTAGTATTATGCCTATTAACTATATAACTTAATCCTTTAAGTATAGAAATATCATCATCATCATCCATTATTTTAATATACTGTTATTTCTAATTTTTATAGTTAAATAACTATATCTAAATTGTAATATATTTAATAATTGATAAATATATTTAATAATTGATAAATATATTTCCTAGAAAATTATAAATATAAACTTTATAATTTATATTTATAATAATTCTGTATTTTAATATGAAATATTAAATTTGTTAAATTATATAATCTATATTTATTATGTTAATATTAAGTTTTGATTGTGCTAATAAATCTCTTGCATACTCGTTAATTGATGTTAATATTGACTTATTAAAAGAAATATTAAATAAATATCCTAATAGAAAAAAAAATCAAGAAATAATAATTGATGTAGATGATATATCTACATGTTTTACTTATGTAGATAGTGATGTAGCTGATTTACTTGATGGAAAAAAATTAAAAAATGTTAGTAGTGTGGATCGTGCCAAATCATTACGTAAATATATTGATAATAAAAAATTTGATATTGATATAAATACTAATATATTAATAGAAAAACAACCAGAAAAAGTAAATGTAAAAAGTTGCTCAGTAAGTGATCAATTATTGTATCATTTTGCTAATCAAACTAATATATCAACTATAAGTCCATCTCTTAAAAATAAAATATCTTTCACATCAGAAAATAATTCTCTTATTTATAACAAATTCGTTACAAAATACTCCAGTAGTTATATCGCAAATAAAAATCATGCAAAAGAAAATTTTCTTCATTTTATAAATAAATCTGGTCAAGAACATGTCATTAGTAATGTTAAAAAAAGTAATTATAATGATATTGCCGATTCTTTCATGCAAATAATAGCTTATTATGCATTTAACTATTAATAATATATTATGTCTATTCATGACAATTATTAAATATTTTTTCACCAATTGATGATATATAAATTATTATTTTTCTTATTGTATTAATGACCATTTCACATATATTTTCAAAGAATAATAATATAATAATAATTATTATCATAATAGTCATATATAATGCATTATTATCACTTTCTTCTGCTATATCTGATATTGTGTAATCAAATATATTATATGATTTACCACCACCTTCCTTTGTATCTTCTTTATTTTCTTCTTTATTTTTTCTCATAGTAGTTGAATAATATATATCTTCGATTTTTACATTTTTTCCTGATTTTTTTGCCTTTTCATCTGACTCTGCGTCAAATAATTGTACTGTTCTTTCTATTGTTTCATCAGAAGTTTTCTTAATCTCTTTCTTTTCTTTTTCTATACCATGTATAGATCCTACATTATCTGGAAAATCATAATGTACTTTTTTAGTTCCAACTTGAACATCACCTTTACTTAATTCCTCTTTAACTCGTTTAACTATTTCATCAATATTACTAATTTTGTTTAATTCTCTATCTATATCTTCTAGAGATCCACCTATTTGAGTAACCGGAGGCATTAATAATGAATTATCACTGATAGTAGAATTATCTAAATCATTATAAGGTTTTAATGATAATATATTAGGTATTTTTTGTGATACTTTTTTTGTCATTAATATATGTATTTTTATATAAAATATATATAATATATGAAATATTTTTTCGTGATATTTATATACTTAATATTTATATACTTAATCTTTATATACTTAATCTTTATTTATAAAAAATAATATAATGAGTAACGTTGTTGTCGAGGATGTAATTTCTACAAAATCCATTATTAAAGGTGGTGCTATATTAATAACAGCTTTAGCGTGGAATACAGCTATAAAAGGAATAATAGATATTATGATACCAAAACATAAAGATACTATTATAGGATATATTATTTATGCTATAATGATAACTATTATAACTATCACTATAATATATATGTTTAATATATATAAAAATGGTATAAATAAATATAAAGTAAATCAACGCAATAAATAATAACATAATTAATAAAAATACAATAATAAAAAATATAATAATAAAAAATATTTTTCTAATTTTGCATATAAATGTGATATAATGTATTACATATTAATAATATGTTTTTGTATATATATGTATTCAATTTTATTTAATTAATAACCTTATGACTGGAAAAATTACTACTGACTTCCTACACAAAAGATTCAATAATTATCAGATTAAAATAATAACAGAAGATTTACTAAAATCCATCGATCTCTATATATTGGAAAAACATAGATCTGGATTATCTGAAACTATATATGAATTACCAGAAAATTTTTCCATACACAATATGGAAAGATGTGATGCACAATTAGTTATATATAGTAAAATAATAGAAGAATATGAAGAACGAGGATTCAATGTCAAAATTAAATTAAGGGATGATGGATCTTTTCTATTAATTAAATGGCATACAGACTTAGATCAAGATGAAAAAAAACGTATGATAAAAATAATAAAAAATCATTCCATGTAATTATGTTAATTAATTCACTTTTCATTATATTCTCTTTGTATTTGTTTCAACATTTTTTTTATTTTATTAATAGATGCATTAAAATGCATAACTATAAATATAAATATGATAAACATAAAGAACAATAATATCATTTCACTAGATATTGTTATTAAATCTCCATTTAATATATTCTTTAAACCATGAAAATTTTCCTTAATATGGGCACGTGGAGAACCTCCATTACATATAGGTGTTTTTTCATATTCATCAATTCTTCTGTCCAACGATTTTCTTCTAATCGGAAACATTCTTTGATCTTCAGTATCTGGTTTTAATCTTAATTCTAAATTCTTATTCATACATACACCACCTGCTGGTATATCTGATTGATGTAATCTAAGTAAACTTTCTGGCAATCCAGCTACACTCATATCTGGCTCATATTGATCCCTTAGACCAAAATCTCCCATTATAGTTATTAATTTTTTGTTATTAATTTCAGTTATTAATTTTTAGTTATTAATTTTTAGTTATTAATTTCAGTTATTAATTTTAGTTATTAATTTTAGTTAATAATTTTTAGTTAATAATTTTTAGTTAATTTTTAGTTATTAACTTTAACTTATTAACAATATTATATATTCTATATTAAATAATATAATTAAAAGAAATATAAAAAATAAAAATAAAAATAACAAAATTTATTATTTATTATTTATTATTTATTATTTATTATTTATTATTTATTATTTATTATTTATTATTTATTATTTATTATTTATTATTTATTATTTATTATTTATTATTTATTATTTATTCACTCATCAATCATTATAATATATGAACGGCCTAAACAACCTGAACACTGGTTTTAATCATAAACCTATTTATATTTTATTCTTAAAGGGAATAAAATTATCAGATTTGACAACTATTGAAGATATGTTTGATGAAAAATTAATGGGTAATGTCTGTATTATGGAACGTATCCAGCATAATAATCACCAAGATGATACATCTAGCATATTATATAAATCTAATCCTAATACTTTTACATCATATAAAACATGGGTTAAAAACTCAAATTGTAAATGCTGGGAGTGTACATGTATGTTTAACGAGTCACCAGTATTTATTCCTTTATATATCAGAAAAAATGATCTTGGTTGTATAGAAATGGGTGTCTATGGTAATTTCTGTTGGTTTAATTGTGCTCAAAAATGGATAAATGAAAAATGTAAGATAGATGGTACTCATGATGATAAAACTAGAATGCTTAAAATATTATATGAAATGTTTACCGGTAACAAAATACAAAAAATAGTAGAATCGGAAGATAAAACAGTAATGAAACAATTTTGTGGAGAACATGGTATAACCCAACAAGAATATAGAGATAATATGAATTTATTAAATTCAGAATATGAATTAACAGAATATAAATTATCTCATTTTACTCCAAATGTTGATTAGAATACTTTCAAAATACAAAAAAATTATTTATATATATATCTTATTAATAAATATATATTAAAGATTATAAATATCTATTTAGACTGTATATTTTTTATAGTTAGTTTTTATATCACTATAACATATATAAAATATTCAAATAGTATTTAATTATATTAAGTATTTAATTATATTAAGTATTAATGAATGTAGACTAATTAAATATATATTTCATAAAATCGACTGGATAATTTAAAATATATAATATATTATATTCACATATATATATTGTTGTAATTTACAATTAACCATAAAAAATTTAATTTAAATATTCTAAATATCATAAAATATATACAAAATTTATTAATATAATGTTGAAATTATTGTTACTATTATTACTATTATTTATAATAACTTATTCTAATGCTTCTTCTACATTTTTATCAACAATGATAATAAATGATCGTAATATTACTACGAATATTTCTGCAAATGTTTCAATAGATGAATATAACATAACAAATTCATTAAATAACATTACAATGATCATAAGTGATCATAACACAACAATAATCATAAATGATTGTAATATTTCAATAGATAAATTTAACACCACAATGATCATAAATGATAGTAATATTACAATGATCATAAATGATAGTAACATAACAAATTCATTAAATAACATTACAATGATTATAAATGATAGTAATATTACAATGATCATAAATGATAGTAACATAACAAATTCATTAAATAACATTACAATGATCATAAATGATAGTAATATTACAAATTCATTAAACAACATTACAATGATAATAAATGCTAGTAACACAACAAATTCATTAAATAACACAACAAATTCATTAAATAACACTATAAATTTATTAAATAACACAACAAATTCATTAAATAACATTACAATGATAATAAATAATCGTAACACAACAAATTCATTAAATAACACTATAAATTTATTAAATAACACAACAAATTCATTAAATAACACTACAATGATAATAAATGATCGTAACACAACAAATTCATTAAATAACACAACAAATTCATTAAATAACACAACAAACTCATTAAATAACACAACAAATTCATTAAATAACACAACAAACTCATTAAATAACACAATAAATTCATTAAATAACACAACAAATTCGTTAAATAACACAACAAACTCATTAAATAACACAACAAATTCATTAAATAACACAACAAATTAATTAAATAACACAACAAATTCATTAAATAACACAACAAATTCATTAAATAACACAACAAATTCATTAAATAACACAACAAACTCATTAAATAACACAACAAACTCATTAAATAACACAACAAACTCATTAAATAACACAACAAACTCATTAAATAACACAACAAACTCATTAAATAACACAACAAATTCATTAAATAACACAACAAATTCATTAAATAACACAACAAACTCATTAAATAACACAACAAATTCATTAAATAACATTACAATGATAATAAATGATAGTAACACAACAAATTCATTAAGTAACACAACAAATTCATTAAATAACACAACAAATTCATTAAATAACACAACAAACTCATTAAATAACACAACAAACTCATTAAATAACACAACAAATTCATTAAATAACACAACAAACTCATTAAATAACACAACAAATAATATTACGATCATTTATGATCAAAACACAACAAATTCGTTAAATAACACAACAAATTCATTAAATAACACAACAAACTCATTAAATAACACAACAAACTCATTAAATAACACAACAAATAATATTACGATCATTTATGATCAAAACACAACAAATTCATTAAATAATAATAATACAACAAGTACAACGATCATAAATGATCAAAACACAACAAATAATATTACGATCATTTATGATCAAAACACAACAAATAATATTACGATCATAAATGATCAAAATACAACAAATAATATTACGATCACATTAAATACAATAAGTAATATAAATAGAATATTACCTCTTATTACAATAATTATAGGAATAATTATCTTATCTGTTGTACTAATTTTAATATTTATTATACGTTGCTGGGATATCTGTATAAATAAATCATCATTGGGACGTATGAGTACATTAAAATGTGAAGCTAAATATATAGAATTGGTTGAAATAGATTAATACAAATATAAAAAAATTGAAAAATATATATCATACTATAAGAACAATAAAATTACATAAAAAAATATGTCATATAGATGTTTATATCAACATTTTAAAAATTATTCCGTAATTTCTGGTATTATATCAATACAATTCATTACTATAAATTCATTGAGTGCTGATATTAATGCGGAATCTGATCTATCTGAATTAATGATGGTTTGCATAAATAAACATATCAAGTTAAATAATAATACACAATTTAAATATTTATGTGAAAACTGTAATACAAGATATAAAAATATCAGAATGAATTATCAATTAAATGGTATTAAAAAATCTTTATTTTATTCTAGTGTATTTCCATATACTTTATACAAAATTGTATTATTTCGTAATACTTTTATTAATGATCTGTTTAATCCAAAAAAAACTATTAGTGAAATTGAAAAAATTAATTAAATTGAAAACAATTAATTAATTATTTTTTTCTCTTTCAACTAGTATTTTTTCTCTAATTTGTTCACCAGAACTAGATGAATTACTAGATATATTCTTAATAAATAAAAATACATCATCGATGTTAGTAATATTAAATTTATACTTTAGATATTTGACAAATATAATTGGGTTCATTTTCATTTTGCATGAAAAATCAAATATAAATTTCTTGATATCACTATCTTGAAACAAACGTGAAAACAAAGTTATTGTGTTTGGATTCATATATGATATATTAAAAATACGTTTGGATTGATTTTGATCAATAGATTATTATGATAGATATATAAATTTCAATTTTTTTAATTATATTTTTTTGTTATTAAGTATTTATATTAAATGAGATAGCATGCAATTTTTATATAGTTAATTTCCAACTTGAAAAGAAAAATTCATTTGTACTTTTAAGTTTTTATTTTTGTTAATATTTTAAGTAATTTATTAATTAAACTTTTTCTTCTTTTTTCTTTTTTCTTTTTTCTTTTTTCTTTTTTCTTTTTTCTTTAAAAAAGAAAAATTAAGAAATCAGAAAA
>Ga0209542_10004706_pt1 | contig 27824 bp, 37 predicted proteins | sample RifCSPhighO2_01_FD_184028 | JGI IMG/M metagenome (GOLD analysis project Ga0209542, IMG submission 184028) | Soil microbial communities from Rifle, Colorado - Rifle CSP2_plank highO2_0.1 (SPAdes) (version 2) | ecosystem: Environmental > Terrestrial > Deep subsurface > Rock core/Sediment ...
TGGTTAAATCATTTCCATCAGTATACCCGACTACGAAACCCAGAAGGTAACCCTAATTGCTGCAATTGTAACACAAAAAGTCAATGTTTTTATAAAAAACCTCACCCTGTCCTCTCCTTTATAGGGAGAGAGGTTAAAGTAGGACTCTCCTTTAACAAGGAGAGGGGTTACTCAAACTCAATTGCGACAGGATCGCCAAGGTTGAGCTGATGCTCTTCTATAAATCCAGCAGACACCTCAAGCACCCGATTCACCGGGCCGACTGGTGAATACATTTTCCGCTCCTCACCCTCTGGTTGCGGTTGGGCGCGGCTAACCATATCTAAAATAATGTCATTATCTATAAAAATAATATCTAACGGAATCTTCATCCCTTGCATGTGAAACGCGTACTCTTCTTTTGAATCAAATTCAAATAACATACCGCTCCCAGACGCAAGCGAGTCGCGACCAAGCAACCCATTTTGCCGATCCTCATCTGTTTTCGCGACATCAACAACAACAACATCTCCGCCAATATAGACCCGCGCCTGTGTTTTTGAAATATCCGGAACATCAATATCCGGCGTTACCTGCCTCAACACATCTGCATTTTTATCAAATTCAACTGTGCGTTTTGGCACGATAACAAGTATGGCGATCGCAACGATAGCGATAATTGTAATAATGATTGTGATGATAAGCGATTTTGAAAATTGCATAGACGTAACACCTTCCTCAAGGAAGGGAGTACATTACCTCACCCCCCACCTTGCCGGCGGGCAAGCTACCCTCTCCTTTATAAGGAGAGGGAGACGACACACCCCCTTACCCCTCTCAAGAAGGGAAGTTTCGGGTAATGCGTTTTGACGCGTGATGAACGAATAAAGTAAAAACAATTGCAACAAGAATAACAATAATAACCAGCCAAATCCATGCTACATTGCGTAACATCAAACCGGCAGTTCCTAAAACCAAAGCAAAAAGATAATATACAATACTCACTCGCTTCGCGCTAAACCCCATATCAAGTAGCCGCAGATGCATGTGATTCCTATCCCCTGCAAATGGAGAGCGTTTTTCTTTTACCAATCGTTTGTAAATCACCACGCCAACATCAATAATCGCAAGCCCCATAACAATCAATGTTATTGCTATTTTTGCCTCACTTAAAATAGCAAGAGTGGCGAGCATAAATCCTGCCCAAGTACTACCCCCTTCACCCAAAAAAATAGAAGCAGGAAAAAAATTAAACACCAAAAACCCTAACATCACACCCAACAAAATAATTCCCAAAAGCGGTGAAGTAATTTGTCCTAAAAATAACCCAACAATAACCAAAAATCCAGCTCCAATCGCGGTTACCCCGGGAACAAGGCCATCAACTCCGTCTAAAAATTTTGTTGTATATACCATGCCTAAAATCCAGACAAACGTGATAATATCCGCAGGGAATGAAAGGTAATACGGTATCCCGTTAAAACGAATTATTTCAAATTTCATCTGCGCAAGTTTAATTATTTCGCTCCCCTCCAATCCATCAATAAATGGATTGGTAATAGCAGAAAGCCCAATTCCGCTTGCAATCACAATAAAAATAGCTATCAATGGAAATAAAAATTGATGCCATGGTTTGAGAGTATATTTATCATCAATCAATCCGCCAATCACCAACACAAGCCCGCCCAGTGTCATGCCAATAAGATGCTTACCAACCACCTCATGCGCTCCAATGAATGCAATCGCAATGAAAGAAACAATACTAAAAGCGACAAAACACGCCAACCCGCCGCCAAGCGGTATTGATGTTGTATGATGTTTTCGTCCGCCAATCGGTTCATCAACAATACGCGCACGCCTCATGAGCTGACGAATGCAATACGTGGTGCACACAGACGCGAGTAAGGCAACAATACCCCAAAGTATGAGCATAGAAATTACGACCTATTCAAGTACGTTTCCAAAATCTGTGCCGCGACAAAATGATCCACTGGTTCCTGTGTGCGCAGTGGTTGAGACACAAGCTGATCTACTAACTTTGATGTAAGCCGCTCGTCTTGTTCATACACAGGCAGGGCATAGCGCGCCCGGATTGTTTGTATAAAATCACGCGCTTTTCGCGTCTGTTCTGTCTCCTCGCCATTCATGCCTAATGGTAACCCAACAATAATAGTTGCAATATCATTTTCTTTGATACACTCATCTATGCCATTCCAAAAATCATGACTGTGCGCAGACAGCGTTGTCAACGGAACAATTTTATTATCAGCATCAACAGTAATCGCGATACCGATATTTTTTTCACCATAATCAATAGCAAGATAGTGAGACATACAAAAATCAAATAGTAAAGTTTAAAACGCAAAATGACAGAGTAAAATTCAAAAAGAAAATAGCTAAAAATATTTTTATATTTTGCATTGTCATTTTAATTTTTGCTTTTTACATTTTACTTCGTAACAACCTCTGGGCCGTCTTTGGTAACCAATACAGTGTGCTCAAAATGAGCGGCTAAAGACCCGTCTTGCGTTTTTACTGACCAGCCATCTTCGCCTGTTACAATATGCCAATCACCGGTTGTTACCATGGGTTCAATCGCCAAAACCATGCCCTCAACAATTTGAGGGCCACGATCTGTAGCATTCTTCCATGGCCAAAAATTTGGGATTCTCGGATCTTCATGTACCGCGTACCCAACTCCATGACCGACAAGGTCGCGCACAATGCCATATTCATTTTCAGGAATTGCCCTTTGAATAGCTGTTGATATGTCTGCGATATAATTGCCGATACGCGCCTGCTCTATTCCACGCTCAAGCGCGCGCCGAGTGACTGATAACAGCCGAGACACTTCATCAGAAACACCTCCAATGGCAACAGTTACTGCGCAATCGGTAAATAATCCATGAAAATTCACTCCACAATCAATACCCACAACATCACCCGATTGAAATACTTTATCATCTGATGGCAGTGAATGGACAACCTCATCATTCACTGATACGCACAAAGCGGCAGGGTATTCCCTGCCTTTTGGACCATACATTTTAAACGACGGCACAGCTCCGTGATCGCGGATATATTTTTCAGCAAAAATATTCAACCCTGCCGCGCTGACTCCTTCTTGTGCCATCTCAACCAATTGCGCCATGGTCTGCGCAAGAATATTACCGCTTTCTTTGAGTAATTCAACATCTTCTTCACGCGTGATGATAGCCATACTGATTAACCTACTCCTACCCCCTCCGATGTTATGAAGGGGGGCGTTAGTAGTGTCCTTTACAAGGAAGGGATGTTAGAGAGCCCCAATGCTGTTACAATATCTTGATGAACCTTTTCCTGCTCCTGATAACCGTTAATAAAAACTGTTGTGCAATTTTGCGCAAAATAATCAATAGCCGGCTTTACTGATGAATAAAAATAATCAAGCCGATGTTGAATGGTATCCGGAGTATCATCATCTCTGCGGCGCGCCTCAAGCCGCTCGCGCGCGATATCTTCAGGAATATCAATAGCCAACACAATGACATGTGAAACGCCTAATCGCTTCATCATCTCCAACGCATCATGGGCTTGGGTCTCTCTGCGCGCGTATCCATCAATAAGAATTTTGTCATGATTCTGAAGAAGAACGCGCAATTCCTCCTCTACTAAAGGTGTGGTTTCGGCATCCTCCATGTGAATGCCTTTTTCCAAACGCTCGCGAATGGAATTGCCCTGAGGCGAATCCTCTGCCGCAAGCTTACGAAATATTTTCCCAACTTCAATACACGCAAATCCGTACCGTTGCTGTAATAACTCTCCTTGTGTCCCTTTGCCCGAACCAGCAATGCCCATAAAAAGCACTACAAGCGCGTTATCGTGTGTCATAAAAAAATCTCGGCTATCGCGAATGAGAAGATAATACCGAGAGAATTACATTCGCGTATAAAAAAATTTTACGCATCGTATGAATAACTATGATACGCCATTTGCGCCTCTACTTTTTTCATTGACTCAATAATAACAGAGACCACAATCAGAAGCGAGGTTCCCCCAATCACCAAATTAAACCCTGTTACTGACTGCACTAACAAAGGCAGTATGGCGATGATACCCAAAAATACTGACCCTGCAAGCAGAATACGGTTTACCACTGACTGCAAATATACTTCTGTTTCTTTCCCCGGTCTGATGCCTGGAATAAAACTGCCTTGCTTTTGAAGATTTTCCGCGATTTGGCGCGGCTGAAAAATGATAGCAGTATAAAAATAGGTGAATGCAACCACTAATACAAAATAAATAACGCCATACGCAAGCCCGCCTTGCTGGAATATATTGATGATAAATGATGCCGCTTGCGCAACCCAAGCAGATGTTGCCCTGACAAAAAACTGCGCAATGAACGGAGGGAACAACACGACAGATATCGCGAAAATAATAGGGATCACGCCTGCCATATTCACGCGCAAAGGTAAATAATTTTGCGCGCCGGATACCAAACGACCGCCGCGTACTTGCCGCGCGTGCGCAATCGGAATATTGCGCTGACCTTCTGTAATAAACACCACTCCAGCAACAACAATAACCGCTATCACAAGCAAGAGGAGGTAATTTGTCAGCGATGACGGGTTGTTTGAAATATCAAGCCCAATCTGAAACGCGGCCTGCGGAAGCCCTGCGACAATACCCGCAAAAATCAATAATGAAATACCATTTCCTAAACTGCGCTCTGAAATAATCTCTCCAATCCACATTAACAGCATCGTCCCGGCACACACGATAATAATTGTTGTTACCCATGTCATGGGAGTAAACTGGTCCAAAAACCGCGACGCCGCGCCTGAACCGCCAGCGCCTGCTCTGCTTAAAAAAATAATTGTGCTGTAGCCCTGGAGCGCGGCTAACGGGACAGTTAATATACGAGTCCACTTGTTGATAATGCGCTGACCTCGCTCCCCTTCTTTTGTCAAATCCTCAAAATACGGAATAATCATCCCCAATAATTGAAAAATAATTGAGGAAGTAATATACGGCCCAATGCCAAGCATCACGATAGAAAAATTTTCAAGCCCGCCTCCGGTTAATAAATTTAACAACCCCAGCACCTGATTCCCTGATAACGACGCGCGCAATGCCGTGGTATCAATACCCGGGACTGGAATATGCGCAAGAAACCGAAAAACCACCAACATGAGTAGTACAAAAATAAGATCATTCCGCAATTGCTTGGTGGTAAAAAATTGTTTTAATCGAGTGGAAAAAGACATACAAAATGAAATGAGGGGGTCATTCCTGCGAAAGCAGGAATCCAAAAGTTATATTAAAAATGTACATGGATTCAAGCTCAAATGATGGAATGACTCAAATGTATAAATATTTTTATACTTTCTTTTTCTGGCGCTCCTCTTTCGGTAACACATTACGGACTTTTTCATGCACAACAAGTTCAATAGCGCCACCTGCTTGTTCAATCGCTTTGCGCGCGGATTCAGACACTTTTTCTAATTTTACTGTCAACGCTTTTGAAAGTATTCCTCTGCCTAAACATTTTACACCTTTTGACGACTTTTTGACGATACCTTTCTTTATAAGCGCGACACGGTCTACAACAGCTCCCTTTTCAAATAATTGTTCAAGAGTGCCTATATTAATGATATCAAAATCAGACGCCAACGATCGAAATCCTCGCAATTTTGGTATTTTTGACAAAAATTGATCTTTCATGGCTCTACGCTTTAACCCACTTTTTCCGCCTGCTCTCGCGCGCTGGCCTTTCATACCTTTACCTGAATACGTGCCTCTGCCAGAAGCATTGCCACGACCAACACGCTTGCTCTTTGAGCGCGCGCCATCTGCTGATTGTAATGTGTGTAATGTAAGTGCCATACAATGTATAAACAATAGACCTATTCGGCGACAATCTCATTACCCTTTCGATTCTGGAGCTGATTCTTTCCTTTTTGGTCTTTTTGATCGAGATGGAGGTCTTTTTTGTGATGGTCTTTGCGCTCGTTGAGCTTCTTTTTCTGCCTGCTCTTTCATGACCCGTTCTCGTTCTGCTTGCCTGCCTTCCATCATTTTTTGATGCGCGCTAATCTGGCGTTGCATATGGGCTGGAATATCACTACTTAATGACATAAGCGCGTGAATTGTTGCCTGAACATTATTGAGTTTGTTATTTGATCCTAAAATTTTACCAACAACATTCTCTACCCCTGCCAATGTCAACACAGTCCGAACAGCGCCCCCTGCAATGACTCCGGTCCCTAATGCCGCTGGCTTCAATAAAATTTTTGCGGCTTTAAATTTCATTGATACTGCGTGAGGAATGGTTCCTCCTGCCAAATGAATGGTTTTCATGCTCTTCCGCGCGGCGGCAGATGCTTTGCCCACTGCCAACTGCACATCACCACCTTTTGCAACGCCCATACCAATGCGTCCCGCTTTATCACCCAACACAACACACGCGCGAAAACGCATACGTTTTCCACCTGCCATAACGCGAGTTACGCGCGCCAAGTCAATAATCGTCTGTTCAAACTCATGTTGTTGTTCTTGTCGTGGTCTCATACAAAAATATTAAAACTCTAACCCTACCTCACGCGCGGCTTTAGCAACGGCCTCTACCCTGCCATGATACGCGTATCCGCCCCGATCATATACCACTGCGGTAATCTTTTTCTCCTGCGCTTTTTTCGCAATATCCGCGCCCACTGCCTGTGCCTGTTCAATCTTACTCCCCTTTTTTATACCAAGAGTTGAGGATGTGGCAAGAGTAACACCTTTATCATCATCTATCAATTGGGCAACAATATGACGCGCGCTTCGAAAAATAGAAAGCCGCGGGCGACTCGCTGTCCCGTGAATCTGCGCCCGTATGCGTGCATGGCGTCGGACTCGTGATTGGTGTTTTTTAAGCATTGTCATATACGCATGATATCAATAATTATCCGCCTGATTTCACTTGTTTACCTGCTTTTCTTCGAATGATTTCGTCGCTGTATTTAATTCCTTTTCCTTTATACGGCTCTGGTTTGCGAACTTTTCTCACATTTGCGGCAAATTCGCCCACCTGCTGTTTATCAATCCCACTGATGCTAATAATATTTTTCTCAACTTTTACGTCTATACCCTGCGGAGGAATCATAACAACTGGATGTGAAAACCCGACTGAAAGCACAAGTTTATTCCCTTCAATCTGCGCGCGGTAGCCAACGCCGTTAATTTCGAGTTGTTTTGAAAAACCCTCTGTTACTCCCTGAACCATATTTGCCGCAAGCGCGCGACTCAACCCCCAAAACGCGCGATCCTTTTTTTCTTCCGGATGTGAGATGGTTACTTCAAGTTGTTTTTCATTATCGTTATACCCTATGGTTACTGAAGATGGAAATGTCTGTGAGAGCTCACCTTTCGGACCTTTCACACGCACAACAGATCCGTCTATAACAACGGTTACATTTTCTGGAATAGCAATGGGGAGTTTTCCTATACGGGACATAAGGTTAAACAAATAACAATCAACTCTAAACATTTTTTATCATTAATACACTTCGCACAACACCTCGCCACCAACTTTTTCTTGCCGTGCCTTGCGGTTCGTCATCACACCCTTGGGAGTTGAAACAACAGCAATACCCAGATCATTCAATACATTCGGCATACGTTTATATGATTGATAAACCCTGTGGCCCGGCGTACTGATACGTTTAATAGCGCTAATGCGGGGCGCCTTTCCTTGATAGATTAAATCAACCATCAATACCTGTCTCCCCTCGTCTGCAGAAACAGCAACACCTGCCACATATCCCTCTTCGTGAAGGATGTTGGCGATATCGTATTTTACGCGAGAATAAGGTATCGCAACAAACCGTTTATGAACGGCTTGCGCATTGCGGATACGCGTTAACATGTCTGCGATTGGGTCTGTCATCATAGAAATTACCAACTACTACTGCGAATACCAGGGATTTCTCCTTTAGTAGCAAGCTCGCGAAAACAAATACGGCATAAGCCAAAAACTCTCATATACCCGTGGTTTCTTCCGCATCTCCAACATCTCCGCACAATACGGGTTGAAAATTTTGGCTTCCGTTTTGATTTTGCGATACGTGCTTTTGTTGCCATAGTATTATATTTTCTCTTTTACAAACGGCATTCCCAACTCCCGATACAATGCGATAGCATGATCTCGGGTGTGTGCTTTTACAGAAATGGTTACCTGTAAGCCATGAGTATGTTCAACTGTGTCAGGATTCACTTCAGGAAACACATAATGCTCTGATATGCCGATTGAAAGGTTCCCATTTTTATCTACCGATGTCAACGGAATACCCCGAAAATCACGGACACGCGGCAAAGTAATATGCACCAAGCGATCTAAAAAATCTTTCATTCTCCTGCCACGCAGTGTTACCATCATACCGACAACGCTTCCTTCGCGGAGTTTGAATCCTGATATTGACTGTCGCGCTTTTGTTTCAACCGGCTTCTGGCCTGAAATACGCGTTAATGTTTCTTTTACCGTATCAACCGCTTTTTGATCTTTTGTCATTTTGCCAATACCGACATTTAAGGTTACTTTTTGTACTCGCGGCACTGCCAAAACATTTGAAAGATGTAAATTCTCTTTCAATTTCTGCGCCAATGTCATATCAGTTTTTTTCTTCTGATTGGTCATATATGGATACTATCCTTCGTTATTCATTATATTATTTCTTCGCCTGATTTCGCGCTTACACGCACCCGCTTCCCATCAGATAATGCTTTCATACGCACGCGCGTCGGTTTCCCTGATTGAGGACATTTCAGCATTACATTTGAAATATGGAAAGGCGCTTCAAACGTAATTTTTTGGCCTTTCTCAGATTTTTTTCCTGGTTTCAAATGCTTTGTCATGACATTCACTCCTTCGACTACAACACGTCCAAGCTCGGGAAATACCTGCAGTACTTTCCCTTCTTTCCCTTTATTCTTCCCAGCCATCACAACCACAATGTCATTTTTTTTGATTCGAGTCATAAAGATAATGCGATCCTAATCTACGAATGACAGCTTCCGCCAAAGGCGGATCTGCCTCTGGCAGTGGCGGATTGGGATGCTCTTACAATACTTCCGGCGCAAGCGAAATAATCTTTTGAAATCCTTTTGCACGAAGCTCCCGCGCAATCGGACCAAAAATACGCGTGCCTTTTGGTTCTTTTGTTTTTTGATCAATCACAGCAACCGCATTTTCATCAAACCGTATTCTCACGCCGTTCGCGCGAGTGATCTCTTTTCTTGTTCTCACCACAACAGCATGCACAACATCTCCCTTCTTTACTTGCGTACGAGGTGTTGCTTCTTTGATAGCACAGGTTACGATATCGCCAATAGTAGCGTATCGTTTTCGATACCCTCCATTGACGCGAATCACCTGAAGTTTTCGCGCGCCTGTGTTATCCGCAGATTGTACCATTGTGCGTGTTTGAATCATATCTATCTCAACTAATTTATATTTTCGCAATAACTCGCCATTTTTTATCTTTTGAAAGTGGCCGACATTCAACTATTTTAACATTATCTCCCACAGTAACTGTCCCATGCTCGTCATGCGCCTTATATTTCCGGCTCCGAACCATGCGTTTGTGGTACAGCGGATGAACGACCACTCTATCAACTCGAACAATCACTGTTTTTTGCATTGCAGTTGAAGTAACCACGCCGGTGAGTGTTCTCTTTTTTGCTGATTGTGTTTCCATATCTTGAAATGATTAGGGGACAATCCCATTAGTTTCCTTTCTCGCGCAATGCCGTTTTCATACGCGCAATCAATCGTTTCACCTGCCGCACCTTACGAACCGTTTTCAACTGCCCTGCCAAAACCTGAAACGCAAGCGTGCGCAACTCATGCTCGGATTCTCCTAATTTTTTTGCGAATTCTTCTTTTGTAAGAATGCGGATATCACTCATTTTCATATGCTGGTGATGAACTTCTCGAATCCATTATACTTTAACAACAAATTTTGTTTTGACAGGTAATTTATGGCCAGCCAATCGAAACGCTTCACGCGCAGTCGCTTCATCAACACCATCCATCTCAAATATCACTGTTCCGGGTCGTACATTCGTTACATAATGATCAACCGCCCCTTTGCCTTTTCCCATTGGCACTGCAAGTCCTTTTGTTGTAATCGGTTTATCTGGGAAAATACGAATCCATACCTTGCCACCACGTTTGATAAACCGCATAATCGCGCGACGTGATGCCTCAAGCTGACGTGATGTTACCCAACTTGCGGTAGTTGACTTCAAACCAAATGAGCCAAAACTCACCGCGTAGGTTCGCCCTGCCACAGACCCGCCTGACATTCCAGCGGACTTATGCCATTTTCTGTGTTTTACCTTTTTAGGAATCAGCATATATCACTTTTCCCAAGAAATATTAAACCGCATCTATATTTGACATATTTAAAACACTTTGTCAATTATTCTCTCTTATCTTCGTGCGTGTCGTCTTCGCTTGCAGTACCAAATAATTCACCTTTATAAATCCACACTTTAACACCAATCGCTCCATAGGTTGTACGCGCGACACCACGGCCATAACTGATATCTGCTCGCAATGTATGGAGTGGCATACTGCCATCTCCAAGAGTTTCGGTACGCGCAATTTCAGCGCCATTCAATCGTCCTGCCACCTGCACTTTTACTCCTAACGCGCCTGCTTTTTTCACCTGATCAATCGTGCCTTTCATAACGCGCCGAAATGGCATGCGTCGCTCAAGTTCATTTGCCATTGACGCCACCACAACATCAGCTGAAAGCATTGGTTTTTTCAACTCTCGAATTGTCAGTTGAACTTCTCCTTTTCTTTTCAAAACCTTATTTTTTATCTCCTCTTTCACTTCTTCCGCTTTTTGCCCACCACGACCAATCACAACCCCGGGGCGGGCAACAGAAACAATTACTTCAATATTTTTTTCCGCGCGGCGCACCACTTCAATAGAACCAACCCCTCCGTCTTTAAATCTCTGCTTTACAACTTTGCGTATCAGTTGATCTTGCTGAAGCAATGGGCCTACATTTTTACCATGATGAAACCACTTGGATGTCCAAGTTATTGTTCCTCCCATTCGGAATATTCGCGGATTTACTTTTTGTCCCATACTATTAGTTAGTTGATAGTGAGTAGTTGGTAGTTGATAGTAACTAGTATCTCCTCTCTATGCCTTCTTCAATTTCTTGTCTTTTGTTTTCTGTTTTTCCACATCCGGTCCTTCCAAAATAATCATGATATGAGATGAGCGTTTTCGGAGAGGAGTAGCTCTGCCATGAGCGCGTGGCATCCAGCGGGAAAGTGTTTGGCCATCTTGCGCTGTTGCTATTTTTACCACCAACATCGCGCGGTTCATCCCTGCATTATGCTCTGCGTTCGCGATTGCGGATTGAAGAACTTTTAAAATTGGACGCGCCGCCTCTTTTGAACTATGCATTAGCTGATGACACGCATCTTCTGCTTTCATCCCCCGCACCATAGCCAACACAAGCCGAACTTTTCGGGGAGATATACGAACCTGTTGCGCGCGTGCTGTAATGTCCATAGTATTATTTACTGTCAGCGGATTTTGCCTTTGATTCAATATCTTTTTGAATCTTACCGCCATGGCGGACGAATTTGCGTGTTGGCGAAAATTCCCCCAACCGATGCCCAACCATATCTTCAATCACATATACAGGAACATGCACTTTCCCATTATGAACACCAATAGTCAAGCCAACCATCTCGGGAAGGATCATGCTATCGCGGGACCATGTTTTGATCACTGCCTTGTTTCCGGGCTGAATCGCATGAACCTTTTTGAGAAGTTTTGCGTCAACAAACGGACCTTTTTTAATACTTCGTGCCATAGTTTGGGTATCTCCGCCAGAGGCGGATCCGCCTTTGGCGGAAGTTACACTGTTATTTTCGTTTCTTCCGTGATTTAACGATAAACCGATTACTGGTTGTTCGTTTTCTCGTTTTAATCCCCATGACTTTTTTGCCATACACACTCTTCGGCCCTTTCAACCCAATTGGCTGATGGCCTTCACCACCGCCATGTGGATGATCCACAGGGTTCATTGATTTTCCAGTAACTGATGGCCGCACACCGCGATGGCGCATTCTACCTGCCTTGCCTAAACGAACATTCCGATAGTCGCTATTTGATACATGTCCAATCGTTGCAAAAGCATGTTTGGAAAACAGCCGCACCTCGCCTGATGGCATTTTCACTTGGGTGTATTCACCTTCTGTCCCCTGAACAATCGCGGCCATACCAGCAGATCGCACCATGCGACCACCTTTGCCAGGTTGAACCTCAATATTATGCACTGCAACTCCTGTCGGAATATATTGGAGCGGCATGGCATTGCCCGGTTTGATCGGCGCTTCTGATTGTTTTGCCACAACACGATCGCCTATGTTTAACCCTTCAGGCGCAATAATATATCGTTTTTCTCCATCCCCATACTGTATCAGCGCAATAAATGGACTGCGATTAGGATCGTATTCCAAAGATACAACCTTTGCCTCTATATCATATTTATTGCGTTTAAAATCAATAATGCGATACATGCGCTTATTGCCAGCCCCTTGATGCCTGACTGTGATTTTCCCTTGATTGTTTCTTCCTGCAAAAGCAGGCAACGAAACAACCAGTGACTTTTCTGGTTTCTTTTTAGAGAGGGAACTGTAATCAATAACAGATGCTCCTCTCCGAGCTGGTGTTGTGGGATTGTATCGTTTAATCGCCATATACGAAATTAGAATCTCATTACACGTTTTCAAACACATCAATGTGCGCTCCCTGGGGCAAAGTTACAATCGCTTTTTTCATATCTGAACGCCTGCCTAATGAACGCGCAAATTTATTTTTTTTGAATTTACCAGCTATGCGAACCGTATTGATGCTCACCGGACGGACGCCATACACTCCTTCGATAGCATTAGCAACCTCAATCTTATTCGCGGAAATCGGAATAAAGAACATAACTTTTGACGCCCCCATTGCGGCTGACTTTTCTGTTACAACCGGACGCAACAATACCGCTCCCTCTCGTTTTGAAAGAAGACGTTTTTTTGCGCCGCGCTCGCGACTTGGTTGCTTTTTTTCTTCTGATTGAGCGTCAGAATGTTTTTTCTTCAGCAATGCCATAGCTATTTTGTAAACATTTTTTCTATCTTTTTAATGCCACCTTGCGTAATAATCATAGCATCCGCTTTTAACACATCAACAACATTTAATGAATCAGGCGCGCATATCGCGACATTCGGGATATTCTGCGCTGCACGAATCAATTCCTGATCATTCTGTTCAAAACTTACTAATACGCGCTTGCCTGACCATGGTAATTTTTTGATAATTTTTTGCATTTCCTGCGTTTTCCCTTTTGGCACCACAATCTTATCAACAGCAACTAACCGGTCATCCTTTACCATATCGGAAAGCGCCATTTTCAATGCGGACTGTTTCATTTTTTTATTGATCTGTTGAGAAAAATTCCGCTCTTTGGTAGGACCAAACGTAATACCGCCTCCAACCCATAATGGTGAACGAATAGAACCATGCCGCGCGCGACCTGTACCTTTTTGTTTCCATGGCTTTCGTCCGCCTCCACGCACATCTGCCCGTCCTTTGGTATGAGCAATCACTTCACGCGCATTCGCCTGTTGAGCAACAACGACTTGGTGGATCAATGCTTGCGATAGAGCCACCCCAAAAACGGCATCGGATAAATCAATCATCCCAAGTTCTTTCCCTGTTTGATCGTAGAGCTTTGTCTGAATAGATGCCATACATTATTCTTGAATAATCTCAACCCATGAATGACGCGCGCCAGGAATACCGCCTTTGATATACAACACATTGCGCGCCTCATCAATCTTCATAACTTCAAGCCCACGCACTGTTACTTGCACTGACCCCATATGGCCTGCCATTTTTTTCCCCTTAAATACCTCTTGCGGCCCGGTTGACCCGATAGAACCGGGCATACGCTCTTGATCTTTATGTCCATGAGATGCCGGCCCTCCTGAAAACCCATGACGTTTAACAACACCCTGAAACCCTTTCCCCTTGGTAATGCCCCGGACAGTCACATAATCGCCTACAATAAACTGATTCACCAAAAGTTCACTCCCTGCCTCGCTATCTATCACACGATTGCCATGACGGGTATTATATCGCACTTCTTTCATCACTCGATACAATGGCATTCCCAATTTTTCAAAAAATCCCGACTGAGGTTTTGCGCGTCTTTTTGCTTGGCCTGCCGCAATTTGCACTCCTGCATATCCATCTTTGTCATTACTTTTCACTCGGGTAACTCGATTCGGCTCTACCTTGACAATTGTAACACTAACCATCGCACCTTTTTGGTCGTATAGTTGCGTCATTTCTTGTTTTTGGCCGAGTAAATACTTCATACGTAAAAAAAACAATTCCGCCTCAACTCGACGGAAGTGATATCAAACAAAACCTGCTGGTATCCCTATCCTTTAATGAGTTGATTTGATTGTAATGTGGGGAAAAAACAACACCTTTCACAGTTCAGAGATGCAGTATGCACTTTCCCCTGCGTGTACCGGGAAATTATTTTTCCCAAAACACGCAGAGGAGTTGCAGACATGATCCGCCTGAACGTTACATTTTGATTTCAACATCAACGCCCGCAGGCAAGTTTAACTTCATGAGATCATCAACAGTTTGCGGCGTAGGATTAAAAATATCAATCAACCGCTTATGAATCCGCATCTCAAATTGATCTCGTGAATTCTTATGTACAAATGTTGACTTTAACACGGTAAACTTTTTCTTTTCCGTTGGTAAAGGAACAGGACCTGCGATTTCCGCTCCTGACCGCTGTGCGGCTTCAATGATTTTACGCGTAGATTGATCAATAATCTTATGATCATACGCGCGAATCTTTAAACGGATACGCGTTTTTGCCTCTTCTTCTTTTCCTTGAGTTGTAATGTTCTTCTCTGTCATGGAAAACCACGAACCAGCCCCGCACCTCTGTACAGAGATACGGGGCTGGGGAAATTTTATTTAAATATCTCTGTTACAGCGCCTGCTCCAACAGTTCTGCCACCTTCGCGAATAGCAAATCGCATCTGTGATTCCATAGCAATCGGTTTTGCAAGTTTAATCTTCAAACTCACAGTATCGCCCGGCATAACCATTTCAGCTCCTTCTGGTAATTCAACTTCTCCTGTCACATCAGTTGTTCTGATATAAAACTGTGGCTTATACCCCTTGAAAAATGGAGTATGTCTGCCACCTTCATCTTTGGACAAGATGTACACTTCTGCGGCAAATTCTGTATGAGGAGTAATGGATCCTATTTTTGCAAGCACTTGACCGCGCTCGACATCTGTTTTTTTAGTGCCACGCAATAAAATCCCCGCGTTATCGCCTGCCTGACCTTGATCAAGTGATTTGTTAAACATTTCAACGCCAGTGACCACTGTTTTTTGTGTGTTAATTAACCCAACAATTTCAACTTCTTCATTGACTTTTACCACACCGCGCTCAATACGACCAGTAACGACTGTTCCGCGACCTTCAATGGAAAAAATATCTTCTATCGGCATAAGGAACGGTTTATCAACATCGCGCTGTGGAAGCGGAATATATGAATCCAGCGCATTCATTAAATCCATAACTGGCTGTGACCATTTTTCATCTCCAGGGTTCTCAAGTGCTTTCAACGCTGACCCGCGGATGATTGGGGTTTCCTCCCCGGGAAATTCATATTTTTTCAATAAATCACGAATTTCTTCCTCAACCAAATCAACTAATTCAGGATCATCAACCATGTCAACTTTATTCAAAAAGACCACGATATACGGAACACCTACCTGACGGGCAAGTAAAATATGCTCACGAGTTTGAGGCATTGGGCCGTCTGCCGCAGATACAACCAAAATCGCGCCATCCATCTGCGCCGCGCCTGTGATCATATTTTTCACATAATCAGCATGCCCTGGGCAATCAACGTGAGCGTAGTGACGGGCTTCTGTTTGATACTCAACATGCGATGTTGCAATCGTAATACCGCGCGCTTTTTCTTCTGGCGCGTTATCAATCTGGTCAACACTTTTTTCCGTAGCAACTAATCCTCGCGCATGCAATACTTTTAAAATTGCGGCAGTGAGTGTTGTTTTTCCGTGGTCAACGTGACCAATGGTGCCCACATTTAGATGGGGCTTTGAACGATCAAATGCTTCAGCCATGGTGAGTTTTTCCACATCCCTTCAATGCGAAGGTTTCAACCCAGATGTGGTGATAAATAAATTATGTTCAATCGTGATAAGATACCCATAGATACGATATCCTTTCATGAGTGAACATGAAAAATACATGAGAAAAACCGTCGCGTTATCCACAGCCGGAAACAGTGATGATTATAACATATCGTGTCAAAAAAACAAGGGCTACCACGCGCCCCGCCCCCCTCTGCACTATTCAAGCGATAAAAGAGCGATTATTGAACTGGTTCAAGATATACTCTATCATTATCAGAGACACCTAAATCAGGTGGCGTGACTGGTTCAAATTCATCCCAACCAAGCTCTTCTTGGCTCTGTCTCCAAACCGCGATGTCGCGGTTTATTTTATCCAACAACTCATCCTCTGTCAAGGATTGAACTGTCTGCCTGTAGCCAATCAGGCGTTCATATTCAGGTAACGGCATCACCACAATCGGCGACTCATCTGTATCAACTACGATTACCCTATCTCCAGTGCTTCTTGCTAATGTTAACACATGCTCAATATCTTTCATACACAATGTTCCTTAACCCCCCTTATATCCTATAGAAAAAAACCGTAAAACGCAAGAATGTATATGCAAAGACGCACTGTTGGTGCGTCTCTACAAACTACACACTACAAACTATTAAAAAATCACCGCGCAGTGCCGGCACGGCCTGCTTTGACTTCTTCCTCTACATTTTTTGGCACTGTTTTGTATTCATGAAATTCCATAGAATATGATGCTCTCCCTTGAGTCATGGAACGCAAAGCTGTCGCATACCCAAACATTTCCGCCAACGGAACTTTCGCATGCACAACCTTTACTCCTGCGCGCTCTGTCATTTCTTCAATCTGGCCACGCCGCGCATTCACATCGCCCATCACATCACCCATAAAATCCTCCGGCGTAATGACTTCCACTTTCATAATTGGCTCAAGCAATACCGGCCCCGCCCTTTGCGCAGCTTCTTTAAACGCAAACGAGCCGGCAAGTTTAAACGCCGCTTCAGATGAGTCAACTTCATGATAACTCCCATCATACACTGTGGCTTTTACGTCAATCATTTGATACCCGGCAACAATGCCGTTATCTAATGCTTCGCGCACTCCTTTGTTAATCGGCTGAATGTATTCTCTCGGGATCGCGCCTCCTTTAATCGCATCAACAAATTCATACCCCTTACCCGACTCAAGCGGCTCAATACGAATCCAGCAATGACCATACTGCCCGCGACCACCTGACTGGCGGATATACTTGCCTTCGGCTTCTGCTGATTTTGTAATGGTTTCGCGATACGCAACCTGCGGCTTGCCGACATTTGCCTCAACCTTAAACTCCCGCTTCATGCGATCAATAATAATTTCCAAATGCAATTCCCCCATTCCCGCGATAATGGTTTGTCCTGTTTCCTCGTCTGTATACACACGGAATGTTGGATCTTCTTCTGCCAATTTTGAAAGCGCGATACCCATTTTTTCTTGATCTTGTTTTGTCTTCGGCTCAATGGCGACCTGTATGACCGGCTCCGGAAATGTAATTGCTTCAAGTACAATAGGATGGTCAGGATTACACAATGTGTGGCCGGTAAATGTCGCTTTCAGCCCTACAGCCGCGGCAATTTCTCCTGCGTATACATCTTCAACATCTTCACGATGATTTGCATGCAGACGAAGAATACGGCCAAGACGTTCTTTTTCTCCTGTTGTTGCATTTAAAATATACGATCCTGCTTTAAGTGTTCCGGAATAGACGCGGAAAAACGCCAACTTACCGACAAATGGATCTGCCGCGATTTTAAAAGCAAGCGCTGAAAATGGCTCACTGTCATCTGCTTTGCGTTCTATAACTTCTTCTAAATTCCCGACTACATGACCTTTCACTGGAGGAATATCAAGCGGTGATGGCAAATAGTCAACAACCGCGTCTAACATAAATTGCACACCCTTGTTTTTTAATGCTGATCCACATAATACCGGAATAATATCTAAATTGATTACTGCCTTGCGTAGTATCTTTTTAAGAATTTCAATTGAAATTTCTTCGCCAGCCAAAAATGTGTTCATTGTTTCTTCGTCATTTTCCGCAATTATCTCAATTAACTGCGCTCGATATTTTTCAACCAATTCTTTCATGTCGTCAGGGATCGCGACTTCTTCATGCTTTTGCCCTAAATCATCAGTATAGATATATGCTTTACGATCAATCAAATCAATAATGCCGCGAAATGTATCTTCTATGCCTATTGGTAATTGAATTGGATGCGCTTTTTTGGTCAATCGCGTATGAATTGAATCAAGGTCTTTGTAAAAATCCGCTCCGGTGCGATCTAATTTATTAATAAAACATATACGCGGAACAGTGTATTTATCTGCCTGGCGCCATACAGTTTCTGATTGCGGCTCTACGCCTGCAACTCCATCAAACACAACAACAGCGCCGTCAAGCACGCGCAAAGAACGCTCAACTTCAACAGTAAAATCAACATGGCCCGGAGTATCAATGATATTCACGCGACAGTCCTTCCAAAAACAAGTGGTTGCGGCAGCGGTAATGGTAATGCCACGCTCGCGCTCTTGCTCCATCCAGTCCATGGTCGCCTCGCCTTCATGCACTTCGCCAAGTTTGTGTTTTTTGCCGGTATAAAACAAAACTCGCTCGGTAACGGTTGTTTTCCCGGCGTCAATATGCGCGATAATTCCAATATTTCGTGTTTTTTCTAAAGAATATTCACGGGGCATACATTTCAAATCTCAAATTTTTTACCGCATCCATTCGTGCTTATCCGTGCCTTAATTACCAAAATGAGCAAAGGCGCGGTTGGCGTCAGCCATGCGATGCATGTCATCACGCTTCTTCACCGCATCTCCGGTGTTTTCTGACGCGGCAAGTAATTCCTCTGCAAGTTTATGCTTCATTGGCTTTCCTTTTCTTTTTCGCGCCGCTGTCAATAACCACCTATATGCAAGCGCCATTCTGCGATCTCCGCGCACTTGCATTGGTACTTGATAATTAGCACCCCCAACTCTGCGCGATCGCACCTCAACAGTTGGAGCAACGTTTTTGATCGCTTTATTAAAAATACCCAAAGGGTCTTGTTTGGTTTGATCGCGAATAATATCAAACGCGTCATACACAATCCTTTGCGCCACGCTCTTTTTACCACCTTCCATGATGATATTGATAAGCTTTGCAATAGTTGTGCTTTGATATTTTGGATCTGGTTTAAGCGCGCGTTTTGGTGCTGGTTTTCCTCTCATAAGGTAATAAAGATACACTATGACCAATTAACTCTTTGGGCGTTTTGCGCCGTACTTTGATCGTCCGCGCTTGCGGCCATCAACTCCGGTTGAATCATACACTCCTCGGACAATGTGATACCGCACACCAGGCAAATCTTTTACCCTACCTCCGCGAATCATCACAATTGAGTGCTCCTGCAGTTTATGCCCTTCGCCTGGAATATAGGCAGTTACTTCCATGCCATTGGAAAGACGGACACGCGCAATTTTGCGCAATGCCGAGTTCGGCTTTTTCGGAGTCATGGTTGTTACTTTCAAACACACACCGCGCTTGAAAGTTGACCCTTTGGCCAATTCTTTCCGTGTGCGCGTTGAAGGGTTATACACTGACTGAAGCCCTGGGGTTTTTGATTTTGACGATTTTGTGCTTCGTCCTTTTCGGATAAGTTGATTAATTGTTGGCATACGAAACAAACCAAATTTACATTAAAATTTATATTAAAAAAACTGGTTGCAACCAGCCACGCATTGCACGGACTACAATATCATAACTTATTTCATTGGTCAACATTTATCTCTAAATGTCTTGAAACTGCCCTGAATCGAATGCAGGGTAACGACGACAGTGTCATTCCAGCCTTCGAGCCGGAATCCATGTTATTACAAAAACCTTTGCACTAAAGATAAAAACCAATCAAACAGCCCGCCTAAAATGCTTATAGGTAAAAAGTTATCAATAATAATCAAGCCAAACAAAAGCCATGGTCCGTGCATTTCCCATTTTATTTTTCTCTGTTGCCATTCATAACTATCCGGCAATACCGCGTACGCCACTTTAGAACCATCAAGCGGGGGAATGGGCAAGAGGTTAAAAACCATCAGCACAGTATTGATCATAATCAAAAAAACACAAAACTGAGCCAATAAATTATCCTGCAAAACCCCTGCGCCGATAAGTACGCGCGTAATAATCACAAACACGATAATACTGATTAAATTTGATACAGGCCCTGCCAGCGCAACGAGCGCGGACCCCAATTTCATGCTTTTAATTTTGGTAAGCTGGTATGGATCAAACGGCGCAGGCCTGCCCCATCCAAACCCAGCAATCAGCAATAACAAAAAACCCATTGCATCAATATGCGCCAAAGGGTTTAATGTCAAACGACCATGTTCTTCTCCTGTTTTATCTCCTAACGCCCGCGCCATGGCAACATGAGAAAACTCATGAATCGTAATGCCATACACAATGGCACATACCCATAACACAAAAAAAACCGGATCAGAAAATAATGTCGAAAGAATCATAGAAGCACCTCCCTCCCTTAAAAAGAAGAGGGAACACACAAATTAGCGTATCGAACTTCTCAATGGCGAAGAAACGCGAGAAGAGGATCTCCTTGTTATAGACCCACCCCGAGGCCGAGATGGCCCACCTCCGGCACGCCCGATACGATCAATCATTTCATTACGCAATTGTCTTTTTTCCCGCCCTCCCTTTTTCATGCGATCAACAAACTTTTTTACCTGATCGCCTGCAAACCCTAATATTTTTTCTCCTGCCATCGCAAGGGGCTCCATCATGGTCTCCACAGAAAACCATTCAGCGCCAGATGTTGCTTTTGTATCTGCTGTATCTATTCCCCCATTGAAGGGTTTCTTTCCAGCGCTTTCTTGTGCTTTTTTATGGGCTTCTTTCAGTTTGATAAATTCATCATACTCATGCGTAAGCTGTTCCCGAATACGCTCTACTGCCTGGGCTGACTCTATAAACGCAGGGTTACGCTTATCTCCCGGGTAGCGTTCAAGTTGTTCAACTGCATCAACAAATAAATCAAGTTTTGTTCCTGCTTTGGCATCTCGCAACATACGCGGAGAAATCAAATACGCCGACTCCCCTTCTTCAAGGGGCCCATCTATTTCTGTAACTGCTGTTTTAACTCCCCTCTGCACTGCCCGCTTCATTTTACCCCATACCGTTGTTGGCTGTTGCTCTGGCTGTGCGCGCAATTGCCCCAAATCATCAGCCGACGCGCGATCAAATTGGGAAAGATTCACTACCCTTTCCAAATACTCTTCTGCCTGATCTAATGAAAAATCATCTCCCTCGTCATTGCGCATAAAATCCAAAATCGCATTCCGTATCTCTTCCTCTTTATACAATTCGTCTTTAAAATACCTGCGGTCAATATCCTTTTGTTTGCTTGTAGCAAGAAGTGACACTAACCGATGCGCCCACTTTGCGCCATCATGTTCCAAAACACTTTGCACTTTTTCTGGCAAAGGAATGGTTTGAGATACCTCGTTGCCCATAAACCACTGTCCAACTTTTTTAAGCCATGATTTTTTAGACGCATCGTCATCTTTAAAAGTATTGTCATGCTCTGCTTCCATTTCAGATAACACCAATGTTAAACAATCATGCGCAATGTCAGAAGAAAGCCCGACGCGCTTTGAAAGCAAACCTACTGCCAACTCTGTGTTGTTTGCGGCAAACTGCAATGTATCAATCATATCTTTTTCTCCGTACGCTTCCACCTCTGCAAACTGCAGTGTATCTTTTAATAGGGTTGCCTCTTCTCCGCGTAAGATTCCGTTTTTTTCAAGATGGCCAATTTTGCCAGTATTCAACCCGCGCCGCAATGATTGAGACCCTAAATGTACGCGCGGATCCTGCTGTTCAAATAAGGAAGCAACCTCATGACGTAGTTTATCCGCAATTGTTGGCCGTGATTCTTTATACTGCGCGTCAATGACAGAAAATAAATCATCTAAATCCTTATATGAAAATGGCTCTTCTGTCTCACTTGTTCCATATAAAAAAGCTACCATTTTTCGTAAATGCTCTGACTGGTCTACAGCGTTTTCATACAGCCATTTATTTTCACTATCAAAAACATCAACCTTTCCTGCGTGTTCCCACTCGCTTCGCTCTTGCTCAAAATTCTTAAACAGCCACTCTTGTGTTATTAATGCATCTGATGCCAATATACCCCATAATTCATCAGGACATTCTTGTGGCTGTTCAATGGCTTCCTTTGCTAACTCCCTGCGTACCCGTTCTCTCAATTGCAATGCGCGCGATTGTTCTTCAGGAGCAAGTGTTTTTTGTTCCTCTGCAGAGAGTTCAACATTATCCGCTTTGTGCCCCTTTGAAAATCCTTGTTCTCTATTCATAGAATTGCGTGGTTACATTATGAAACAGATGCAATCATAGTGGCGGCTTCGTGTCGCCATTTTTGAGTAAATAATTCCAATGACTGTTGTAATAACATATTGACATCAACGCCAGCAGAACCAAAAAACTGATACAACTGATCTTGCCCGCCGTCTTGAATAATTTTTTCAAGCTCTGTACGCCGATCCGCAGATAGCGCAAAAAACACACGCTCTCCAATAAACGCGTTTAAATCTTGAGTAATAATCTGCTTAACCTCATCTTGCTGATCTCTCGTCAGCACCGTTATCCCAATATCATGGCACACTTCATCTATAAATTCCTGTATACCATTGTCTTGTTGGTTGTTCATAGAAAATAGCAAATGAATAATTTTTGATACTCCTTGAATGAAGTATACCGCTTTATCTATGGAAAACACAAATACAAACCCTTGACTGATGTTAAACTTTTAAGTAGAGTAACATACGTTACCTTTACACCATCATTATCTCTATGGCAAAGTCATGTTATGTGTGTGGCAGAGGATCCAGTATGATGCAGTTTCGGTCTCATTCCATGGTTGCGACAAAACGGCGCGTGTATCCAAACTTGCAAACCAAAAAAATTGAAGGCAAACGCAGGATTGTGTGCGCGCGATGCATCAAAACATCTTCCAAAACACTGGTTGCGTAAAAAGGGCGAAAGCCCTTTTTTGTTTTTTTCTCTCCTTGCTCTTGCTTTCCGCGCCTATGTTTTCTACTATACACATACTCCTATCGGGGTGTGGCGCAGCTGGTAGCGCGCATGCATGGGGTGCATGAGGCCGCCCGTTCAAGTCGGGTCACCCCGATACTATATCTTAACAACATACATACAGAGCGCATACAGTGTGATATACTATAATTATTCATTTGGTCATTTTTAAATGAACGGTTTATTGTTCACATATCTATGGACACACCATCACTTATTCATCATAAACAGGTGATCCCTGTGGGTATGCTGTTTAAAACAGCGTACCAGCGCATGAAAAGTCGCGCCAAAGCACTTTTTGCTATCGCCGGAATATATGGACTTGCTATTATTTTGTTCGGCATTTTCATGAAGACACAAGAGAATTCAGTATCCGTAACTCTTGCTCTTATTACAGTGCTCGTTTTTATTATCTATACCGTTGTCGTGCTATGGTCGGCAACCGCCTTAGTTGACGCAACTATTCGGGAAGATACGGCCCCGTTTTCTTCAGTTGCCATAAATGGTTTTAAATATTTCTTCCCCTTGCTTGGCATTAATATTGTATCAGTATTGATAGCATTAGGCGGTTATGTCGCTTTTATCATTCCTGGCATTGCCATAGGAATTCAGCTTGCTTTTGCCGCGGCAATTTACATCCACAAAAAAATATCCATCATGGAATCAATTCGATTATCACGCCTGCTGGTTAAGGGTAGATGGTGGGCTGTGTTTGGACGATTTATTCTTTTGATGCTTGTAATATATGCGATACTGCTGATTCTTATTTTGCTCATGTGGTTAATAACCTCTCTTATTGGCGAGAGTAGCGGGTCAGAAATTACCAGCATGATTGTCCTAGGACTCTTTGCTGTATTGTATCTCCCCTACTCGCTTTGCTTTATTGCAGAACTCTATCATGACCTTGATAAAACCAACCCACTTGCCACAGAACAGCAAATAAAAAAGAATAAAACATTCCTTACGGTATTTATGATCATCGGCATTGTCGGGATTCCTTTGATTATTACTATGAGCATCATAATCTCCATACTCTCTATCAACAACCTTAGGAAATCAGGAACAGATGACATTCCTGCATCATGGCAAAATGATGATTCAAATACTTCAACATCGCCTGAGAATGCAACGCTTGAAGGGGCAGATATTCCTTTAGATGAACCAACCACATTAGATGAAGCAGATATTGAAGCATTACTGCAACAGTACCAAGAGCAGGGTGCAACGGCTGATTAAAAAATTTTTAATAAAATTTTTGTAGAGACGTCCCGTGGGGGCGTCTTTTTGTATTCAACCCCCACCCTACCGACCCTTCTATACCTTAAGGGACTGTCGCCGAATGCCATATTTGGTATAAAATCTTAAATTTCGGTAAATTTCTCCGAACAATTTTTCGCTAATGTATCCACATTGCCTCAAAATTTTTCGTAAAAATTTCCTCGCACGAAGTTCGCGAAGCGTAATTTAAGATTTTCTCCTCAAAAGAGCATTCGGCGACAGTCCCCTTAAAGAATAGATTACCGCATCCTCCTCCAACATTAAATTGACATTAAAAAATAAAAAGGTATACTACACTCATTGTTTCGTTCTTCTCACCCCCCACTTCTCTGATCAGCGCGGTGCTGTCAGGGAATTTTTTTATGGAGACAATCGCGTGGGACTTGCGCAATCACGCGCACGCTGTCTGCGAGGGGCGATGATTGAATCGCCTATCGTGGCAGAGTGCACCCGACAAACACACATCATGAGGCATCTCATGAATTCCTCATGCGAGCATGTTCAGCACCTCGCTGAACTGCTCTACACGCGAATGAGTGTCTTTCACCCATTCACCCCCTTCACAGCGATGGATCTTGCCGCATTTTTCCCTGAAGACGGCATCGCTGGTATCAGTACGCACAATGCCGACACTTGGAAAATCTCTTTACGAGATGATCCAGAAGTGACCGCATGGTGCGTCGTCGCAGACGCACTATTTCCTGCTTCAAAGGAGAGGCCATGAAACGCGTTGTCGTAATCGGGGCGGTTAGCCCCGAGCTCCTCGCTCCACTCAACGGCGCCCATATCACTCGCCAATCCGCGTACGGTGCGGAAATGGTGGGTGACGTGCGGAACGAAGACGGACTACTATCCCGTCTTCAGGACGCAGACCTCATCCTCTTTTCTTTGAATGTCGGTGGTGCTCATCCCACGGACTACCGACATGGCGCGATGCTCTTTCGCGCCCTCAAACAACAAAACGGATCACGCGTCCTCGTCGAGGGGCGCGCCCGCCGAATTCGCATCGGTGTATCGGAAGTAGTTACGATCCGAGACACCGACGTCCTCACGCCGAACAATCTGAAAGGGGCACTCGCGTAGCAATTTTCTCATAAGAGCGAGATCTCCTCATACTCCGATGTCTTGGGCACGCGCCAAGACATCTTTTTTTATTGATTTTCTCGCCCCATCTTGGTATCCTTAAAAATAAGAATTTGTCATTCCGGCCTCCGAGCCGGAATCCACGTCATCCTATAATTTAACTTCTGGATTCCGGGTCAAGCCCGGAATGACGACAATCTCTTTCGCCTCGTCATCCTGAACTTGCTTCAGGATCCAATTTAATCCCCTTCTCAATTCCTGCTGTAGTTTACCCTGATCCGCCTCCGCCAACCGGCGGATTGCGGACGAATGAGCAGGTATGATGACAGAACATATGACCCTTCACGATGAAATCACAACCCGAAAAAATCAGCTCGCAAAAATCCGTGAACTTGGTATCCACCCATATCCGGAAAAATACTCAAAAGAACAAGCGATTGCTGATATTTTTACTCTCAAAGAAGGGGCACAGGTATCAACCGCGGGACGCATTACTTCCATCCGAACAATGGGGAAAATTACGTTTTGCCATATTTCAGATATCACCGGGAAAATTCAGCTTGTTATCCAAGAAGATACGATTGGAGAAGTTGTGTACAAACAATTTCATGAAATCTATTCAATCGGCGATTTCATTGGCGTGGCTGGGGAACTATTCACCACTAAAAGCGGAGAATTATCAATCAAAGCGCAAAGCGCAACATTTTTAGGCAAGGCACTATTGCCGTTGCCAGAAAAATGGGCAGGATTAAAAGACACAGAAACAAAATACCGCCAGCGGTATCTTGACCTTATTGCAAACCCTGAAAGTAAAAAACTATTTTTATTCCGCAGTAATGTAATAAAGGCGGTGCGGGAATTTTACTGGCACAACGGATTTCAAGAAGTGGAAACACCGACACTATTGCACGCGGCAACCGGAGCTGTGGCAAACCCATACACAACGCACCATGACGCGCTGGATCAGGATTTATTTTTGCGTATTTCTCATGAGCTTCCTTTGAAAGAATTAATTGTCGGAGGATTTGAAAAAATCTTTGAAATAGGAAAAGCGTTCCGCAATGAAGGCATTGATCCTTCGCATCTTCCAGAACACACGCATCTTGAACACTATTCTGCCTACTGGAATTATGAAGACAATATCGCATTTACGGAGAAAATGTTTTCTTATTTATTTGAAACATTGGGAATCGCTCAAACGCTTGTGATGGATAGCGGAGTTGAAGTTCAGCTTAAACATCCTTGGCCACGATATAACTTTGTGGAATTGATCAAAGAAAAAACAGGCATTGATGTGTTGGCATATACCACAGCAGATAGCATGCGCGCTGACATCAAAGTAAAAAATATTACATTTGAAGGAATTGATCAGATGTCACTTGCGGGATTGATGGATAATTTGTATAAAAAAATCGTGCGCCCGACTTTGGTGAACCCGACATTTTTAACAACCTACCCTGAAATTTTACAACCACTGGCGCGCAGAAACGACGAAAATCAAAATTTAGTAGATCAATTCCAGCTTGTTATCAATGGCTGGGAAGTGGTAAAGGCGTACAGCGAATTAGTTGACCCAATAGATCAACAGCAACGATTTACGCAACAATCAGAACATAAAGAACAAGGTGAAATAGAAGTCATGGAGGGTGATGACGAATATATCACCTCTATGAAACATGGCATGCCGCCTATTTCCGGACTTGGTATGGGACTGGATCGTTTAGTCGCGCTGTTATCCGGCAATTCCAATCTCCGTGATGTGGTACTCTTCCCGCTATTGAGAAAAAAATAATACAATTTTTTGTAGAGACGCCCTGTTGCTTGCCCGCCTCTGGAGGGGAGCGTCTTTTTTATCTCAATGAATAAAAAAACAGGAGCGAAACGTTCTTCGCTCCTTGTTCTATTCAAACCCCTATTGCGCACATCCCCTTATGTTGAGGAAGTTTTGCAAAAGAAGTTTACCGTGTTCAGTGAGTATTGCTTCCGGATGAAACTGCACTCCGTACACTGGCAATGTGCGATGCGCGACCCCCATGATCTCTCCATCGTCTGTTGACTCGGCGGTAACG